>Ga0307379_10008040_pt1 | contig 14277 bp, 12 predicted proteins | sample UN2MG_FD_202237 | JGI IMG/M metagenome (GOLD analysis project Ga0307379, IMG submission 202237) | Soil microbial communities from Risofladan, Vaasa, Finland - UN-2 | ecosystem: Environmental > Terrestrial > Soil > Coastal area > Acid sulfate soil | place: Finland: Risofladan, Vaasa | collected...
CTATCTCATAAGATAGGATATCTTTGGCCTGTCTATAGGGATATAGTGCGGCAAGTATTACTGCCCTTTTTTCTACACCAGGAGTAAATGAAGATGAGCTTTTAATACCCAGGACCTCATTTAAGGAGAAGCTGTATTTTCTGTCTATACCCTTTGCCTTGTACCTGCAATAGGTTACCTGTCCGAACCGGCTGTAGATATAATAGGATATTTTGTCCTTCTTTGTATATTTTTCTGTCTTAAATATTTTTTCTTCTTTTTTCTCCATAATCTCTGCAAGCATCTTTTCGCAGGCTTTACTCGCCATTTCTATTAGTTTTTGCTCTATCTGTACTATATCTTTTAGCTCCTTGGTGTCTATACAAATTGTATACGATATTGTATTATTCAAATTGGGCTCCTTCTAGAACTAATTATTAATGTTTTTTAGCTTAGAAGTGAGCCTATATCTATTTAAGGTTTAATTCAAGTGTCGGGTACAAAAATTGGAACACATACATATTAAGAATATAGCTTCTTCTTATTATATCCAGTTCCTGCACAGGCTAATCATTTCAGGGTTATTTTACAATATAAAAGAATGTCACTTTTAAAAAAACTCGATTCAAATGTAATTATATAGTGTAATGAATTTTAGCAATCTGGGAAAAACTTCAATTCTTATTGGTCTCGGTATAGCTGTATTTGGAGGATTGGCATTACTATTTTCTAAAACCCCTTTTATGTGCAATTTACTTCCTACTACTTATACTAACTTCTGTCAACTTAGCTGTGTATTACTGCATTGGTTATCGTTTGTTAGAAACTTATCCTTTCTTATTTACTCTGCCAGCCAATTTATCGCGTTATACCAGAACTTTCCATAGTCTTTCCAACCTACAAAGGCAGTTCCCCAATGTGGCGCTAAATCGGAAGTGAAAGCCATAGATTTTCCTTTTCCAGCCTTCCCTACAATTATAAATGCATCTTCCTTTTCCCCAATAGTTGCTAATACTTCTGAATCGGCCTTTGGAAAAACTCTTTGATAACCGAGAAATTTAGGCCAATCATTTGAAATATCTTTTAATATTTTATGATCTCCTTTTATAACTTTTGGTTTTACACCTTCCGTACATTCAATTCTGTCGTCTGTTTCCATAATATTTACAGGTAAAACTCCCTCTATTTCACTTCCATGATAATTACCCTTTCCTTGAAATCCCTGAAAATCCACCCATCCTCCAATCATTATAAGTGAACCACCATTTTTTACATAATCTGCAGTCAATTTAACTTTGTTGGGTCCCATAGGAACTTTGAACATATCTGAATACATAGTTAAAGTATTTCTCCCGCAATCACTTATTATTACCACATCAAATTTTGAAATTTGCTCTATCGTTTGTGGATATGCACTTAATACAAGATGATTAGGAATATGTGTAATATTTATATCTTGGAAAGGTGCCAAACCTTTCTTTAAATATACGGAGAAATCTTCAAATCCTCCTAACGGAACTACATCAAAACCTTTTGTGTGAAATTTAGTTATAATCCATGTTTCACCAACAAATAATACATTTTTTTGTGCCATTTAAACCCTCCTTTAAATTTATATCATCCTTTTACAGAGCCCATTAATAATCCTTTAACAATTAATTCCATAAAAAAACATACATCAACAATACAGGAATTATTGAAATTAGTACACCTGACATTTGAATATTCCAAGCAGCAACTGTGGTCCCCTTTAAATTTGTAATAGCTACTGTCAATAGCATAGATTCAACTCCTCTTGTTAGAGTTAATCCATATAAAAAATTATTCCAAATATTTGTAAATTGAAATATTGCTACAACTGCAAACCCGGGAAATGATAGAGGAAGAATAATCCTAAAAAACACTCCAATATTACTGCAACCATCTATTTTTGCACTTTCTATTATCTGTATTGGTATAGTATCAAAATAATTTTTAAATAGTAATGTAGCAATAGGTACTCCATAAGCTGTATGTGTAAGTATAAGTCCTCCATATGTATTATATAAACCTGTAATTTCCACAAATCTTACCAATGGAATTAAGATTGATTGAGTGTCCAAGCCATTCCTTGATATGATCCTTCTTCCGCTTTCATCTTTCAAGATAGAATGTTTCTCAACAAATTCATCCACTTCATTTTCAAGGGCAAGCTGTAGCATTTTCCTTGCACCCTCTCTTGCAATTTCCTCCAGTGGTGACCATTTACTACCTTTGTCTTTAATAAATTTGATTTCTTGTGTACACTTTTTCATAGAGCATATTCTCCTTATTATCTTTTTTGCCATTGATAATATTTTATAGGAGGATATGCTCCTTTTCTACTCAAATCCACAACTTTTGATTATATCTCTAATATCAATAGTTGATGCTTACGATGCCATGACAAATGACAGACCATATAGAAAAGCTTTTGCCAAAGAGCAGGCTATTGCAGAGATAAGAAGGTGCTCGGGCACAAAGTATGACCCAAAACTGGTTGAGGTTTTTATAAAGATCATGGATCTCAACTATGAATATCGCAAGCAAGAAATTAAAAAAAATGAAGTTCCATAATTAGTAGGAGAGGAAAGCATCTCTCATACTGGTTTAGGCCTACTTTGCATGCTTTAACTTTATCCTTGAATATCAACAGCGAATTGCTTCCTGAAATTTCACCATAAGAACTCAAAATATTGATAATACTTGTTGAAAAATAACAATGAACAACCCCGCCCCTTGGGGCGTGGGATGGTATGTGAGAGTATTATGATAAAATATCTTTATGGAAATAAAGAAAAGTTACCATTGTGTATACAACATACACTATCATTTTGTATTTCCAGTAAAATATAGAAAAGCTTTACTGGAGGAGGAGATAGGTATATATTTTGTGAAAGTTTGCAAAGAGATACAAAAGAGATATCAGATAGAATTTGAAAGGATAGGAATAGATAGAGATCACGTGTATATACTCTGCAGTACAGTGCCAAGATATAGTCCGAGTAAAAGTATAACAGCAAGGAAAATTATTATATAAAATGTTCAACCCAGAGGTCAAATCAAGAGTGCTCTTTGGTAGATTGGTAAAGAACGACACCTGTTTTAAGCTTATGAAGGAAGGAGCAAGCAAAAGGAAGCCGGATATCGTGCTTGAGGTGGCTGATGAAGGCATGGCAAACACTGTTTTGATGAAACAGCTTGAGGCTGAACCTAAGTTTACTTTGGCCCAGTTTGCCCAGGCTGTAGGGGCGATTTATTATGGGAATATGGGATTGGTAAGGTAAAAACTAATACTCTATGTTCTATATATAGTAGAATACTTTGGCTGAAAAGCATATATAATAAAAGAAAAAAAGGGTTTATTATGATAGATGAAAAAATAAACTATATGGAACCTGTAGGAGGTCAAGCAAGTGTAAATAAATAATTTAGGAGGGCAAGGCATGGAAAAATTTAATTTTTATAGCCCAACCAGAGTAATATTTGGGAATGGTGTAAGGCATCAACTGGGAAACGAGCTTGGTAAAAAATATAAAAAAGTGTTACTAGCAGTAAGCAAAGGACCTTTCAGGGAAAACGGTCTTTATGATGAAATTCGACAGAGTATGGAGAAGTTAGGTATTACAGTATTTGATATACCTGATATTGATTCCAATCCCAGGCTTTCCAGTGTAAGAGAAGGTTCAAAGGTATGCAAAGAAAATTCAGTTGAATGTGTAGTAGCTCTAGGTGGAGGTTCGGCCATGGATTGCTCAAAGGTAATAGCAGCTGCAGCAAAATCCGATATCGATCCCTACAACTTCCTATGGGGTGATAGAGTTACTATAAAGGATTCGCTCGATTCTGTGATGGTTCCCACCATTGCTGCTACTGGAACGGAGGTCAATCCTTATGCGGTTATTGTGAAGGATGAAACAAAGGAAAAATACTATTGTGAAGTTCCGTTTCCTAAAATCGCAATCATGGATCCGGAAATAACTGCCACTTTACCTTTGAAATTGACTGTTTGGGGTGCAATGGACATACTCAGTCATACTTTCGAGTTTTATTTTAACGGCTATAATAAGTCAGAATTCCAGACCAGGTTTTCAGAAGCAATAATACATGCAACAATGAAGACAGTAGAAGATCTTGTTAAAGATACAGGTGATTTAAATGCCCGAGGAGAACTCATGTGGTGTGCCGTAATGGCATGGGGTGGCCTGACTAAAGTAGGTAGAGGTGACCCGGATATGGGAGTTCATTCCATTGAGGAAAGTTTCAGTGGTTATTTTGATACTCATCATGGTGGAGGTTGCGGTGTGCTGACACCACGCTGGATGAAGCTGGTTAATTCTCATGCACCTGAAGTTTTTGCCAGATTCGCCCGAAATATTTTAAATGTTGATTCAAGCAGTGATAAAACCGCAGCTTTAAAAGGAATTAAGCTATATAAGGATTGGCTCAAGAAAGTAGGAGCCCCGAATACTTTCTTCGATTTAGGAGACAGGGAATTCAAAGATGAGGAACTTGAGCATGTAGCCAAAACCGCGTGGAAAATATATGGAGGAAAGATAGGGAAACTGAAAGAGCTCACTTTAGATGAAGTTATTACTATACTTAAAAAGGGAAAGATTAGGTATTGAAGAATCTAAAACTTTCTGCAGTACTATATTATATATAATAGAATATTTATTATTCTTATAATCTTTTTATATCATTTTATACTTATATATACTGAACAACAACATAAAGCAATTCGCATGAGGCAATTCGGATCACCTGTTATTTAAATAATTTCATTTAGATTTTAAATAAAGCAATTCGCATCATTGACTTTTAATTAATTTTTATTATAATACTAATGTAACGGATTACAATTAAAGCAAATGATAAACATTTGTGTTAAAAAGAATCTCTATCAGGACTGTAATTTATTATCTAACAGCCAGGCATAAAACAAGAGGAAAAATTTATGCTTTCTGTTTTTATAATTTATCTACGAGGTAATAATAATTTTTGAATATAAGATTAAATAAAATTATTTCTTCTCTCTGCAATAAGGAAAGGAGGTGAAATATAAAAATAATAAGATTTAAAAAAAAGAAGGAGGTGAAATATAAAAATAATAATGAGATTTGCCTTAAATAGAAGTGGAAGCCTGTTGTTAATCAAGACAAATCTCGGAAATATTATATAAAAAAGTGTACTGTAAGTAAATAATTATAAGGAGTATGTAAAAATGAAAAAGTTATTATTGTGGCTATTAATAGCAATATTAAGTATTTTTATGATAGCAAGTTTTTCTCTAGCAGGTTGTAAAGCAGCAGCAGAAGAAGCAGCAGTTGAAGAAGCAGCACCTGCAGAAGCAGCAGTTGAAGAAACGAAAGCTGAAGGAAAAGTTGTTCTTGTAGTTAGAACAAGTCCTGAAGAAGAAGGACTTAGAGTAACTGCTGCGGAGTATACAAAAAAGACTGGAGTTGATATCGAGATTGTGGAAATAGGTAGAGAGGGATACTTGACAGCAGTTATGACTCAACTTATAGCAGGTACGTCTGACTACGATGTGGTTTGGTTTCTAAGTACATCAATCGCAGAAATGGCTGAAGCTGGTGTTCTTCAACCTTTGGATGATTATATGAATGATCCAAATTTAACCGATCCAGAAGAATTTGATAAGGAAGACTTACTGGCTACATATGGTTATAAAGGTGTAACTTATGGAATTCCTCAGACTATCAGCACCAATTATCTCTACTACAGAGAGGATTTGATACCAAATCCTCCACAGACCTGGGATGAATATCTTGAAGTTGCAAAAGAATTCACTAAGTCTATTAATCCAGATTCACCTACAACTTATGGGACTGTTTGGGACTGTTTACCTGGAGAAGAACTGCCAAAGTGTTTTTATTCTATATTGTGGACTTGCAAGGGAGATCTAATAGATGATGATGGCAATGTTTTAATAAATAGTCCTGCCTCTATTGAGGCTGCCAATTGGGTTGTAAAATTTATAGATACTGGTATATTTCCGGAGGATATATTGACTTACGGATATACGGAAGTTTTTGAAGCTCTTCAAACAGGAGAGGTTGCTATGGCCGGTCCCATGTGGGATGCTGCTATGGGTGGGATTCTTGTAGGTGATAGCCCATATAAAGATGTTATAAAAGTAACTTCTATCCCAGGGATAGAAGAGAATGGTGAAATATACAGAGTACCTTTTCAGCATAGTTGGTGTTTAGTTCTTAATAAGAATTCTGAAAATTTGGAAGAGGCCTGGAAATTCCTCAATTATGCAACAAGTAAAGAAGGTGGAAAAATAACAGCTGTAGCAAGTGGATCATCTCCTGCTAGGGTTTCATTACTGACAGATCCAGAACTTTTAGAAGCATTTCCTCATTATAAACTTCATGCAGAATCACTGGCAATTTCCAAGAGTGAGCCTTCTGTTACATTCTATGAGTCAATGCATGATACTATGAACACAGCTTTAACAAAAATAATTACTGGAGAATTATCACCAAAAGATGCTTTTGATACAGCTGCTTCAGAACTACAGGCATTACTACAGGCACAGTAAATAGATTAATGTGGAATAGTGAATAGAATATTATAGCTATTTGAGAGGATTTATGAATAATTATAAATCCTCTCAAATATAATAAATGGAATTAATATAGATTTTTTTTTAATATGTCAGATATTTGTGTTTTTAATTATAGGTTTTTATTAATATTCTGCTTCATACGAATCAATGAGAAATAGAAAAATTTACTCTAATTTTTTGCAATTAAAAGTAATTATTCCTGTAATTAGTATTGTTATCTCTTCAATACTTTTATTTTTATCATTTAAATTTCAGTGGCTTGGTGGAAAGTTTATAGCAATAGTTATTATTGGCATAGCAGTTTTTTGGATTATTTCATTGATATGGGCAGAACGGAAAATTAAATACGTTTTTATTATACCAACAACTGTAATATTGATAATTATTACTATTATTCCTTTTATATATCTTCTTAATCTTAGCGTCCATAATGTTACAGCTTTGAATTTTAATAAAGAGTGGATTTTTGTTGGTTTAAGAAATTATTTGGATATTCTTAAGAGTACTGAAGTATTGTCACATTTAATCCTAACTTTAGAATTTATAATATTTACAGTGGGGGCAGAATTTATTATTGGAATGGGGTTTGCACTCTTGTTAAATAGAGAGCTTAAAGGAAAGAGTATAGCTTTTTCTTTATTTCTTATACCAATGATGTGTACACCTGTTGTAGTAGGAATGATGTGGAAATATATTTTTGATATGAACAGTGGTCTTTTATCAAGGATTCTAGAAATAATGAAATTACCAGTAATCCCCTGGCTTACAAATAAGCCTCTACCTTTTGTAGATAATATACCGATTGTAGGTCCATGGCTTGTAAAGTATCTTAATTTAAATTATGGGTTTCTATCGCTAATGATAACTGATATCTGGCAGTGGACTCCTTTTATGTTTCTAATATTATTAGCCGGTTTGAGTTCTATTCCTCTTGAACCTTATGAAGCAGCAGAAGTTGACGGAGCAAATTACTGGCAAAAATTTAGATACATAACCCTTCCGCAAATGAAAAATATAATTTTAATTGTAGTATTATTAAGAATCATGGATGCAATAAAAGTATTTGATACAATATGGGCATTATTTGGTAACTCGATACTTATGAGAACGTTGAATATGTATATTTTTAATGAAGGTATAAGTATACGCGGTTATAGTGTGGGTGCATCCATGTCGGTTTTTGTTTTGATTTTTGTTAGTTTAATTAGTAATATTTTCATCAGGGCTATTTATTCAAAGGAAAAATGATAATGAGAAAAAATTTTATTAAAATTTTATTAAGTATTTTTACAATTTTGATTGTAATTGTATGGGTTTTTCCTATTTTCTGGATATTTATAAACTCATTTAGATCCAGCCAAGCTATTATCTATAAAGAGATTACATTATTTTTTAGACCAACATTTGAACATTATATATTAGTATTCACTAAGTATCCCTTTTTTCGTTATTTAATAAATAGTACAGTAGTTGCGATCTTCACCACAGCTATTTCAGTTCTAGGCGGTTCGTTAGCAGCTTATAGTTTAGCTAGATTTAATACTGGCGGTAGGAATTATGTTCTTTGGGTAATATCATCTCGTATGTTACCTCCTGCTATTTTAATTATACCTTTCTATATTATGTTTAGGGAGCTTGGTATATTAAATACATGGTATGTTCTTATAATAGCCTATACTACTTTTAATCTATCGTTTGTAGTATTGGTAATGAAAGGTTATTTTGAAGAAGTACCCATAGAGATAGAAGAGGCTGCTTTAATTGATGGAGCATCAAGAATAAGTACTTTTTTTAAGATTACTGTTCCTTTGGCAAAGCCTGGTATAATAGCTTGTTCTATTTTTTGCTTGGTATTTTCATGGAATGAATTTTTATTTGCTCTGATACTGTCGGTGTCTAAAAACTCAAAAACTCTTCCTGTTGCAGCTGGCGACTTTGTCACAGCATATGCTATAAATTGGGGTCCACTTTTTGCATGTGGTGTGATAATATTAACCCCAGTTATAGTCTTTACATTAATTGTGCAAAAACATATATCAAGAGGTTTAACACTTGGTGCTTTGAAGTAATTTTTATTAAAGCACTTATTTAAGTATTGGTATTATTATCCTGTTATATAGATATCTGTTAATAAGTATAAAATTATTTCCAGCATAAAGATTGAATTAAATGGATATGTTTCAAATTATGTATTCGAATGAACAAAAAAATAATTCTAACTGTTTGCATAATACACAGCGCCTATTGCCTGTGCAAACTGAGCAACAGTATAATGCTCATTTTTTTCAAGTTCTTTCATTAAATCAGTGTTGGCAATTCCTGTTCCTGCTGCAATAATTTTTAATTTTTTGCTGATTCTTTCTGCTCCCTCGCAAATCAAGTTGAAACATGTTTTATTTTTAACAAGTCTTCCAAAAAGAAATCGTATATTGGTTTTAGGATTAAGGATTTTTTTTGTTTCAAGCCCGGTAACAGCAAGAAATTCTCCCAATTGTCTCCAGATTTTTTTATTTGTTTCATCATTTTCTATTTCCGAAAGTGTTATCATATATTCAAGAAACGGTTTTCGCTGATCTTTTGGTTCCGTTGGAACATAATATCCTTTTATTCCGCCTACATATCTTTCTACAACAAAACCCTTTTCAAATAGTTTTTTAAATAAATCCGGACGTTCTTCTGGAAAGTATTTTAAGGCAAGACGGAATATACCACTCTGACTGCAGTACTTCTGGAGAGTACCAGGCAGTCCTGTATTAAAATTATTTATACTTCGTAAATCGTCGGGTTCATATTTTTTTTCAACATAACTTCCAAGATCAATTATAAAATTATAAATTTCGAGAGGAATATCAGGTATTTTGCCATTGCTGCTTATCCAGCCAGAACCAAGTTCCGTCCCGAGTGTATGAGCAAATAATCCTTTTTTGATCTCCTCTGAAGAATCAGAAAATACAATTTCAACTGCGGCAGTAAAAGCGGCCATCAGACCGTCATTTACTAACTTAACAACACCGTCTTTTTTAATATATTTTTTCAGTTCATTATCAAGATCGGTCAATTGTTTGAAATCTTTTTCATAATCAATTTCCTTATTGTTTCTTATGCCTCTTGTTTTATAGACTTCGCCTCCGACTATTTTATTTCTTATAACTACATCAGGAAAGCAAAGTCCTATTGCATCGATTTCAATATTATCTTCGGTACTCTTTTCAATTTCGTTAACAGCATTTTCTATGAAATCATCACTTGAGTTTTTATATAATGCTTTTTCAATATTATCTTTTAAATCTTTATCAAAATAATATTTATCAACATATAATTTTGCTCTTAAAAGCCTCACTATAAGACAAATTGGATCAATTAGCTGTTTTGATAACTTAAAATTTGCAGGGAACCAGTCATATTCTTTGAAACACTGAATTTTCCCTTTATTTACAAGAATAGCTTTGATATCTGTTCCGCCGACATCAATACCTATAACAATTTTATTATTCAATCCGAGCGGAACTTTTTTAAAGTAATCTATATTTGGCAAACTATTATTTTTTTTCTCATTTACAACAGGCAATTTTGATATATCTTCAATTACAAATCTGAATTTCTGCTCTCCTGGACACAAAGTTTCAAGCATTCTGTCTAAAACATTAATACATTTTCCGTATCCTTTGCGTTCCGGTCTGTCTTTATCAATGCAAAACACTTCGTTAAGATTGGATACAATATCAAAAACCTGATTTTCAGATTTATCTATATAAATTGTCATCATCCTACCGCCAAGACTTGATAAAATATTATAAATTTGAGCATGGACATATGATTTTACGAAATCCATTTCCTCCTCGGCTTGAAGGGCAAGTAAAGGAATATTAATTTTAAATAATTTTTCACTATCCTTTTCGAGGAGTTTCAGTACGTAAAACATTGTAGATCTTTCTTTTTCTGGCAGGTTATTAAATTTTTCATATACTTCACTTATGTATATTGAACCACCCTTTTTTGCTTTGTTAATAAAATTTTTTAGCATAAATTCTCCTGAAAATTATTCTTTAATATCTGCTTCTCTTAGTGTTTTAACATTCTCACTTTCAATAATTTTATAAAAATCAGTAATTTCATCTTCCTTAAACGGTTTCATGCTTTTGAAAAAATCATCAGAAATTCCCATAAGCTTGTATTTGCTTTTACAAAGCGGATTGTAATTGATCAGTTCAATTGGGATGTCACTATTAACTTCGTTAACAAATCTTGCTATACCCCGTAAATTTATATTTGTAGCAGTAATATTGGGAATGAGCGGGATTCTTATGAGAATCTTTACACCATTTGTGGATAGATATTTGAAATTAGATTTTATTATTACATTATCTTTACCGGTATATTTTTTGTGTAATTCAGAATCAAAAATTTTTAAGTCAATGATAAAAAGGTCAACAATGCCGATGAATTCATCAATTATTCTTTTTTTTGTGTAAAGACAGGTTTCTATAGCAGTGTGAATTTTTTCCTTTTTACACGATTTTAATATTTCAATAGAAAATTTATATTGATAAAACGGATCACCACCTGAAATAGTTATACCACCGTTTGAATTTTTATAGAATTTCTTATCCCCTAAAAGTATTTTTACAACTTCTTCTGAAGATAAATTTCTTCCATCAAATACTAAAGCATTCGTCGGACAAATATGGGTACAGTCAGCTCTTTTTGTGCATTTATCCCTATCGATCAGAATATGAGGTTCGTCTTTTTTACCTATTGTAATCGCTTTATTCCTGCATGCATTAATGCATCTATGACAACGGATACATTTTTTTTCAAAATACCATAAATTAATTTCGTCTTTAATTCCTTCCGGATTTTGACACCACAAACAGTGTAACGGACAACCTTTTAAAAATACTGTTGAACGTATCCCAGGCCCATCGTGAATAGCAAATCTTTCTATATCAATAATGTTGCCATTCATTTACGCATCACCATGAGTAGTTCTTGCAATAATTTCATCCTGAAGATCATTTGCAAGCTCGGTAAAGTAAGCTGAGTATCCAGCAACTCTCACAATAAGACTTTTATAATCTTCCGGATTATTTTTTGCCGCAATAAGATCTTCTTTTGCTATTACATTAAACTGTACATGATTAATGTGTAAATCAACAAAAGTTCGAAGCAAAGCTGAAAATAATTTTATACCTTTAGAAGTCCTGAAAAGTTCAGGTTGGAATTTCATATTAAGCAAAGTTCCATTGCTACCGTTAATCGATTTAGTTTTTGAAACAGATTTTAATAAAGCTGTAGGACCATTTTGATCTCTTCCATACATTGCAGACATTCCTCCGTCAGCCAGCGGATCTTTTGCCTTTCTCCCATCAGTGGAAGCCCCGACATTTTGACCCATAGGCATATGAGCTGATACAGTATAAAGACCCATGTGATAAATTCCACCTCTTGCATTTGTATAATGAGTCAGCTTTTTGGCAAAATAATCCACCCATTTATTACCTAAATTATCAACGTAGTCTATATCGTTTCCGTATTTGGGTACTTTGTTTATCACCCATTGTCTTAAATCTTCTCTTTCTTCATAATTAGTTTGAATTGCCTTTAATAATTCTTCTGCTGTGATACTCTGATCTTCATAAACACATTTTTTTATGACCGTAAGGCTGTCCGCAATATTTGCAACCTGAATTGCCTGAATTCCTGAAAGATTGTAGTGTGCTCCTCCCTCAGTAACATCAATTCCTTTTTCAATGCAATCATCAATAACACTGGATAAAAATGGAGAGGGCAATATTTCAGCATGAAGAGTATCGACAACTTCACATGCAGCTATCATTCTCTTTATGAAATGATCTATCTGTTTTTTAAATGCTTTTTCCAGATCATTAAAAGTCTTATAATCAGTAAGATAACCGAGTTTTAAACCCATTTCTTTTCCGGTTAAAAGACATATTCCATTATTCAAAGTTAGTTCTAATGCTTTTACCATATTAAACATAGCAGCGTCACTCCAACCGAGATTATTTCCGTGAGTTGTAAGTTCGACACATCCGACTATTGCATAATTGACTGCATCTTCATGTGAAATTCCTTTATTCTCAAGAGCCGGGACTATACTTTCGTCGTTAAAGATCTGAGGCATTCCGCTTCCAAGCCCGATTATCCGGCTACATTCTTCAACAAAGCTATTGGATGACTTTTTAAAAAGTCTTACAGAAAGATTTGGCTGTGGAAGTCTTACATGCTCCTGCGCTTTGAGAAAAAGATATGAAAGCTCATTCGACCCATCTTTTCCATCTAATGTCTGGCCGCCGCATGCTGTATTAAATCCAATGGGGAACCCGGCAAAATATTTTGCACTATTAGAATTTCTCAAATAAACAATCTGGTTAAATTTCAGCCATAATGCTTCAATTATTTCTAAAGCTTTTGAAAGTGGCAAATTTCCACTTTCATAATCCTTTATAAAATATTGATAAAGATATTGGTCTGCTCTACCCGGAGAAAACGACGAAGCATTTGATTCCATTTGTAAAATTACATATAGAAACCACATTGACTGAACAGCTTCATGAAATGTGTCCGGTGGGTTATCTGCAATCTTATAGCAAATTCTACTTACTTCATTGAGATTATTTTTCTGATTTAAATTTTGAACTTCAGCCGCCATTTGTGATGCAAGTTTTCCATACCTTCTTATAAATTTTTGGGACGCTCCCAGAACTATTATTATTCCTTCATAAAAGCCTTTTTTATTATTAGAATTTTCCATCTTTTTCAATGCTTCTTTTTTTAAACCAGCCGGGCCAAATTTTAGCCACCTTTGAGTATCTGGGCAGATATGTCCCTGGGCATGGTCTGTCTGATTGATTTTTACAACTTTTCCGATCTTTGAAATTTCTTCTCCAAGCATTTCGCCAACTTTATTCTCAAGGGATTTTCCTTTCCAGTAAGGTAAAATTATTTTTCTAAAACTATCAATATTTTCCCTTCTGACATTAAATTTATCCTGAGGACGCGTAGAAAGCGTTTCAATCTCCTTATCTACCCATGAAATGCCTGCTTCCGGTGAAATAACCCCAGCTCTTACCTCCGGAGTTCTGTTGCCAACAATTAATTCATCAGGATCAATCTTTATATTTATCTTTTCCAGTGCAACATCCAGACATTTTGCTCTTTGCAGGTTTCTCGGTATATTTTCATTATTCTTATAGCATTCTGTGATTAGCAATGCTTGTTCTATCGATAAGAAACGAGGTTCATCCATCATCTTTTTTTTCAAAGAAGAAATTCGATCTGTAATTTCCAGACCTTTTATTTGTTCAATAGTGTTCAGTTTCATAAAAAATCCTCTCTAATTCCCATATGTTTTTCTATCTATTCCCTACATTATTGAATGCAAACAGTAATATTTTTTATCCTTATTTGATATTTCTGATCATATTTATCAAAAGAGACAGAAAAAACGATTTTAAGTACTGTGATATTAAAATGTAACCCATTACAACAATATTATAATAAAAATTAATTAAAAATCAATACTCTTGATTTTCACAGGAAATTGGTTATTTGACAATTTGATTTTTAATAGATATACTCATATACGTAAAACTACAATACAATTATAGCAAGAGGTTAAAACATGGTAGAAAGAAAGCAGGATTATTTTAGGGTTCCTATAACTA
>Ga0307379_10008042_pt1 | contig 14277 bp, 12 predicted proteins | sample UN2MG_FD_202237 | JGI IMG/M metagenome (GOLD analysis project Ga0307379, IMG submission 202237) | Soil microbial communities from Risofladan, Vaasa, Finland - UN-2 | ecosystem: Environmental > Terrestrial > Soil > Coastal area > Acid sulfate soil | place: Finland: Risofladan, Vaasa | collected...
ACTATTCGCAAATTGTTTATCATAATCTACATTTCCTTTTTCTCTATTAATCATATCTTCTAAATTTTTATCCTTTAGGTTTGTCTCTTTAATCCTGTTTTCCAGAATTTTCAGGGTTTTGAGATTAGAATCTTGGGGTTCAGGAAATACAGCATCAAAACCAATAGCCTTAGCTCCATATTTTGAAAGGATATCAACCATTTTAACCAGGATGGACCGAGTCCAGGGCCATCTGCCCAGCTCATCAAGGCTTTTTTCATCTATTGTCGCGATAATAACCTCATTCCCGGGTTTTAATTGACCCCGAGATATAAACTTCATATCCAGGGTCTTTAGTTCGATTAACCTTAAAAATAAGGGATCAAAGAAATAGATGACTATTACTAAGATCGTAAGGAAAATTCCTATTCTGAAGCTTGTAAGCTTGAAGATTTTCTTCAATACCTGCTCCTTCTCTTTCCATTTACAGATTAATAGATTGACACATCAATCCCTGTGCTCGCATTTTCCGACAGCTTAACGATACTTCCATCCAAAAACTCTACATCCACCGTTCCCTTATCTGTTTTTATCTCATCACCATTAAAGAGTGGGTAATCAACCTTTTTCAACCTAACCCATGTTCCTGCGGGCTCCATTATCTTGTGCTTAATAAAAACATCTCCCTCAAAACGGCTCACCCAACCAACTTGTAACTTGTCTAACGGGCCTCGTATTCCTGCGAGCATTGTGCGTGATTGAGATCTTTCATCCTTCCCTTTGCTTTCTTTAACTTTAGCCCAAAAACTGGCCAATGATACTTTTATAATGCCTAAAGCTCGCTTTTTCTTATAACCCTCATCTATTCCAATGCTCGTTTGCTCAAGCAACTTTGCAATACTTCCATCTAAAAATTCTACTTCTGCTGTTCCCTTTTCTGTTCTTACCTCGTCACCATTATAGAGTGCATAACCAATCTTATTAAGCCTTATCCATTCTCCTTTAGGCTTTATGACCTTGCTCTTAATAAAAACCTCTCCTTGAAAGCTTATTATATTAGCTGATTTTTCTGGCTGTTGACCATAAGAGGGGAGTGGAGGATAAAAAGCTGAGAAAATCAGAAAAATAATAAGAAAGAAAAAGGTAAGATAAATTTTTGTTTTCATCTTCTCACTCCTTTTTATTTAAAGATTTTTAACTCTCGCCATGCAGGATAAATACTGCCCAATAAAAAGGATTAGGGTTTTTGGATTTTATCTTCCCTCTGGCAAGCTTCATAGCTTCTCCCTTGCCTTTACCAGCCTTTAGATAAGCATAAAAGGTCTTCATATACTCGACTGCCTCCATGGACGAAACCTCCCAGAGACTTACCAAAACACTCCTTGCACCTGCATGTTGAAAAGCTCTTGCAAAGTTCGCTACACCTTCACCCTCTATCATCTTACCCCTTCCCGTAACACACGCAGAGAGAACCACAATATCTGAATCAAGATTTAGGCCCAAAACCTCAGTTAAAGACAGAAAACCATCGTCTTTCCCTTTATTCTCTACCTGACCAAGAAGGATAAAGGGCTCCTGGATTCCCTGAACCATTCCAGCAGAATCGGCATGAGTGGCAAAATGAATATAGCGGTATTCATTAAGGGGTGATTTCCAAAAACTGGTTTCATTTGCAGAGACATCCAGAAGAACATCAGGAGGCTTTGGCTCTACATTAAAGAGCTTTGCAATTGCCTTAACCTCATCCTCTGTCTCAGGAAGGGGGAGGTACATTAACTCTTTCCCTTTTTCATCACCCCTGCTTGTCTTACCCCAATCTACACTTGCAGCGAGGCTTCGATAGGCATACTCTTCTCTATTCTTGGCAAGGCGAACCGGCTTTGATTTTCCCTCCTTGTATGCCATGTATCGCCTATCCTTTTCATTATATATAGGGTTTCCAAGGGCAAAAAATGGTTTCTTTGCCGTAACATCCTTAAGCAATCTCTGGAGAGCAAGGACAGTTGCTGATTGATAATATGTCATATTATAATTGTCACCTACATAAATACTGTCATTTACTCCTTTGCCTTCCTTCATGACAAGAGCCTCAAAAGGCAAAAGTCCCAGTATCCCATCAGGAATGATAATGATCTTATCGCTTTCCTTAATATCTTTTAGGGCAGGGGATAGAAGGATATTGTAAAGCTCCTTTGCCTTCTTTACTGAAAACTTTTTGAAACTCAGGATATTCAGAGGTTTCATAAAGGCTTTTACCTTAGCGTCTAAGGCTTCTCTGCCCATTGGTATCTTTAAAATCCTTTCTACACCGCCTTTTCTTACTAAAAAGAGGTAGCTTGCCTCATCACCAAGGGCATATTCAAGGAGAACTTCATTACTTCTTAGAGGCAGATCTTCTGGAGGAAAGGGTTTTGGATAGTGAAGAGCAGCATACCTGGGATACTTCTCCCTCAACTCCTTTATTAAGCTATTGAGTTCAAAAGTAAGCTCCTCCTTCCTCTTTTTAAATTCCTTTAGATATTCCCCTCCTTTTTCGTATATCTCCTCCCACTTTGAATCTATGGCTGAAATCTGGTTGAAAAGAGACTCTTCCTTCTTCCTTAAATCTTCTGGTATAGCAACCCTCTGTTTTATCCTCTCAGATTCTGACATTGCCTCAAGAAGCGTCCTTGCCTTGGTAGACTCTGAAAAATAAAAGGCAGCTGATGCGAGATTCTTTCCATAAGAAATGAACCTGCTGTCTTCCTTTTCACCTTTTATTACCCTCTCTGAAAGTGTGGAGACAAGAGTGCGGTATGCCCTCATCCTTTCGCCAACCCCAAAAAATCCTTTCTTTTCTCCTTTAATCCTCTCCCTAATCTCCTCTATTAGAGAAACAACCTTTAAAAAATCTCCTGATGCATCACTCAACTTCCCAATACCTTTAAGGGCAAGACCCCTCTGGGTGTAATACCGAATCATGTAATGGTCTGTATCACGCCATTCTGGTGGCATTTCCTCAAGAAACTTTAATGATTCTTCATATTGCCCTTTAGCATTAGAGATATATACTCTGCCAAAGTCTCTCCCTGCCTTTTTCTTTTTCCCTTCTCTTTCTGCTTTTTCAAAGAACACTTCTGCCTTTTGGTAGTCTTTTAAGTGAAAATAAACCCAACCTATTTTTTTCAGATTTTTTGCTATACGCTTCGGCTGATTGAGTTCTCTGAATATTTCCAAAGATTCTCCATAATAATTTAGAGCTTCATTATGCTGGCCAAGAGCAAGATAGACATCTCCCATGTTTTGGAGGCTTCTTGGTATATGTGATTTTTTGTTGATCTCTCTGAATATCTTTAAAGCCTCTTTATAATACTCGAGTGATTGGTCATATCTTCCCATTGACATGTTAACCCTTCCAATATTATTAAGCAGTTTGCCTATATTAAATGGCTGGTTCTGTTTCCTGTATGTCTTTAAAGCCTCTTCAAAATATTCCAGCGCCTGATCATATCGACCGTGAGCAAAATAAACATTCCCTATATGTTGGAGTTCCCTGCTTATAAGAGAGGGTTGGTTGAGTTCCCTAAATATATTCAATGATTTTTTATAATGCTTTATGGCCTCATCATACTGGCCACGGAGTTGATAAGCTACCCCGATATTTCCGAGGCTCTTTGCTATACGAGTGGGCTGGTTGATCTCTTTAGATATTTCTAAAGCGTCTTTAAAATAGTTAAGGGCTTTTATATATCGTCCAAAGGCGAGATGGATATTTCCGATGTTATTGAGGGTTCTGGCTGTGCCCATTTTATCATTGATTTCTGTAGATATTCTCAGGGATTCTTCATAGTATTTGAGCGCTTCGTTAAACTGGCCAAGGGCATGGTACGCACCACCTATTTTTCCTAGATTTTTAGCTCTGCCTCTTGGGAAATCGATTTCCTTATATATTTCCAAAGCCTTCTTATGGTAATCAAGTGCCTCATTATATTGACTACGAACATGGTAAATAGACCCTATATCGTCGAGGGTGGATGCTCTACCTTTTGGCAAATCGATTTCCTTGAATATCTCTAAAGCCTTCTCATGATTCTCAAGTGCTTTATCAAATTGATTAAGAGCAAAGTATGCTTTGCCGATTCTATGGAGATTCCAGGCTACACACTTTGGTTTGTCGTTCTCCTTACATATCTCTATGGCTTTTTCAAAATGCCCGATTGCCTCAAGATACATTCCATGCTGGAGTGCCTGTTTGCCCTGTTCAACGAGCTTTCGTACCTCACCCTTTGACTGGTTAAAGGCAGTTTCAAAAGAAACTATTAAAAACAAAATAACTAATGGAAGAATTATTATCTTTTTCATAATACCTTTCTAAAATTTTAAAATTCTTTATATTTTAAACTTTTTTCAAAGGGTATGAAATCTTTATTTTGATTTTTTTTAGTTATTATCTTTGTTAATACTTTACTTATCAAAGAATTCTGAACATCTATAAATTTTCTATTTTTTTATCCATTTAGCAATCGCAGAAACTACTTGCTCTTCAATTCCCAAGAAACCATGATAAGTGAGTGCTCTGCAAGGATTTTTTGAAATAGGTTCATCCCCACCGCTAAAATAGATTACCTCAACCTTTGGAGAGTTAATCAATAGCCGAGCAATCTCTTTTGCACCGGATGGAGGCGTTAACCAGCAGTCATCATCTTCATTAGCTACAACCAGTGTTGGGATAGTGATTTGGTCAATAGCCATGTTGGTGACAGGGGTACCTTTATCATTTTCTTCAGCCATGCTTGAGGTAAGAACCAATCCATTAATTTTTTTTTCGGTGTGGATGGCTATATGTGCAGCTGATTCTGTACCACGGCTTGTCCCGATGAGCCAAACAGGTATATTTGCCTGTTTTTTTAAATAATCAATAACATGTTCGATGTCAGTGACATGTTCTTGACTTGATCTAAATCCATATAACATTCCATCTTCTTCTTTATGATCCGATGGCGCATCCACTACTGCTACCATGAACCCGTGGCTTGCAAGCAAATCTCTTGAACGAACGAGGAAATTATTTTTCCCCCATCCAATCACAAGTTTTCCAGCATCATCGCTTGACAAGTCTAAGCTACCGTGTCCTCCTGCAAACAAAATAACAGATAAAATAGGTTTATCAGGTTTTATAAGAATGAACTTTTGGGTTACTCCAGGCCTGGTTTGAAGCTCGATAAGTTCCTCTGCATTTGTAAACTCTGGCATTACTAAATGGAAGATTATTGTCAGTAATATAATTGTGATATGCTTCATATATATACTAAAAGCTTTTAAATACATTTACTTAAAAGGATACTTTTAAAGTATATTATTATAATTTATATTCTGCATTTTGGGCACTTTTTTGTGTCACTATCTAATATAAATGCAGTTCCACAGTTTTCGCAAATCATCTTTGCTCCATAGTCTCTTTTTCTATCAATTGAGTTCTTATTTTTAATAAGGATTGCATGGGGAAATGCTACAATAAATAGAAGAGTTCCATAAATCCACCAGTTATAGAAATTGCGTCCCTTTTTTTGAGCAATAAAGGCCGGGATGAATCCAAGAATAAGACTACAGGTGAGGTTAATAAGAAGCATATATAAAGCCTGAATTCAAAGTATTTAAAATTTAAATATTTGCATTACGTTTTAGCAATTCAAAAGGGGTCAGTCAATAAGATTTTCTAATTTATTCTGTTTAGAGCAAAGCCGCATTTTTATTGTGAGATAGTAGATATTTTAGTTATAATACGAAAACCTAATACGATGGGAGATTATACATGGCAGAAAAAAAGAGCATAAGCAATATAAAAGATATGTTTTCGCTGGCGATTGACAGCATGGGAGTGGCCATAACCATTATCGATTCAAAAGGAACCATGCTTTACTATAACAAGCATGCTGAGAAGATACTCGATCGGAAGCCTGAATATATCGGCAAAGATGTCCATCTACACCATAGCAAAACAGCGACAAACGAAAAGTTTGATCGCATGCTTAAGGAGTTTCAGGCAGGAAGGACGGATGCCTTTCACTACGAGGCTAAACCATATGATAAAGTAATTCATGTTACATTAACCCCGATAAGAAAAGACGGGGTTTTATTAGGTTATGTCCAGGCTGTGCAACTCAAAGAGGATATAATTGAAGGCTCAAAGACATAGATTGGATAGGCCAGTATCTTTAGTATATGGTGGGCGATGTGGGTATCGAACCCACGACCTCTGCCGTGTGAGAGCAGCGCTCTACCACTGAGCTAATCGCCCCTAGACATTTTTATAACTTTTTACTATACAATAACAATACAGTCAAGGAGAAGAAAGAACAGGATATACTCTTTTATCTAACTCTAACGCCAGCAGGCAAAAAAGTATTGACAAAACAATTATTTATTATATATTTTAAGTAGATTCAGATTCAAGTTCAATCATCACTTCCAGTTATTACTCCGAAATAATTAAACTCAGGCAAATAAATATCAATTAGAAGGATTAAGTAAGATGTTATCTAATGAGCCTGGGAAAAATCAGCAGATAAACGAGGACTATACCAAAGCCATACAGCAGGATCTGGAAGATGTAGATGCTTACTTTAATCGAGCAATGGCCTATTTTTATCTGGGTAGCTATAGAGAGGCTATCAAAGACCTTGATAAAGCCTTAGAGTTAGAGCCAAAATATACCGTTGCCTATTTAAGTCGGGGTATTGCTTATAAAGCACTTGGTGACTATCAGTTATATATTAATAATTTTAAAACCGCTGCAAGATTAGGATGTAGAGGTGCACAGGATTCTTTGAGATTAAAAGGTATACAAGCCTCATTCTGCGAGAGGATGAGCGATCAGATAAAACGGCTCTTAAGAAAGTAATAACGAGAGTAATATAATCTAACTACCCCTTTTAAATTTTTCTTTCTATTAGGTTCTTATAAAAATCTAAATCAACGGCTTATCTTACTTCTTATTCAATTTGTTTTTTGAATTTTTTCAAAATTTTCGCATTCCTTACAGCAATAGCAGCCTGGTCAGCAAATGAAGATAAAAGCTCAATTTCTGTCTCTATAAATCTTTTTGGTTTTTTTGTATAGACGCATATTACACCGATGAGTTCATCTTCTATCAGCATAGGTACACCAAAAAAAGAAACAAAGCCAAAATTTTTAGCAGCTTCACTGTGTTTTTTTATATATCTTTTCTCATCTCTTAAATCTTCAACAATTAATAGCTTTTTCGTCTTTGCTATTGTACCGGCTAGACTCTCACCTATCTTTAACCTTTTTTTTACCATCAAATTAATGGTATTTTTTGTTCCATAGGAAAGAATTAGCTCGTTGCCTTTTCTTAACCTTAAATTGCATCCGTCTGTGCCTAAAAGTTTATTGGCGTGTTCAGTTATTGAAGAAAGCAATTCGTCCATGTTAAGTTGAGAGGTTATCTTTTTGTTTACTCCTTAAAGAGCCTTAAACTGGCTAAACCACTTGGTTTTTTCTCCAAAAAGCTTTGCATTTTCAAGGGCTATAGCTGCTATCTCTCCAAAGGAAGATAAGAATTCTATATCCGACTTTGTAAAGCGTCTGTATTTCTTTGAAGAGACGCATAGTACTCCTCTCACTTCACCTTCTACCATCATAGGCACACCGAGGAAAGATACAAGTCCAAGCCTTTTGGCTATGTTTTTGTGCTCATTTATAAGCCTTGGGTCGTCTTGCATATTTCTAACAACTAGAGGCTTCTTATCTCTCGCAACAATGCCGGTTAAACTCTCACCTATCTTCAATTTCTCCTTTCTCATCATTTCAATGCCTCTGCCAAAACCACCACATCGAATAAGATAATCTCCTTCTTTAATCCGATAACTACAGGTATCTATATTAAGAAGAGCGGCTGCATTTTCTGCTATCCATGGAAGTAATCCATCTGTTGAGATAATTGAGCCTATTTTCTTGCTTAACTCATAAAGTTTCTTTAATTGCTCTGTTTTGTTTTTTATTTCATCATCTGCACGCTTGCGTTGGGTGATGTCTCTAAAGAAACCTATAATATGTTTTTTCCCATCTATTAAAACTGGTTTTGAATTAACATCAGCATATATTACTCTTCTATCTTTATTTAAAAGTGGAATATCTGTTGCTAATGTCTTTTCCCCTCTTGCCTGAGAACCAAACTCTGAAATTACATGCTCTAATTTGTCCTTTGGATGAATGTCACTTACACCCATCCTTTTTAATTCCTCTTCCTTATAACCTAACATCTTGGACATAGCTGGATTGGCATATTGTAATCTCTTTGTTTCAATATCTGCTATAAGGATTCCATCAGGGCAAGATTCAAACAGGACTCTGTATCTTGCTTCTGATTCTTTTATCCTCTCTTCTATATGCTTTCGTTCGGTGATGTCTCTTAAGATAGCCAGTATATAATTTTTGCCTCCGATAATGGCATGCTTTAAATTAACTTCAGTCCAGAACAAACGACCAGACTATTTTTTGACCAACCATTCAAAAAGCTGTGATCCCTCCTTGTTTACTTTCTTTAACAAATGCTTATTATCTTTTACTTTTGGAGTATATTTAGCTGAGATCAAATCATTTAAATTGAGGCCCAAGACTTTATCTCGTTTGAAACTAAGCAAATCACACATCTTCTGGTTTACTTCGAGTATATTTCCTGTCTCTGAATCTAAGATAAAAATAGCATCGTTTGTTAATTCGAAAAAAAGTGAGCGAAAGTTGGTTTCTGAAATCCTTAACGCCTCCTCCCTCTGCTCTTTTTCTATATTTTTAAGAGCCAAGGACAAGAATGATGGGATTCTTTTCCTAACACCTCTTTCCCATAAACTTATAGTCAGAGTATTAAGACCCAAAACCTTTGCTAATTTTTGCTGACTATAACCATTTTTACTTCGCCATGCTTTTAATTCTGCTGGTTCCATTAAAAATTTTACCTCCAGAGATAATACAGTTAATATGTAACAATATTATATAAAAATATATATGATATACAAGTATAAATTAATTTTTTTTAAGGGATATGATTTTAGTTCTGGTTTTTCTAATTATCTTAAAAATCAATAAATTAAATCCATTCTAATAATTTTATTTCCCCCTTTTTGCTAAATTCTATCACAAATTTATTAAATGAATATCAGGGAGAGGAAGGGAGAAAATTTATAGTCAAAAACTAATAAGAACAACCTAACAAGAAGTGGCTAGCTATATATTAATAAGTAAATTCAATATTAAAGAGCTGAATAGAAAGATCTTAATTTAATGCGTATTTAATGATGTTACCGATACTATATAATTGTCTACGACACATTTTTGATAAGGATCTTCAATAAATTCTACAGCAGTAGTGAATTCAACATTAGTCTGCTGTTCACAGCGAACTACCCTACCAAAAATATCGAGCAATGGAATATAGTTTGTTGATAGAAGATTTAAATGAATTTTCGAACCACTAATATAGGGTTTGTTAGAAATAAATTTTGTTCCCATGTGAGAAATATCGCAGATTTTTCCTCTTGCTTCTATCTGATTTTTCACTTTTTGAGAATATACATCAAGAGAAATATCGTTTAAAACTGTTCTTTGTGCTTGACGCCTATCTTTTTGCTCTATATTTTTCATTTAAAAATAATTTATAAATTTAAAAATTAAATGTTCTTTATATTAATATCGGAAATATCTTATTAACACTTTAATACAATTAGAGTTAACAGGGTATTTTGAGTGAATTTAGCAGGGTAAAAGATGTGAGATTAAAAAGATAATTTTAAAGGGAATTGGTCTCCTCTTCCTGGTAAAAGCCAACAGAAAGGAGGGAAGAAAGAGGAAACCACCCATTAAAAAATAAAACATGAAGAGAAAATTGTATATAATATAGCTGAGTATAATTGTCAAGTAATATTTTGTTAAATTTTAAGATTTTTTCAAATGTCTGATAAAAAACAAGATAAGGGCCTGTATTGAAGAAATATTTAAAGGATATATATTATAAAGTAATAACACCTTTTTGGTGTTGGGGTATGCTAATTCTTGCTCTTTTTGAATCTCCCCTTTAAGATGGCTGATATATTTTACGCCAATATTACCTCCCATCAGCCATGGGCAAGAATGAAACATGCCCCTTTTTTATTTTAAAAAGAAACTTTATTTGTTCGTCAACTATACAGTAGGGGAGGGGAAGAAGTTACTGACAAAACCTAATCTTCCACCTCTGCTTAAAAAAAGAAGAAGGGCTTTTACTCTGAATTAATTTTTAAAAATATCAAACAGATTTTCTTTATGTGCTTTTAAGCCAAGGTATGGTTAACTTCAGTTTTATAAGTTTTTCCTCAAGTTCAATACACTCCCTGCTTCTTTTTATATCAGCTTGGCTATATTTTATAAAACCTACGTTCTTAGAAATTTGAATGGCGCTATCAAAATCTCCTTTTATTATAGCGCTAATTATCTCTTGATCAGTTCCGGTTAAATAAATTGAATTTAATCGATAATCTTGAAATGCTTCCCAGGTAATTGGACACCACTTTTTTACGATTTCATGGCCAATGATATTAGCGTAGCTTCGAATCTCAATTTGAGCATGAAGATCCATTCTCAGCTCGAGAAAATGAAGGAGATTATGAAGATCTATTTTCCAATACGCTTCAGTATAAGTCGAAAGGGGCAAATCTTTTCTTGCCTGTTCTCTTGCAACACCTTCTTCCAGTCGCTCTCCATACAGGGAACGAGCGAGCTCATGAAATTCTTTTTCCTTTTTTGATAGGTTTTTACCTATACTTAAATCTATATTTCCTTCGCTCCCTTGCCTAGTGCTTTTCGCCTGCACACGCCAGTCTTTTGGCTTGGTCTTCTGTGCAGCGTCAATTGCTTCGGAGTATCTTGTTGAATATTCATTTACGTTTGCCGTTCGATGCCTTATCCATTGACGCCAGCAATCCATAGGGACTCTCATATGCAATTTGATTTCACACATTTCAAAAGGGGAAGTATGACGATGGCGCATCAAATATCTGATGAGTCCGCGATCTTCATGTATTTTTTTTGTCCCTTTACCATAAGAAACTCTGGCTGCTTGCACAATTGATTCATCTGAGCCCATATAATCTATTACCCGAACGAAACCGTCATCTAAAACCGTCAAAGGTTTTCCAAGGATTTTGTCCAACTTTGGAACTCTGACACTTAACAATTTGTCAATTTGGATTGTCATTATCAAATACCCCTTTCGAAATATTTTAATCTAAAAGAAACTATTATTAATAAATGAAACCCAAACTAAAACTCGTCTGGATTATCTAAGGGAAGTGAAATTACTTCGTGAATGTGAATCAGTTATTTTTATCAAAAGAGATCTAATTTAGTCAATAAGTTTTTGCGAATTAATTTTAGTTTGGTAAGAGAAAAGCCTTTTTCCCTTGACAATCAAAAGGTTTTAATCTAATAAAAATTTATTTAAATAGTCTGTTACTTGTCATGAAATGAAATGAATAAAAATGAGCTTTTTATATCAGTAATCATTCCAACATATAATTGCAAGAATTATCTTGTGTATTCTCTGCCTGCGATACGAAAATCCGATTTTCCTTCCTTCGAACTTATTATTGTGGATAATCATTCGACAGACGGATCCCGCGAACTTGCGGAAAAATACGCAGATACTGTTCTCGAACTGGATGAAAAATGGTCTCCGGGAAGGGCCAGAAACAGAGGGGCACAGGCAAGCAGAGGCTCGATACTTTTCTTTATTGATGCCGATGTTCAGGTGGGGCAGGATACGATTTCCCTGGCCGTGAAAACATTGGAGGAAAATCCGGCAACAGCAGCGGTTTTCGGTTCTTATGACGAAGAACCGTTCTTTCACAATTTCTTCTCGCAGTATAAAAATCTTTTACATCACTTTATCCATCAAAATGCAGATATTGAAGCAAGAACATTCTGGAGCGGTTGTGGAGCCATAAAGAAGGAAATCTTTTTTGAGATGGATGGATTTCCTGAGAATTATTTGTTCCCCTCAATCGAAGATGTTGAGCTGGGTTACAAGTTATCGGAAAATGGTAAAAAAATAAGGCTTTTAAAAGAACTGCAGGTAACACATTTGAAAAAATGGGATTTCTTCAGCCTGTTAAAGTCGGATATATTATGCCGCGCAATACCCTGGACAAAACTAGCTTTTAAAAAAGGACTTCCTTATGATCTCAACTTTAAACTTTCTCATAGAATAAGCGGAATAATTGTCTTCATGCTCTTTCTATGTTTTATCTTGATGTGGCGTTATAGCTTCCTGTTGCTTCCCACTATCGGACTTGCAGGTATTCTTTTTTATCTTAATAGAGATCTTTACAGATTTTTCTGGGAAAAAAGAGGAATTAAATTTACGGTGCCCGCTATTTTTCTGCACTGGCTTTATTTCCTTTACAGCTCTGTCACATTTGGTCTTTTCTTCGTAAGTTCTCTATTTAAAAGCCGATAATAAAAGGAGAGAAAATAAAACCAGAAACAATGGATACCGAAGAAACGAGAAAAAAGCCGGACAGAAACCCTTCTCCTTCAAAATCCTGGCCTACTGTCTTAATAGTTATTGTTAACTGGAACGGCAAGGATGATCTTTTAGAATGCCTGGCCTCAATAAAAAAAATAAACTATTCAAAGGACAAATATAAGGTTTTGGTTATTGATAATGGCTCTAATGACGATTCACAAAAAGCCGCCTTAAAATTCTATCCGGAAATCATTCTTCTAAAAAATAAAAGAAACATAGGCTACGCAAAAGCTGTTAATCAAGGGATTGAATATGGTTTAAAATCAGGGGTGGAGTATATCTGGATTTTCAATAATGATGTTGTCGTAGAAAAAGACACGCTGGAAAAATTAGTGGAGGTCGGGCAGCAGGATGAAAAAATTGGTGTCATAGCACCGGTTATATATTGTTATGATGACCCTGAAAAGATAGATAATATAGGTTATTCAATCAATTTCTGGACCGGCAGGTTCAAAAAACTAAAATATGGCCAAGATGTCTTTAAGAATCATAATGAGAGAATTGCTGATGTCGATTCCATTCTGGGATGTTCAAATCTCATCAAGACAACGGTCTTTAAAAAGGTTGGTTTGTTACGCCCCCTCTATGAACTCTATTTCGAAGAAACGGACTTTAACACAAGGGTAAGAAGAAAAAATCTCAGAGTGGTGGTGGTAAAGGAGGCAAAGGTGTTACATAAGAATGCTTCCACAATGAATAAATTTATCTTCCGACGGGCCTATTTGCTTTTAAGAAATCTTTTCCTCTTTGAGCTATTCAATGCCAAACCAAAACAACTGTTTGTTTTTATACCATATTACTTCTTGGTTCATATTCCCTATTTCTTTCTTCGGGGAAGTTTATATGGTCTAGGAGTCAAACTAATGCTGTTTAAAAGAAGGTATTCATGAATAATTTAATTATGAGATATATTTAACGACGGAGAGTAAAATGATAAAGGTAGCATTGATCGGTTGCGGAAAGGTGGCGGTGAACTGGCATCTACCTGCACTCAAATCTCTTAGAGAGGCAGAGGTTGTTGCTTTGGCAGATATTGACATGGAACGCCTTAACCGTGTGGCAGATAAATTCCGAATTGAAAAACGTTTTGTTGACTATTTGAAGCTTTTGCATGACCCTGATGTGGAAGCAGTCGGGGTTTGCGTACCACTTCATTCCCATTTTGAGGTGGCCCTGGCTGCTTTAGATGCAGGAAAACATCTGCTTTTGGAAAAACCCCTTACAATGTCATTAGATGAAGCTGATCAATTGATTGATAGAGCCGCCAAAGTGGACAAGAAAGTTTTAGTCGGTTTAAATATGCGCTGGCATCGTCTCGTGCGTCAAGCGCGAGAAATTATTCAAAAAGGGATACTTGGGCCGATTGGTTTGATTAATAATATTTATTCGTCTTGTCATTATAATCGGCTTATTCCTGGATGGAGACTTCGGCGTAAAACTGGTGGGGGCAACTTAATCGAAAATGGTACCCACCTTTACGATATGTGGCGTTTTTTGCTTCAATGTGAAATAGAAGAAGTCACTGCTGTTAGTTGTTCAACAGATAAAAGTGATGATGAGCCAGCTATAGTGACGGCTCGAACTGCTAATGGTGTGCTTCTTAACTGTGTATTATCGGATTTCCTTCCTGATCGAAACGAGATGGAAATCATTGGACGTGATTGTCTTTTGCGCGTTTCTTTACATCGCTTCGATGGTTTTGAATTCATCCCTCTCCACAGTTACGCAGGCGATGTACGGAA
>Ga0307379_10008043_pt1 | contig 14273 bp, 8 predicted proteins | sample UN2MG_FD_202237 | JGI IMG/M metagenome (GOLD analysis project Ga0307379, IMG submission 202237) | Soil microbial communities from Risofladan, Vaasa, Finland - UN-2 | ecosystem: Environmental > Terrestrial > Soil > Coastal area > Acid sulfate soil | place: Finland: Risofladan, Vaasa | collected...
CGTGGGGCGAGGTAAGCCCGATTCCCGAAGGCGCCGACCGGCGGCGACTTGAGCTGCGTCAACTCTACGGCGGACCGAAGGATAATCCCGAGGCGATTCCGGAGCTGCCTCTCAAACATATCGAGCCCGTGCTACCCGAGCGAATCCCTGAAACAGAACGGCAAACACCCGGACTCGCTGATTGGGCATTCGACGCCGAGGAAGCCCTGATTCGCCAGAATGCCGCCGGGCCGGCTGCCAGGACGATCGACCTGGGCGCAGGCGTGACAATGAAACTGACGCGTATTCCCGCCGGCAACTTCATCATGGGAGATGCCAGCGGCGAGCCTGATGAAAGCCCGCCCGCACCGGTCACAATCGGCAGCGATTTCTGGATGGCGGCGTTTGAAGTCACTAATGCTCAATATCACCGATTCGACCCTGCTCACGATTCCGGTTATTTCACGAAGCGTTTCCAGGGTCCGGACGGCCCCGGGTTATCCCTTGCCGAGCCTGAGCAGCCGGCGGTTCGTGTCTCATGGCAGCGGGCGATGGACTTCTGCCGCTGGCTTTCGCAGGAAACCGGCATGAGCTTCACACTGCCTACCGAGGCCCAGTGGGAATACGCCTGCCGCGCCGGCTCGAAGGGCCCGATGTCGTATGGCGAAGTGGATGCGGATTTCTCGCAATGGGCAAACGTCGCCGACAGTTCGCTGAGCGTACGCCCCGGGCCGACGGGCGGCCTGGAGTCGAACATTACCGCCCACTTCGGCAAAGGCATCCTCGAATCGGCCGTATATGGAGGCAACATTCTCTGCGATACAAATTTCGACGATGGAGCAATCGCAACGGCCAGTGCAGGAAGCTATCGACCCAACGCGTGGGGACTCTATGACATGCACGGCAACGCCTGCGAATGGACACGAACGACATATCAGCCATATCCTTACAGAGCCGACAACGGCCACGATGCCCTTGCGGAGCTGGGCAGAAAGGTCGTGCGGGGCGGTTCATGGTGTGATCGCTCGAAGCGGTGCCGTTCAGCTTTTCGGCTGAGTTATCCGGCGTGGCAGCGCGTCCACAACGTCGGATTTCGCGTCGTTTCCGAGATAGAAGCTCACGAACAAAAATATGCCGTTTCGGGGAGTCTTGCCGAGCGTGATGAAACACCGCACGATTCAGAATTAAGTAGTTATGGAGACAATTGAATATGAAAAAATGTCATATTAACCGAGCAACAATATGGATGAGCATCTCTATCGTCCTGATCAGCTTCACTTACGTTACTTCTGCCGCTGAAGAATACCTGTCCCCGACGGCGTTAGTTGCGGACAGTCAGGGCGAAACAATCTATATTGCCGAGGCTGCCGCCAAACAGATAGCTGTCTTTGATACGAAAACGGCGAAGGTCACAACAACAATCAGCGTACCCGCAGAACCGACTGGCCTTGCCCTTGCCGGCGATGGATCGCTCCTCTACGTCACTTGTGGCGGACAGAAAGGATGTGTCAGTGTCATAGATACACGCAATGCCAAATTGCTCCGCTCTTTGCCCGCGGGTCACACCCCCATAGCCCCCGTGCTAAGTCCTGACGGCAGGTTTCTATACGTATGCAATCGTTTCGATAACGATATCTCGGTTATAAGCACCGAGGACGATAAGCAGCTCGCAAAGATTCCCGCCCTGCGGGAGCCGGTCGCCGCCGATATCACCCCCGATGGAAATTGGCTCTATGTGGGCAACCTGCTTCCATACGGCTCGGCGAGCGCCGACTCGATCGCCTGCAATATTTCGGTCATAAACGCCAAGACGATGGCCTTCGATATCGACATTGTTCTGCCGAATGGAAGCCAAAGTCTCCGGGACATTGTCGTTTCGCCGGACGGACGCTTTGTTTTTGCCTCGCATATTCTCGCCCGGTACACGGTTCCTACAACCCAACTGGAACGAGGATGGATAAATACGAACGCGGTCAGCATCATAGACGCCAGACGTAAGAGACTCATAGAAACGGTTCTTCTGGATGACGTGGATTATGGCGCCGCGAATCCGTGGGGCCTTGCATGCACGAACGATTCGAAATACCTTTGCGTGACCCATGCCGGGACACACGAGTTAAGTGTAATAGAAATCGCCGCCATGATCGAGAAAATCAACAGCTACAATAAACGTATCGGCAGGCAGCCCGATAGCTTTGCCGGCGGCTCCTATAACGCAAGTGGCTCCGGCAGCGCAGCCGCCTCGAACATTCCCAACGAACTTAGCTTCCTTTACGGCATTCGACAGCGCGTCAAGCTGCCGGGCAAAGGCCCGCGAGCACTCACAATCATCGGCGGCAATGCTTATGTCGCCGAGTACTTCACCGATAGCATAGCCATCGTGGACATAAACAGCGAATCGAGATTCAAGACCACATCCATAGCCCTTGGCCCGAAGACCGACATGACAACCGAGCGAAAGGGCCAAATGCTGTTCAACAACGCAGAGATTTGTTTCCAGGGCTGGCAGAGTTGTGCCAGTTGTCATCCTTCCGACGCCCGGGCCGATGCCCTGAACTGGGATCTGCTCAATGACGGCCTGGGAAATCCGAAAAATACCAAGAGCCTGCTGCTCGCACACCAAACGCCGCCGGCGATGATTACGGGTATTCGTGAAAACGCCGAGGCCGGGGTGCGTGCCGGAATCAGGCATATCCAGTTTGCAGTGCGCCCGGAAGAAGAGGCCGTCGCTATCGACGAGTATCTCAAGAGCCTCAAACCGGTTCCCAGCCCTCATCTTGTTGACGGCAAGCTCAGCGAGTCGGCCGAGCGAGGGCAAAAGATATTCGACAAAGCAGGCTGCGTTTCATGCCATACAGGACCGCTGCACACCGATTTGAAGACGCACAACGTGGGTACAGGTAAAGACCTGGACAAGGACCGGCTGTTCGACACGCCGACGCTCGTCGAGGTATGGCGGACCTCGCCATATCTATACGATGGACGGGCCGCCACTATTGAAGAAGTGCTGACAACCTGCAATCCCGGCGACAAACACGGAGTGACATCAAACCTGACCGAAGCAGAGATAAAAGATCTGGCCAAGTTCATTCTGTCACAATAGAACGTTCGAAAATAATAACAGCATAAGGAGATCGTTAAAATGAGAAAAGGCATTCGTTTTCTAACGTTGGCCGTGCTTTTCGTTTCGCTGGCTTCGATTGGCTGCTCGGTAAACCATGGGCCGGAAGCTGGAGTTTCCGCCGTCACTATTGTCAGCCCATCGGACGCAACGACAGTTGAATACCTGGCGGTACAAGAGGTTCGCCGCTATGTGTATCTGCGGACGGGCAAGCTTCTGCCTGTCGTTCGGAGCGATAAAAACCTGCCTTCGAAAACGCCTTTAATTATCGTCGGACAGAAGGACCGCCCCGCCATCAGAAGATTAATAGACCAGAATGCGGAGCTGGCCTCCTCAATAGGCTCGCTGGAATCTCAGCAATATCTGATTAAGACGATTAATTCCAGGGATCGGCAAGCCTTGCTGATTACAGGCGGCGATTCGATCGGGACACTCTACGCCGCCTACCGATTCGCCGAGCACCTGGGCGTCCGTTTTTATATGCATGGTGACACAATTCCCGATGAGCGTATCGCTCTGAAAATACCCGACCTGGATGAAAAAGGCAAACCACTGTTCGACATGCGGGGAATCCAGCCGTTCCACGATTTCCCCGAGGGGCCGGACTGGTGGAATACAGACGATTACAAAGCTATTATTGCTCAACTGCCCAAGCTGCGCATGAACTTCTTCGGGCTGCACACATATCCCCAGGGCGGCGTCGGCCCCGAGCCGACCGTATGGATCGGCATGCCCGGAGACTTCAACGAAGATGGAACAGTGAAGTCCGGCTACCCATCAAGACATTTCACTACGGCGAACGTCACCGGCGCCTGGGGCTATAAGCCCGCAAAGACAAGCGACTACAGTTTCGGCGCATCGCAAATATTCGAACGAGACGACTATGGCCCGGACTATATGCGCGGCATGAATCCATGGACACAGCTTGACGTGGAAAAATCAAACGAGCTATTCAACCGTATGGGCAACACGCTCAAAGAAGCCTTCGAATATGCCCACATCATCGGCGTCAAAACCTGCGTCGGCACCGAAACGCCGCTTATAATTCCCGACGCCGTGAAAGAACGTATCAAAAGTATGGGCAAGGATCCGTCCGATCCGGCAGTCGTGCAGGAACTCTACGAAGGCATGTTCCGGCGAATCGCCAAAGCCTATCCGCTGGATTATTACTGGTTCTGGACTCCCGAAGGCTGGACGTGGGGCAATCCGAAGGACGAAGAGATCGAAGCTACGATGGCCGATTTCCGAGCCGCTATTGCCGCCTCAAAGCAAGTCAACGCCCCGTTTACATTAGCCACGTGCGGCTGGGTCCTCGGACCGCCAAAGGACCGGGCGATGTTCGATAATTCACTGCCCAAAGAAATGCCGATGAGCTGCATAAACCGCAACGTCGGTTTCGCCCCGGTCGAGCCCGGCTTTGCCAGCGTCACCGACCGGCCCCAATGGGCCATCCCCTGGCTCGAAGACGATCCGGCATTGATTATCCCGCAACTCTGGGCGGGCCGAATGCGGCGAGATGCAGCAGATGCCCTGGCTTACGGTTGCACGGGACTGATGGGCATCCACTGGCGAACGCGAATCCTCGGACCGAATGTTTCAGCACTCGCCCATGCGGCATGGGAACAAAAAGACTGGAACCCGGACTTCGGCAAAATAATCGAACCACCCAAGCCAAAGCTCTCAGAGGGCCGTGAAGGAGGCAATGTCGCGGAATTCCCGAACAACGCTATTGCCGATACCGAAAACGACCCGCTCTACCAAACGGTCATCTGGGATGTGAAAGCCTATCGCCTGAAGGTGCCGAACGGGACATATACTGTGACATTGAAGTTCTGCGAGCCTCACTACAGCGAGACCGGCAAGCGGGTATTCGCCGTCAAACTGCAGGGCGAAAAAGTCATTGACCAGTTGGACGTTTTCGCCGAGGTAGGCCAAAACAGGGCGATGGATTACACTTTTGAAGATGTCAAGACAGACAACGGCCTTTTGGAAATCGCTTTCGATAGCCTGGTGGAATTTCCGTTCATCGCGGCTTTTGTTGTTCAGGGTCAGGGCATAACAAAAAAGATCAATTGCGGCGGTCCCGCTTATAAAGGCTACGAGGCCGATGTGCCGGCTGCGAAGATTGACAGCAGGCCGCGCGACCTGCCGGCAGATGATTTTTATGCCGACTGGGCCCTGGCGCAATTCGGGCCGGAAGCTGCCGGACAAATCGCAGGGATTTTCATCAGTCTCGACGGAGGACCATCGGCGACGGCTGAAAACCAGCAAAACACCAACCTGCCCCGACCATCCACATGGATCGGCGGCCCCGGCGGCATCAGGCCCGACGAAAGAGAATGGGAGCAGGTAAGTAAAGAATACGAATTCGTTGAGGATTTGGCCAAAATACGCCCGGATATCAAAGGGCAAGGCAGCCTCGAACGCTTCGACTACTGGCTGAACAACTTCCGCTACCTGCGGGCAGTCGGACGAGTTAGCTGTACCTGGGCGAGATTCAACGCGGCGATGAAAAAGGTCAAAGACGAGAAGGATACGGAGATCCGCAAACGATTGGCACGTCAGATTGCCCTGCCAATTCGAAAAGAGCTTGTCGCCCAGTTTGCCGAAGCTCACCGGTATCTGCTGGCAACCGTAAGCACGAACGGTGCGATGGGTAATGTCACAAATTGGCAGCAGCACGTCATGCCGACTTTGCTAACCGAACCCGGGAAGGAACTGGCCAAACTTATGAGCGAAGAGCTGCCGGCCGACGCAATGCCTTCGGGCTCATACAATGGTCCGCTGCGATTGATTGTGCCGACGGTGCGAGGCAGCCTGTCGGCCGGCGAGGATTTGCAGCTCAAAGTAATTATTCTGGCTGCAGCCACACCCAAAGACGCATCGCTATATTACCGTCCAATCGGCAAAGGCAACTACAAAAAGATTCCGCTTACACACATTGCCCGCAGCGTATATTCGGCGCGGATTCCCGCCGGCAGCATCGAAACCGACCTGGAGTATTATATCGAGGTAAACACAACCGATGGTCAAGAGGATACTTTCCCCGCCACCGCGCCGGATATCAACCAGACGGTCGTGATAATGAAGGAGAAATGAGAATGAGCGAACAGGATTACACGCGTCGCAGTTTCCTGAAGGCCATTGGGATGGGAGCGGCGCGACTGGCTATCCCGGGACATAAGAATGCCAGGCTGCCCAGACCGAATTTATCGCCGGGCCAATAATTTCTAAGCCGGCTATCTGCAATACAGTTTAATATTAAAAATTGGAAAGGATGATAGATACAATGAGAACACACAACCGACGCGACTTCCTGAAAGTGATAGGACTGGGAGCGGCTGCCATGGCAACACAGGGCAGGCTGTTTGCAGAGCAAAAGCAAGACAGCAGGCCAAATATCCTCTGGATTCTGTCAGAGGACATCAGCCCCGAGTTGAGCTGCTACGGCACACCGTTAGTGCAAACTCCGAATCTTGACAAGCTCGCCGGCCAGGGGATTCGCTTTAACAACGCATTTACGACCGCCCCGGTTTGTTCGGCCAGCCGCTCGGCAATGATCACGGGAATGTTCCAGACATCGATCGGAGCCCATCATCATCGCAGCCATCGCAACGACGGTTACACGCTGCCCGAACCGGTCCGGCTGATCACCGAATACTTCCGGGATGCGGGCTACTTCACGGCGAATGTTAAAACCGCCGCCCCGGGAGTAAAAGGCTCGGGCAAGACGGATTTCAACTTCAAGTTCAAAAACGCCTTTGACGGCGATGATTGGAACCAGCGTAAAGCCGGCCAGCCTTTCTTCGCGCAACTGTCCATCGGCGTCACACACCGGGGCGGGCACTGGAAGAATCTGCGCGACCAGCTAAAGAACCCGGTCGACCCTGATAAGGTCAAGCTGCCCCCCTACTACCCCGACCACCCGGTCGCACGAGAGGATTGGGCGACTTACCTCGACTCCATCCAGGTGATGGACGGATACATCGGCAAGATTCTAAAACGTCTCGATGACGAAAACCTTGCCGGCAATACGATCGTTATTTTCATAGGCGATCACGGCCGCTGTCACGTCCGCGGCAAGCAATGGCTTTACGACGGGGGTATCCATATCCCACTGATCGTTCGCTGGCCGGGCAAGCTCGAAGCCGGGCAGGTATGCGACGACCTGGTAAGCTCGATCGACATCTCGGCAACGGCGCTGAAAATCGCCGGCGTCGAGCCGCCCGGACATATCGAAGGGAAAGTCTTTCTCGAACCCAGCACAAACGATAATTGGAAGACCGCTAATCAGCACGAGTATATCATCGCCGCCCGCGACCGCTGCGACGAAACTGTCGACCGCATCCGCTGCGTCCGGAACAAGCAATACAAATATATCCGTAATTTCATGCCCGAACGGCCTTACACACAGGCCAATGCCTACAAGGAAAACTCTTACCCGATGTTGAATCTCATGAAAGAGCTTCACGCTCAGGGCAAGCTGACGCCCGTCCAGTCGCTGTTCATGGCACCGCGGAAGCCGGACGAGGAACTTTACGATATCCGGAACGATCCATACGAAATCAACAACCTCGCGGCTTCACCGGAACACCGGCAGACCCTCAAAAAAATGCGGGCGATTCTGGAACGATGGATTGAAGAAACCGGGGACAAGGGCCAGTTTCCGGAAAAGCCCGGTTCTATTACGCCGCGGGACCGAAAAAGAATATACGGCCAGTAACATCGCCCCCTGGGACCCAGCGTAGGTTCGGCCGGCAATATCTTTCAGATCCGAAACTTATTGCCGCAGCAGAATATTTGCGCCCGGCCTTAACCGCCCATCGCATTTAGAACAATTTGACTTCGATTTTTTTATCACGCCACTCGGCGATAAAAGATTTCATCTCCTCCAGTAATAGTTGTAGTTGCTCGGTGTTTTCAAGGAGATTTTCGTAAAAGTCTCCATCATTGATGAGTCTGGCAGCGCTGCCCTGGCCATTGTTGACCTTCGCCAAAACCAGCTTAAGCTCCCCCATGGCCCCGCTCAGTTGCTCGCTCGTATCGACCATCGCGGCAACGAGCTGTTCTGTTTTGGCATCGACACTTTTCAGGGTCGATGTCCCCGCGGCGGCGAATTTGTGAATTTCTTCGCTCGTCTCGACGACAGCGGCAACCACATCTTCCAACTTGGAATCAGCATTCTCCAGAGTCGTAGTCCCCGCGGCGGCAAGCTTCTCGAACTCTTCCAACGTATCCCTGGCCTGCTCTGACGCTTGGGCAAAATTGGCCAGCGTTTTCATTATGTTCTCTTTGCTGTCTTTGTCGCCTATAATATCATTAGCGTTAGCAATGAGATTTTCAAGACCCTCGATCAATCCATCGAGTTTCTTCTGGCTTTCTTCCGGAAAGAACTCGCTTGTCATGCCGGAGGAGCCCTGAAGGGATATTTTGTCCACCAGGTATTTTGTTTCCGGCCGGTTCGGATCGAGCGGAACCAGAGGCTTGCCGGGGTACTGTTTGAGCTCGATATAACTGCTGCCCAATCCACGTGTCATCAGTTTTACCTCAACGCTGGAGGGAATGGTCACATACCTCTTGTCGATACTGAGAACAACCACCGTCTGATAATACTCCATGCCCGTCTCCAAATCCTTGCGTACCTCCGGAGCCATAACATTTGTGACTCTCCCGATCTGATAGCCGCAAAAGCGCACGGGCGTATCCTTCTGCACTCCCGTCGCCGATGGGAACTGGACGAAAACTTCAAAAGAATCCATCTTGGTAACAATGCCCGGCAAATCGCCGAACTTCAATATCAGCCAGACAAGCGCACATATACCCAATATCACAAAAAGGCCCACAACAATATTGTGCCTTCTCTGGGAAGTTTCGTAGTCACTCACAAATTATCTCCTTTTAACTCGCCGCGGCCTTCCATAAACAATTCCCTTATGGCACGCAAAGGATAGCCGCTTTTGTTAAGTTTCTTTATCAGTTTAATCCGTTCGATACTCTTTTCATCAAACAGCCGTCGCCCACTCGGCGTAACCTCTGTTGGCTCAAGCAGCCCGACCATAAGATAATATTGCAGAGATTGGCGGGAAACGCCAGCTTTTTTTGCGGCTGTACCTATCGGAGCTAATTTGCTTTTCTCACTCAATGGTTATCCCCGTAAAGCTAAAACTATAAAATATAATGTAGAAAGAATCCAATAACCGGAATTCATACAGGATTTTACCAACTCTATTATGATTTGACCAAAAGTTTCTATGCGCTGAAAAACGACTGTTATACCTGCCAAAGCAGCAAACAGCCTGTGTATACAGTACAGCAGATCGAGCCATCTGGTTACAATAGAGTTAGAGGGCATTCCAGTACCTCACCTTAAGCCTGTATCTCGCAGACTTGTTGCTTTTCCTCAGGATTTACTCGCCGGGCGAAGCAGGGGCGGCGAGCCAGTTGTCCGGATCGTTGCCGTAATCGGTTGGGACCTTTCGCGTTAAAGCCATGCCGTTGCCGTCCGCTTCGACGGGCCAGAGATCTATACCGCCCGGACAATTCTCCGGATGGGAGCCGTCGCTGTAATTTACCCTGTCGATGCGGATGTATTGGCGTACGCCTTCTTTATCCACGTCGCCGGGCATGCTCAGTTCCAGGCTTTCGCCGGCGTTGCTCAGGTTACCATCGTAGGGGCCGAGAATGATGCCGGCGGGCACGCCCGGGTAGCGCCAGGAAAACGCCGCCGGTTTCTTGACTATCAATAGATATCCGCCGGCAGGGATTGTCACTGGGCTGTCGGCCGGGACGATAAACTCGACGCCGTCGGTGAATTTCCACGGCTCGCCTGTCTGTAGGGGCGGTTCGCGAACCGCCCCTACGCGAACCGGCTCGGTGCCGATATTGTGCAGCTCGATGTATTCATATTGGTCGTTGGTATATGAGCCCCCATCGGGCCAGTCGGGATTGTACATGATTTCGCTGATGACTATTGGGCCGACCTTCGGATACGCATTGGCGGAGCCGGGCGTATTCTGTTCCATCGCTACGAAGTTGTAATTGTCCGTGCCGGGCTTATAGTATCGCCCGAAGGAGATGCCAGTCACCGAAGCGCCGAAATCCTCTACTTCGCGATAGCCTGTCAGGACGCTGTTTTTTGTCGAGCTAAGATACAACTGTTCGCCGTTCTCGCTCAGGGCGAAAGGCTCGTAACAGCCCGGATCGTTCACGTTGCCGAAATTCAGGTCTTCGTATAAAACGAGGTAGCCGTTCGGGGCGATTGTTGTTCCGTCGGCAATTTTGTATTTGAAAAGGTTATCGTTGCTGTCACTCAGGAACCAGCCGCCAATGTCAATCGTGGTAGGGGCGGTTCGCGAACCGCCCGTACAATATAATTCAATCCAGTCCGAAGCTTCGGCATGTGCGTGGGCCAGGACCTCGTTAATCACTATAGCGCCGGGATTGGGTATTATGCCGCTATCATCCTGTCCCGGCGAGCCGCCGGCGTAAGCGCTCGGGCGCCAGGAGTCTTTCTCGCCCCAACTGCTCGGATCGGGATTCATCGCATCGATGATCGTCAGCGAGAAATCCTCGCCGTCGGTAATGTCACTCCAGCCATTTTCATAGCGGAAATTTAGGATTGTTCGGCCGATGGCATCCATGAGCTCGATTCTTTCGCCGGCATTGTCCAGCTTGCCGGAGTATTGGCCTGCTATGTTGATATTTGTGCCGTGCCGTGCTTCGAAGATATTGCGATTCTGGACAACGACAGTATATTCACCGGCTGCAAGCTCGATGTCCGGGAAGGTAAAGTCGATGCCGTTCGTGAAACTGACCAGATTCAGATTGATTGTTTCGGCGCCGATGTTTTGCAATTCGATGAACTCTTCGTTCGAGTCCGGCGGGTTATACATTATCTCGGTAATGCACAAAAGCTCCGCTACCGGGCCGATGGCAAAAACCGCTTCGTTCAGCGCGCTCCACTCATCGCCGTTCAGTACCCTTGCCTTGACCTGAACACTGTTCGGCAGCGTAATCGGGCCGGTATATTCAAGGACACCTTCATCGCCGCTATCGTCGGAATCGCCTCCGCTTGCGAGAAGCTCGGCGGAGATAAGAAAGTCGGAGCTTGTAGTGGAGCTGTTCATGGCGTGGAGGGCCAATAAATTGTCACCCTGCTGTAGATTGTCGAGAAAATCAGAAATGTCGATGTTTTCGAACAGGACTGCCGCCGAGTCGGAATGGCTGACGCTGGCCCTGGAGTTCCATGCCGGTGTGCCGTTGAAGTTTCGTCTGGCAACTTCGACGCCGTTAAGGTAGGCGACAAAGCCGTCATCATACCTGACGTTGAGCGTCAAAGAAGTAGGGGCGGTTCGCGAACCGCCCGTACTCCTATCGATTGAGAACGGGATGCGGATGTAGCACGTCGCGTTCCTGGCATACATTTGTTCCTGGAGATCGAGGCTGATTAAGTTCTCGAAACCGGTTGTTCTCTCGAATCCGACGCCGCCGGGGCTGCCGGTACAGGATAACCATGCCGAGTCGTCGAAAGCTCCGCCGCCTTGCCATTCGTCGCCGACCGGGCCGATTGGAACGATCACCCGCTTGCCAACACTCTCAGACATCAGAGTGGTTTCCTGCTTCAAAGTAACTGGCGAGCGAGGATCTGATCCGTCGAGCGTATACCATATCGTGCCGGTCGGAGCAGTCATCGAAAGCGTATCATCTTCGGAGATTTGCCCACCGTGCTGATAGACCCCGTCGATCCTAAAGACCGGAGCATCGACATCAGGATAAAGGCCGGCACTACGGAACTGCTGCAGGACGATATCGGACCGTTGAGGGATGTAGTAATTCAGAATCCAGCCTCGCCCGGCGCGTCCATCGTTATAGTTGAAGTCACGATCATACCATTCCTCCAGTGTTAATGGAGGATGGTGATGTTGATCCCCCCAGCGTGCCGACTCGGCAACAATAGCCTTTTCCACCGTGGCGGCCAGGTCGGTATAACGCCGTATAAGGGATTCGGGCGTGAGTATCGCTCCATTGAAAAAGAATTTATGCACCCGGTCGGCAAAAAGCATCCTGTACTCAGCGTTCCTGCTCAAGTTCTCATGCGGTTCTCCCGCAGAGGAGAAGTTGTTCTGCAGGGCATTCTTATTGAGCGGTGAGCGACCCAGATTGTTGCCCATGGTGTTCTCGTAGTCCCAGCAGTAAAACTTGAAGCCGGTGCTGTTGACTGTTCGATCACGACCGGCCCACCAGTTCTTCCAGGGCCAGTCCCAATTGCCTCCCCAGAGGTTGACGATAAGGTAGTCGATATAATTCGTGACATCCAGCAGATTCGGGTAAGCGGGACTCGGTGTACCATCGGGATTATTGCCCTGAAGCTCCTGGTACGCTTCATCGGAGTTCGCTGCCTGCCGGCATTTTGAAATCATCTGGTTCCAGGCGGCCGTATCTCCATTGCTGGCCGACAGATCGTGAATCGAATCCCAGTCTTCCTTATCACCCCCGTAGTAGCTGGCGGAAAAGGAATCATCCGGCCGCTCACACGGATTGTAGAGCCCCCAGTAAAGACCATTTACATACAAATGAACGAACATCCCATGCGAACCCGCGTTTCCGGTGGCTCGCTGCAGGCTGCGCCCGAACTCATCTCGCGTGTACTGCTCGGTGTATTTCGCAGAATTCCACGAGTATCCATCGTTGGCGCCTGCACGCAGTACGACCGTATCGAACTGATCAATCGCATCTTCCCCGAACAAGGAGTACCTCAAACTAGTCGGCCCATAGATACCCTTAAACAGCAGACGGAATGATTTCTTCTTCGTCAGGCCCCAACTGCGAAATGCGCCGCCCTGAATACGAATCCCGCAGTTTACCTGGATTCCGTCTGTACCGTCCGGATAAATCAGTTCCATCGAACCGGGTCTTTCCCAGGATAAACCATGACCTTCCGGATTGGCATAGATACCATCAGGCGAGTCAAACATGTCGGAATTCGTCGTTACCAGTGACATCGATGGAATCGACAAAAGAGCATCTTCCATCATGCCGCTGTAACGCGGATCCTGAACGATATCCGGATCCATCTGATAGTCGGCGGAAGTTCCGCCCCAGTTCGAGGGAAATCCTGAAGGACTACGCGGCTGCTGGCGGACGTCATCAAGAAAAATAAACGTCTGAGTATTTATTTTGCTCGGCATCCAGCCCGGCTTGACCGCATTCGCTCGTAAATATGTGGTCTTATTGATGGGGACAGGGCCGGTATAGGCGATGCCGTTCGGGGACCGGCCGCCACTATCGGTATCAAACGGCTCAGTCCCGTCGAGAGTATAATAGATGACAGCCCCATCGGTCTCGGTGGCGATTGTGACAGAGAAAGGTGTAGCGTAAAATCCGCGGTTGTGGCTGAATTTAGCCTCGGCGACCTCGCCTGAATACGCACTAATATTTTGGGCTCCCGGGCTGGGAACGCTGAAGAAACGCTGGTTATCATCGGCATCGGGATAGCGGCCATAGGAGATATCGGTAGTCTGGTCGCCAAAAGTAATGCTATCAATCAGGGTGATGCCGTCGCTGTCGAAAAGGCCGATTTCTTCGCCGTCGGCATCGAGTTTGAAATTCGCGTGCAGCCCGGCGTCGGTTGTGTCATTATCGGCCCATATCAAAAGATAGCCGCCTGCGGGAATTGTGGTGGAAGCGGGATTATTAGCTGGTATCCGCCACTTTGTAGGAATGGAGAGATTATCCGTCAGGTACATGCCGCCTATGTCAATGGCACCGGAGCCGAAATTATGAATTTCGATCCAGTCGTCATACTGCCTCTGCGGGTCCTGGATACAACTGCTGTTGGAGGCCATCAGCTCATTGATTACCAGCGGGATACTTGTCTGGCCGGCCTCAGTAATGCAGGTAAAAGATACAGCCAATACAAGACCGAGTAATGTATTGCTCATGCATTTGAACATTGCCTGTATCCTGCCTCCTTTGTTTTTAGACCAATGGATACGGTTTTGCTTTTAGCTGAATACAAAAGCAAAATCGCACAAATAAGCTTCTTCATTATAACTGAACTTTTGCAAAATTAGGGTAAATCCAGTTGAACCTTGATACGCTGAAAATCCCAGCCATCATCCTCGATCCGCTCGATCACCCAGGAGATTGTGTCACTGAGGGTTTGCCGCAGTAC
>Ga0307379_10008044_pt1 | contig 14273 bp, 10 predicted proteins | sample UN2MG_FD_202237 | JGI IMG/M metagenome (GOLD analysis project Ga0307379, IMG submission 202237) | Soil microbial communities from Risofladan, Vaasa, Finland - UN-2 | ecosystem: Environmental > Terrestrial > Soil > Coastal area > Acid sulfate soil | place: Finland: Risofladan, Vaasa | collected...
CTCTTCATCAAAAAGACAAAAAATATCGCCTCAAAACCGGTTTGGTCGGCCGCCATTTTGTCCACGAGTGCTTGGCCGCCGCGGCGATAGGAAGAAGCTTGGGGTTAAGCTGGCAAGAGATTAAAATAGGATTAGCTAAGTTAAAACCCCTCAAAGGTAGGGTTAGTATTGAAAAAGGCTTCAAAGGTTCAATTTTAATTAATGATTCCCTTCGAGCTAATCCTGCTTCCACCATCGCCGGCCTTCAAGTCTTAGCGGACCTGCCTGCTTCGCCGACGGGCGGGTCTGCCAAGGGCAAAAAAATTGCGGTTTTAGGCGAAATGGGGGAGTTAGGTAATTTAGCCGAAGAGAGCCATCGAGAAATAGGTAGAAAAGCGGCTGAGCTTAAAATTGACTCTTTAATCGGTATTGGCCCTCTTCAGAAATTGACGACTGAAGAAGCGATGAAACAAGGGATGAAAAAGGAAAAAGTTTTTTGGGCTAAGGATGTTCACCAAGCGGCCAAGCTTCTCAAAAAGCTCCTCAAGAAAGAAGACCTTTTTTATCTCAAGGGCTCACTCTTGAGACATCTCGAGCGGGTGCTTTTACTTCTTGAGGGTAAAAAGGTTGGCTGTCAGGAGACGGCTTGCCATTTTTATTGTCCTTGCCAGACTTGTCCCTCTTTGCGAACCGGCCCATCTAGGGTATAATCAATTAAAATGAACAATTTGATTTATTACCGATTATCGATCACTGGTCACTAATTATCATGTCTTTATCTCTTGGTTTATTAATTTTCTCCTTCATTATTACCAGCGTTCTCGTCATTCCCTTTATTGACTTTCTTTATAAACTCAAATTCCAAAGAAAGAAACAAAAAACTCGAGATGCCTTAGGAAAAAGAACTCCTATTTTTGATCGCTTTCATCGAGCTAAGGCAGGCACGCCGATTGGCGGAGGTTTACTCGTTATTCTTGTCGTCAGCCTTCTCTATGCGGTCCTTTTTCCGATTATTGTTTTTAGAGGCGTTTATATTTCTTCATATTTTCCCATTAAAGATGAATTGAACATTTTATTTTTCACCTTCCTCTCTTTCGGCTTATTAGGACTTTATGATGATTTGATGAAGTTCTTTGGCTTAGCCAAGAAAGGAATTTTTGGTTTGAGGTTTCGGCACAAATTTTTCATTCAGTGGGTTCTGGCTTTGATTATCGCCGTGATGCTTTACCTTAACCTCAAGATTGATTTTGTCCATGTTCCTTTTATCGGCGTTTTTAATCTTGGGCCCCTTTATATTCCCTTTGCGGCGACGGTGATTGTTGCCTTTACCAATGCTTTTAATATCACAGATGGTTTAGACGGATTAGCCAGTGGTTTGCTGATGATTTGTCTTTTTGCCTTTTGGATTCTCTCGGTCACTTCTCTGGACACGGTTCTCTCAATCTTTCTGGCTTTATGGTTGGGTTCTTTAATCGCCTTTCTTTATTTTAATGTTTATCCAGCCAGGATTTTTCTCGGTGATGTCGGTGCCCTCTCTTTTGGCGCCACTTTGGCGGTTGTCGGTTTACTCATTGGTAAGATAGTCGCCATCGCTGTCATTGGTGGCTTTTTTGTTCTGGAAGTAGGTAGCAGTTTGGTTCAGCTCCTTTCAAAGGCGATTTTTAAAAGGAAAGTCTTTGCCGTCGCTCCTTTTCATCTCTGGTTGCAGAATGTCGGTTGGGAAGAGCCGAAGATTGTCATGCGTGCCTGGTTAGCGGGCATCATGCTTGCCCTCTTTGGCCTCTGGCTGGCCGTGATATAATTTTGAGTCATTATGGCAATTTTAGTTTCTACCAATCCTGCCAAAAATTACAAAAAGCTTGGTTCAGTTAAAATTTCTCCTCTTCAAGAAATAAAGAAAAAAATTGAATTAGCCAATAAGGCTAAAATTAATTGGAAAGAATTAGGAGTGACTAAGAGGAGAGATTTATTATTACCACTTTTCAAAGAGTTTCAAAAAAGAAAAGAAAAGATTGCTTTTCTTATTACTAGGGAAATAGGCAAGCCGATAACTGAAAGCCTCGCCGACTTAGATTGGGATGTTGTCTATTTCAAAGATTTTCTAAAGAATGGCCCGAAATATTTAAAGGATGAAGCTACTTATAGAAAAAATGGAACTTTTCATAAAATAATTTATGAACCGATTGGTACTGCTGCTGTCATTGTCCCTTGGAACTATCCTTTCAGTAATTTTTTCTGGGGAGTGGTTCCCAACTTAATCGCTGGTAATACCGTCGTTTTCAAACATTCTGAGGAGTGTCCTCTTAGTGGAAAATTATACGAAGAAATGATGAATAGATTAAATCTTCCTGAAGGAGTTTTTTCAGAGGTTTATGGTGACGGTAGAGTGGGCGAGATTTTAGTTAAACAAAAAATCGATTCTATTTGGTTTACTGGTAGTTCGAAAATCGGGAAGCGACTCTACGAAATCGCTGGCAAGAAATTTATCAAATCAACGCTTGAGATGGGAGGTTCTAATCCGGCTGTTGTTTTTGAAGATATAGGCGGAGATGAATTTATCGAAGAGATTTATAGTGGTCGATTTTCAAATAATGGTCAAGTTTGTGATGCGATTAAACGATTAATAGTTCATGAAAAAATTTTTGATGAACTGGTAGAGAGATTGAAGAAGCGTGTTAATAAAGCGGTTGTCGGCGACCCAGAGGATAAAAAGACCGAACTTGGTAGTTTGGTAGCTAAAAGACAACTTGAACTTCTTGAGTCTCAAGTTGAGGATGCGGTTAAGAAAGGAGCAAAGGTGATTGTTGGAGGGAAAATTCCTCGCGGACTAAAAGGTGCCTACTACTTGCCAACTATTCTTACCAACATAAAGAAGGGAATGAGAGTTTGGAAAGAGGAAATTTTTGGGCCAGTCTTGCCGATTATTTCCTTCAGGACCGAAAAAGAGGCAGTTGATTTGGCCAATGATACTGCGTATGGTCTAGGTGCCGTGGTTTTCTCAAAGGATAAAGAGCGAGCTTTGAGAGTTGCTTCTAGAATTGAAGCAGGTTGTGTTGACGTTAATAAAGGAAATCACTGGAGGCCTCATAATCCTTTTGGCGGCTGTAAAGAATCGGGGATGGGAAGAGAACACGGCAAGCATGGTTTTCAAGAACTTTGCCAAATAAAAGTAGTTGCCGTTGGCTAAATTCATTTAACTTCCAAGCCTTTTCTTAACAAATTTTTTGAATAAATTCCCTCTTTCTTTATAGTCTTTGAAAAGATTAAAACTAGGAGCGGCAGGAGAAAGGAGGCAGATTTTCCCTTTGGGAGTATGTTGGTAGGTGAGACGGACAGCCTCTTCCATATTGTTGGCAAAGAAATGCTTGGGTAGAGAATCTCCCTTCTCTTTTTGTTTATTAATTGTTTGCCAGATTCTTTCACCAGTCGTAGGAAAGAGAATGATGGTTTTGATTTGACTATCTAAAATCTTTCGGGCGAGTTGATTATAATTTTGATTTCTTTCATAACCTCCTAAGATAACTGTGCCCACTTTGTCGGCAAGGGCGTCAATAGCCTTAATGGTTGCTTCGGGAATAGTGGATAGGGAATCGTTATAGAAGGTAATCTCCCGATAAGTACCCATTCTTTCTAAGCGGTGCTCTAGGGGTTTAAATTTTTTAATCGCTTTAACAATTTTTTTATTTGGAATATTGAATAATTTACCAATAGTGATTGTTGGCATAATGTTTAAAAGATTAAACTCTCCTTCAAGACTTATTACTTTAGTTTCGACTATTTTTTCTTCTTGAGAATCGGAGCGATAAAATATTGTTTGATTTTTTAAAAAACAGCCTGGCTGATGATAATCATTTAGAGAAAAATGAAGTTTTTGAGCTTTCGTTTTTTGGGCAATTTTTCGAGAAAGATCTAGCGATGGATTATAAATAAAGTAGTCTTCCTTGGTTTGGAAAAGAGTAATTTTTTCTTTAGCCTGGACATATTGCTCAAAATTTTGATAGTAATCAAGGTGCTCTCTGAAGATGTTAAGTAAAACGGCAATGTTTGGGCTTTTTTCCAAGTCATAAAGTTGGTGGCTAGAAAGTTCATAGACAAAGATCATTTTTTTCTTTGCTTTGGGTAGCAATAATAGAGCAGGGTTGCCGATATTTCCCATCAGAGAGACATCAAATCCGCCTTCTTTTAAAGTTTGATAGATAAGTGATGCGCTTGTGCTTTTCCCCTTTGTTCCGGTGATACCGATAATCATACCTGGGCAGTTATCGAAGAATATTCTTGTCTGCGATGTAATTTTATCTTTCGATTTTTTTATCTGGGGAAGAAAAGGTGAAATACCTGGAGATTTAATGATTATCTGGTATTGGCTGAGTGCGTTTAGATAATTTTTTCCTAAGTGCAAGTTAAGATTTTTGTCTTTAGAAATTTCTACTTGGAGATTTTTATTTAATTTGTTTAAGTTTAACTGGTCGGCTAGACCAATTCTTTTCTCAGGATAGAGTTTCCTCAAGAAAGAATAACTACTTATTCCTTCCTGACCAAGGCCAAGGATTAAGATTTTTTTATTTTTGAGCTCTTTTAGCTTCATATTTTCTTTTTTAGAATTTCGGCCAGGTTAGAAGGAAGATTATTCTCCTGGTCCCAAGAAGCCAGAATTTTCTTGGCTCTAGTTTCTAAATCAGGATGTTTCGGAAAAACTTTTTCTTTTAAATATTGAAGAACTAAAGGCAGAGGAGCTTGTTTGCTTTTTTTGAGTGAAAGAAAAAGAGCGATTAAGGTTTCTTCCTTAGTACCGACGCACTCAAAGGGCTTTTGTTTTCCCCTCTCAATCAATTGTTTAATTATTTGAAGGGTTGTTTTTTTCTTAAAGAGATCTTCACCAAAAACTTTCACTAGTCTTTTTGGTTCTAAAAAGGGGTAAAGAACCGTAAATACAAAAACACACTTTGGGCACCTACCGCACCAAGAGTCAGTTTTTTGATATTTGTTGCAACTCCTAAAGACAGGTAAGTATTGAGGGTAATTAACAAAAAGTTTGGCGATTTGGATTTCGAAAAGTGGTCTAAATAAGCTGAAGTAATCGATATTCTTGGCTAGATAATTCTGGCTGTAACCTCTGAACTTTTGTTCAAAATCAAAGCTTTTGGAGTATTGATGGTTAACCTCTTCTCCTAAATAAGTTAGGTTTCCCTCATCGGCGCTCCTCTCGTTGGCAAAAGCTATTTTTCCATAACCAAAGAGGAATGCGCAGGTGAAGCTTAGGAACGCCAAATAGGCAGAGAAGGGGGTATGGCCGTTTAAGTATCCTTTTTTATTTAGCTCGAGGAGTTTGGGGTCAATTTCTCTATTGACAATAATAGGTTTTATACATCCTCTCAATTTCATAATTCTTTTTGCAGCCTTGGTAGGATTAAGACTAAAACACTTAATGTTTCCTCTTGTTTCCTTTAGAATTTCCAGGGCGACAGCAGAATCTTTCCCTCCTGCGATAGGGACGAGTATTTTTTGAGGGTTAAATTGACCTTTAAAGCAAGGATTTTCCTCTTTACTGCTATTTTCTAATTTTATCGAGAAGAAGTTAGGTTCAGTTAAGTTTATCTTATTTTGGTAAAAGAACTCCCCCATTCCTCTTAGAATCAAGTTTTTCCACCAGCCAATTTGATCTTTGTTTAAAAAGCCTGCCTCGATAACTATCTCTGGTGAGCAAGTTGCTTTCCAGTAAGAAGGGATTTCCATTAAGCCCAGATGAAAAGCGAAATTTTCAAGGATGTTGGGGTCAAGATTATTAAGAGATGAAGAGGGTAACCCCTTAATAATTATTGACGGAGAGAAAGAGATATTAGGCTCTGTTTTAAATTTGAAAGAAATTTTTAGATCTTTATCGATAGGAGTAATCTTAAAACTTTGATAAATAAATCGCGGATGTTTTTTGCGCAGGTTTTGGACTGATTGAGCCATTTTATCCTTATATTTTACAACTTTCCTTTTATAAATGCTAAAATATGAGTGTGGCTTCCTTAAAGTCTCAGGATAAAAAAATTGATAAAGTCATCCTTTCCTTGGTCTTTGTTTTGACTTTTTTTGGAATTTTGATGGTCTATAATGCTTCGGTGGCGATGGCTTTCAGGAATTTTGGCGATAAGTATTATTTTGCTCGCCAGCAGGCGATTTGGGGAGGGATTGGTTTAATGGCGATGTTTTTCGCTTCAAAATTCCCCTATCAGAAATTAAGCAAAGTGGCGATTCCTTTGATGCTCTTGACTCTTTTCTCTCTCGGTTTGGTGTTAGTTCCGGGAGTCGGCACTCAGGCTTTGGGTGCCAGGCGCTGGTTAGGATTTAACGGTTTTAGTTTTCAGCCAGCAGAACTAGCTAAACTTGTTTCCGTTATCTTTATCAGCACTTATCTAACTAAGAAGGGAAGAACAGCCAGCCTTTGGATTTTAATGATTATTCTCGTGGGCTTAATTTTAGTTGAACCTGATTTAGGCACGGCAGTCATTTTGGCAGGTTCAAGTTTAAGCCTTTATTTTGTCTCTGGCGGTTCCATCTTGGCTCTTTTTATTGCCGGCGTTTTGGGACTAGCCGCTGGTATCGGCCTGATTCTTTTTTCTCCTTATCGGAAAGAAAGACTTTTAACTTTTTTTGATATTAGTCGGGATCCTCTAGGCGCCTCTGATCATGTCCAACAAGTTCTTTTAGCTTTAGGTAGTGGTGGTTTATTCGGTTTGGGCATTGGCGCTTCCAGACAAAAATACGAATATCTTCCTGAGGCGACCACGGATTCGATTTTTGCCATTATTGGCGAAGAATTAGGTTTTATTGGTGCCACTTTATTACTAATCGCCTTTCTGGTTCTTATTTATCGGGGGATTGAAGTGGCAAGAAAAGCGCCTGATCAGTTTGGTCAGTTGTTAGCCGCGGGCATTATTTCCTGGATTGCCATCCAAACTTTGATAAATTTGGCGGCGATGGTCGCGATTGTCCCTCTGACCGGCGTCCCTCTTCCTTTTATCTCCTATGGCGGCTCATCGTTAATCATCACTTTAACAGGGATCGGGATTTTGCTTAATATTTCTAAGTATCAGTTAGCCAAGAAATGAAAAGGCGGATTATTATTACTGGCGGACATCATAATAGTGCCTTAGTGGTGGCTGAAGAGCTGAAAAAACAAGGCGATGAAGTCATTTGGTTTGGTCATATGTTTACCAATTGGGGTGACAAAAATCCTGGCGCTGAGCATAAAGAGATTACTGAAGCCGGTTTTAAATTCATTGAAATTAAAGCGGGCAAGGTTCATCGGACTTATCATCCTTTCAAACTTGCCCGTCTTCCTTTAGGTTTTATTCAAGCTTTCTTTTATCTTTTGAAGTTCAAGCCCAATTTGATTCTTTCTTTCGGTGGTTATCTCGCTGTTCCCGTTGTTGTTTGCGGTTGGTTATTAAGGATTCCTTCAATGACCCATGAACAAACAGTTGTTTATGGTTTAGCCAATCAAGTCATTAGTCGTTTAGCCAAAAAAGTCTTTGTTTCCTGGGAGACGAGCTTGTCCCATTTCCCCTCAGAGAAAGTGATTCTCTCAGGCTTGCCTCTCCGACCAGAAATTTTTACTCAAGAAAAAGGCAAATTTGAATTTAGAAACAAGCTGCCAACAATCTATATTACCGGCGGCAAACAAGGTTCTCATTGGCTTAATCAAGCGGTGGAGGAAGTTTTAATTGACCTTCTCCAAGATTACAATCTGATTCATCAGTGTGGAGAAAGCACGGTTTACGACGATCTCTCTCGATTGAGAAAAAAGAAAGCCGATTTACTGACAAGACTGAAAAGGCGATACCTGGTTCAGCCTTATTTTGGCCTTAAGGAGATTGGTAGTCTTTTTGCCTCTTCGGATTTGGTTATCAGCCGTTCGGGTGCTCACGTTGTTTACGAAATGGCGGCTCTAGGCAAACCGGTTATTTTTGTTCCTTTGCCTTGGAGCTATCAAGATGAACAGACGAAAAATGCCCAGATTTTAGTTGATTCTGGATTGGCGCAAATTCTTCCCCAAAATCGGCTGAGTGGCAATAACCTTTTACGGCTAATCAGGAATACAATGAAAAATCTTAATCAGTATGAAAAATCGGCTCCCAAAACCCGATTGCTAGTTAAGCTTGAAGCCACCAAAATCATTGTTGATCAAATCGATGTATACCTTCAAAAAAAGAAAAATCAATAAACAAAAACTGCTTCTGCCCATAGTTTTCATCTTTATTTTATTTAGTGGGTTTTTATTCATTAATCTCAGGGATTTTCACTTTCAATTCGATTGGCAGTGGCTTTTCTCCAGTTCTGAATTAATAAGCCCGATTCCCGAAGACAGTTTTGAAGAAGAGATTAGAGAAAGTTTATTTTCTATAGGTCAAGAGTTAAGGGATTTAGATTTAAGTAGTGAAAAAAAGATAATCGCCACCTTTTCCGGTAACCTAACTGTTCTCTTTTCAAAGGAAAAAGACCTTAATTTTCAGGTTGCCTCTTTACAATTTATCCTTTGGCGAGCTAAAATAGAGGGCAAAGCGCCCTATTTTGTCGATTTGCGATTCGATAAGCCGGTCGTTAAGATTTAAGATGGCTGCTAAAATTATTACCGCTATTGATGTTGGAAGCTCCAAAATAGCTTCGGTTGTTGCTCAGGTTAGCCTTGAAGAAGAAAAGATAAGTGTCATCGGAGCTTCGGCAGTGGCTTCCAGAGGAGTGAGAAAAGGACAGATTGTTAATATTGAAGAGGCCTCCCAGGCAATTATCGACTCCATTGAAGCGACAGAAAGAATGGCTGGCTATGGGGTTTCCAGAGCTTTGGTCGGGATTGGCGGTGCTCATATTGCCTCTCAGAATTCCAAAGGAGTCGTTGCCGTGGCGGAACCAGAAGGGGAGATTAATGAGGCCGATGTTCAGCGAGTGATTGAAGCCGCCCGGGCTATTTCTCTCCCTTCTTCGAGAGAAATTCTTCACTGTTTACCGCGACATTATACGGTTGATTCTCAGGAAGGGATTAAAGACCCAGTGGGTATGACCGGAGTGAGACTAGAAGTTGAGACTCATATTGTCACTGGCTCTTCGACTTCGATTAGGAATACGACCAAATGCGTTCGAGAAATTGGTGCCAATATCGAAGCCGTTTTCTTTAATGGCATTGCCGCGGCTGAAGCCATCCTCACCGAAACAGAAAAAGAATTGGGGGTGGTTTTAGTCGATATTGGCGGCGGCACCACCGATTTGGTCATTTTTGTCGAGGGCTCACCGGCTTACGCGACTGTTTTGCCTGTTGGCGCCAAGAATGTTACTAATGATTTAGCCATTGGTTTACGCCTTTCTTTAGAAAATGCAGAAAAACTTAAATTGGCTCTTTCGGAAAAGACCAAGAAAATAATCAGACCTAAAGAAAAAGACATGGTTGAAGAGGAGGAAGAAGGAAAAGATAAAAAAGACGAGATTAGTCTTCTTGAGGTGGGGATTGAAGATGAGAGAAAATCAGTTTCTCAAAAAACCTTGGTTGAGGGGATTATCAAGCCTCGCCTGAACGAGATTTTTACTTTGGTGGGAATAGAGATTAAAAAGAGCGGCTTTGCCGGCTTGACTCCATCTGGAGTGGTAATTACCGGAGGGGGCAGTTTGACGGTGGGTGTCGTTGAAGCCTGCAAGCGAACACTGGCGATGCCAGTCAGAGTTGGTCAGCCCAAAGGCTTGAGTGGTTTAGTTGACGAAATCGATGGTCCGCCCTTTTCCGTAGTCACTGGCTTGATACTTTGTGGAGTTCAGGCTGGACAGTATGGGGCGAGCAGAACGTCTTTGCCCTCATTTGGGAAAATCAGTCAGAAATTACCGGTCAGAGGGGTGGCTCTGAAAACAATTGAGATTATCAAATCCTTTTTACCCTGAGGGAGGTTGACCCGTCAAACGGGTCTAGCCGAAGGCTTGCTTTTTATAAATTGTCAAGGTAAAATATTCCTGCTCCAAAATTCTGCCCGTAAAAATCTAAAATGGCTTTAGTTAAACCAGACGTAGGTAGATTTGCCAGAATCAAGGTGATGGGAATTGGTGGCGGAGGAGGGAACGCCATCAATTCGATGATTAGTCAGGAACAGATTCAAGGAGTTGATTTTGTGGCTGTCAATACCGATGCACAGGCGCTTCTTTCTAGTCTGGCTCCAGTAAAGCTTCAAATTGGTGAAAATCTCACCCGGGGATTAGGAGTTGGTGGCGATCCTGAATTAGGAAGACAGGCAGCTCAAGAATCAAAGGAGAAAATTTCTCAGCTTTTGGCGGAAACAGATATGGTTTTTCTCACAGGCGGCATGGGAGGCGGAACTTGTACTGGGGCAACGGCCATTGTCGCTGACTTGGCTAAAGCTCAAGGTGCTCTGACGGTGGCGGTGGTGACCAAGCCTTTTGCTTTTGAAGGCACCAGAAGAATGGTGGTGTCTGAAGAAGGCGTTGAGGAGTTGGAAGGAAAAGTTGATGCCTTAATTGTTATTCCTAATCAGCGGCTCCTGGATTCAATTGATAAGAAGATGACCTTGATTGAAGCCTTTCGTTTAGCCGATAATGTTCTTGGTCAAGGTGTTCAGGGGATTTCTGACATCATTACTCTGCCTGGTTTGATTAATCGGGATTTTGCTGACATTAAGACGATTATGAAAGACGCTGGCAGTGCTTTCATGGGTATTGGTACTGGCGTCGGTGAAAATCGGGCTCAAGCGGCGGCGAGAACGGCGATTACTTCTCCTTTACTGGAAATTTCTATTGACGGGGCGCGAGGGATTCTTTTTACCGTCACTGGTGGTCCGGATTTGACTATGGCGGAAGTGGAAGAAGCGGCCAAGATTATTTCCGAAAAAGCGGATGCTGACGCCAATATCATTTTTGGCGCCTCGATTGATGAGAAATTAGTTGACCAGATTAAAATTACGGTGATTGCCACTGGTTTTGATGAAACCAGGGCGAGGTTATCAAGATTTATGGCTCCGTCGAAACCAATTATCGAAGAAGAGATTAAAGAAGAAAAAAAGGAAGAACCAACTTTCACCGAACCAGAGCTTGAAGAGAAAAAGATTGAGGAGCCGCCTCCGCCTACAGGAGAGGGTGAACTGTCGCCGGAAGAAGAGGGTAAGCAGTTCGAAATCCCCGCTTTCTTGAGACAGGGGAAATAGACTTTAATGATGAAAATCAAGCAGATTATAAAGAAAATTATTATTAATCATTAGGCCTTTTAGGCGCGGGAGCGTTTCTAATTGGCCATTCATCCCTTCTCAAGAAGGGATTTTTTATGGGAATGCGAATTAATCCGAATTTAAAAGAAGATTTGTCTTTAATACGAATTTATGCGAATGGGGAATTTATGCTAAAATTAAGGAAGAATTATGTTTGAACCAGTTGAGCCCAAACCAGATTTCCCTAAACTTGAAGAGAAAACTCTTGAGTTTTGGGAAAAGAATAAAATTTTTGAGAAGTCGATTGAAATAAGACCCAAAGATAAAATTTATTCCTTTTACGACGGTCCGCCTTTTATTACCGGTTTACCTCATTATGGTTCGCTTCTTTCCAGTATTGCCAAAGATGTTATTCCTCGCTATCAAACAATGAAAGGCAGCCGCGTGAGGCGAGTTTGGGGCTGGGATTGCCATGGCTTGCCAGCAGAGAACGAAGTGGAGAAGAACCTCGGACTGAAATCCAAAAAAGATATTGAGAAGCTGGGAGTGGGTAAATTTGTCGAGGCTTGCCGCCGCTTTGTCAGTCAAACTTCGGCGGAGTGGGAATGGTATGTGGACCATATTGGCCGCTGGGTTGATTTCAAAAATGCCTACAAAACCATGGATTTAGATTATATGGAGACAGTCCTTTGGGTTTTTAAAACCTTATATGACAAGGGATTAATCTATAAAGGGAAGCGAGTTTCTCTTTTCTGTCCTCGCTGCTCAACTCCTCTTTCCAAGTTCGAAATAACCATGGATGAGGGTTCTTACCGCGACATTCAAGACCCTGCCATCACCATTAAATTCAAAATTAAAGACGAAGATAAATATATTTTAGCCTGGACAACCACTCCTTGGACTCTACCTTCTAATTTTGCTTTAGCGGTTGATCCCAAACAAGATTATGTCGAAGTAAAAAAAGAGGGTGAAAAATATATTCTCGCGAAGAAAAGATTGAGTGACTTCTTTTCAAAAGACATAAAGATTATTAGAGAATTTAAGGGTTCAAAATTAGTGGGTTTGAAATTCGAGCCTCTCTATACCTTTTTTCAAGGAGGAAAGAACGATCACCAGGTCTATCCGGCTGATTTTGTTTCCATGGAAGAAGGCACTGGCGTCGTCCATATTGCCCCAGGTTTTGGTGAGGAGGACACGGAGTTAGGAAATAAAGAGAGCTTGACCATGGCAGAATCAGTTGATGATGAAGGCAAGTTAGTTGATAAAGTAAAACCCTGGGCAGGCATATTTATTAAAGATGCTGATCTTCCAATCATCGCTGATTTAAAAAAGAAAGGGCTTTTATTTAAGGAAGAAATAATCACTCATAGTTATCCTTTTTGCTACCGCTGTGAGGCGCCTCTTCTTTATAAAGCCCAAGAGGCCTGGTATGTCAAGATAGAATTACTGAGAGAAAAGATGCTTAAAAGCAATAACCAGATTTATTGGTTTCCTGAACATTTTAAGCTTGGTCGATTTAAGTACAATCTTGAAGTCGCTCCGGATTGGTGTATTTCTCGAACCCGCTACTGGGGAGTGCCTTTGCCGGTTTGGGAATGTGAATGTGGGGAAAGATATGTTTTCGGCTCTGTTGATGAGATCGAGAAAGCTTCTGGCCAGACAATAAAAGATCTGCATCGGCCAGAAATTGACGAGATAACGATCAAGTGCAAAAAATGTGGCAAGAAGGCTCAACGGGTTCCTGAGGTCTTGGATTGTTGGATGGAATCAGGTTCGATGCCCTATGGCGAATGGCACTATCCTTTTGAGAATAAAGAAGAGTTTAAGAAAGGCTTTCCGGCTGATTTTATTGCTGAATATACTGGTCAACTCAGGGCCTGGTTTTATTATTTACACGTTCTTGCCGACGCTTTGATGGAAAGTATTTGTTTTAAAAACGTCATTGTCACCGGCGTCATCTGGGGGAGTGACGGCAAGAAAATGAGTAAGAAGCTGGGTAATTATCCTGACCCCAAAAGAGTTCTTCAAGAACATGGCGGCGATGCTTTAAGACTTTATTTGATGGGCAGTCAGGTGATGGCAGGTGAGGATATCAGTGTTTCCGAGGAAGGCGTTAAAGCCCAAGCGAGGGACATCCTTATTCCTCTTTGGAATAGTTTGAGATTTTTTAATTCCTTTGCCCAGTTACATGGATGGAGGGCAGACAAAGCGTCAGGTAAAAAGAATCATGTTTTAGACAGGTGGATTGAGGCTCAACTTTGGTCTTTTGTTAAGAGTTATTCCGTTTTCCTTGACGAGTATAATATCCCCAAGGCGGTTAATTTAATTCTTGAATTTGTTAATGATCTCTCGAAGTGGTACATCAGAAGGTCAAGAGATAGATTTAGAGAAGGGGATGAACAGGCCTTGACTGTTCTTTTTAATGTTTTGGTTGTTTTCTCGAAGGCGACGGCGCCAATCATGCCTTTCTTATCAGAAGAGATTTTTAAGAATTTAACCGGTAAAGAGTCGGTTCACCTCGAGGATTGGCCTCAAGTGGAAACAGGCAAGATTGATAAAGATTTGGAAGAAAAAATGGCTTTAGTCCGAAAAATCTGCGAATTAGGTCATGCAGCCCGAAAAGAAGCAGGCATCAGAGTCAGGCAGCCTTTATCTAGTGCAAAGTGCAAAGTGCAAAGTGCAAAATTAGATGAGGAATTACTTCAATTAATTAAAGACGAGCTTAATATTAGAGAAGTTATTTGGGAGAAGAGGGCGGTTAAAGAGCCTGAGGTGAAGCTCGAGACCAAACTTACTCCCCAACTCAAAGCCGAAGGTGAGGTAAGAGAATTAGTCCGTCAGATTCAGGATTTAAGGAAAAAGAAAGGCTGTCATCTTGACGAAAAGATTACCGTCTTTTTACCTTCATGGCCACAGGAATACGAGGCAGAAATTAAAAGACTCACTTTGGCAAAGAAATTAGTCAAAAGCGACCAGCTGAAAATTAGTTCTTGATGAAAATCTTTCAAGGCATTGACCGCATCGTTCTTATTTCTTTTTTTATTCTTTTCAGTTTGAGTTTGACGATGATTTGGAGTCTGTCGCCCCAGCTGTTTCTCCACCAATTATTAT
>Ga0307379_10008046_pt1 | contig 14271 bp, 6 predicted proteins | sample UN2MG_FD_202237 | JGI IMG/M metagenome (GOLD analysis project Ga0307379, IMG submission 202237) | Soil microbial communities from Risofladan, Vaasa, Finland - UN-2 | ecosystem: Environmental > Terrestrial > Soil > Coastal area > Acid sulfate soil | place: Finland: Risofladan, Vaasa | collected...
TGTTGGTCGATGACGCCGTGACGGTCGCCAATCGATGGAACATCGGCAGTGAGGTCTCGGCGCTCACCCCAGCCCGAGGTGGCGTGCGATGACGTTGCGCATCACGTCGGCGGTGCCCGAGTAGGTGAGGCCGCCGACGGCGTCACGAAGGCTTCGCTCGATCTCGAACTCGGTCAGGTACCCGCGAGCGCCCTGGACGACCGTGGCATCGAGTGCCGATTCGATGCCGACCTCCCCCGCGACGAGTTTGGCCAGCGATGCGTACATGGTCACGTCGCGGCCCGTCACCTCGGCCATGGCCGCCCGGTAGAGGTAGAAGCGGGCGCGTTCGTGACGCTCCTTCATGGCGACGATCCGATGCGAAACGGCTTGGTAGTGGCCGATCGGGTGGCCGCCCTGCATCCGCTGTCTGGCGTAGGCGATCGCTTCGTCGAGTTGGCGCTGCATTGCGCCGACCTGCGGTGCGAACACGTAGCTGCGTTCGACGTCGAGAATCGCCCCGAAGATCCGTGCTCCTGCGCCTTCGCGACCGAGCAGCGCGCCGGCCGGCACCACGACGTCATCGAATCGGAGGTCGCCGAACGGTGTCGTGCGCATCCCCATCTTCGAGCGTACATCCGTCCGACTGACCCCCTCGATCGTGGTATCGACGAGGAAGGCCGAGATTCCCCAGCTGCCGGCCTCCGGTCGCGTGGACGCGAACACGACGACCATGTCACAGATCGGGCCGAAGGTGATGTAGGCCTTGTGGCCGTTCAACACGTAGTCGCCATTGTCACGCCGTTCCGCTCTGGCCTCGAGGGCGAACGCGTCGGAGCCGGTCTGCGGTTCGGTCATCGCCAACGCAGCGATGGTCGTTCCCGCGAGGAGGCCCGGGAGCCATCGCTGCTGCTGGTCTGGCGTCCCGAAACGGACCAGTGCGACCTGGGTGCTGAGCATTTGGCTCGCCGCGGCGAAGGTCAGACCGTTGTCGGTGCAGCCCTGCCCGAGCCCCTCGAGTGTGAGAAGCGTCGTTGCGAGGTCGGCGCCGGTGCCGCCGAGCTCGGTCGGGACGAGCAGGCCGAAGATGCCGCGCTCGCCACACCGACGCCAGTCGTCGACGGCGAATGTCGATGTGGCGTCGTCGGTGATCCGGTCTCGCTGGCCGAGATGCTCGCGCGCCCACGTTGCCGCTTCGGCCTTCGTCGGGTGCTCCGGATCGAGCAGCGCCTCGGTCAGGCGGCCCAGTTCGGCGTTGGTGCCGGTGCTCACGTTGCCGCTCGCAGCTCGAGCCGGCCGTGCTCGTCGACGTCTTTCCATTCGTCCTGGAAGTCGGCGTTGTTCCAGCGACCCATTCCTGGGTAGAAGACGCGCCGTCCCCCGTGACCCTCGAAGCGGGCTCCGTTCCAGCGGGGATCGGCCGGCTCGTCGGTCCGTTGGTAGCGGCTGTCCGACGACAGCCGACACCGTCCGGTCGGCGATTGGTTGTCGAGCGCGCCGTGGAGCGTGTGCATCCCGAAACACAGGACGTCACCGGGCTCGAAGTCGGTGGTCAACCAACGGGTGCCGAAGTTGTCGAGGACGACCGAGGGGTCGTCGTCGAGCCACGTCAGGCCGTCCCGGTCGGCGTCGGCGCGGAGGTAGCCCTCGTGGAGGCGTTCCGAACGATGGCTGCCCTCGAGCAGCATCAAGGCGCCTTCGTGACGCTTCACCCGGCCCAGCGGGATCCAGCTGGAGAAGATCCGGGACGTACCCCGATTCATGTACGGACCGTCGCAGTGGAAGCCGCATCCCTCACCAGGACGCACGAAGCGTGGCCAACGCATGTCGAACGACTTCACCTCGCCGCCCAGCAGCGCGGTGTGCACGGTGACCACCTCGGGGGCGTCGGTGACGGCGAGGTAGTGGGCGCCCGTTCGGACGCTCTCGGAGAACGCTCGGACGTTTGCGGCCGTGACGCCCGCTGCATCGCCGGCGATTGCGTCGTCGATCGGGTGGCGGTCGTCGATCTCGCCGAGAATGGCGTACTTGAGTAGCACTTCATGCCGCGCAGCGCCAACGACCGATGGGTCGATCAGGCCTCGGAAGAACAGGTATCCCTGGTCGTCCATTGCCTCACGAAGCGCCTCAGGATCACCGAGGAGATCGTTCGCCGTGGACAATTCAGCGAACCGGTCGGGTGAGGTGTCGACGGCGAATCCGTTCGCGGTGAGTTCTGGAAGCGTGGCCGGACTGGCAGACATGGCACTTGCCACGGTATCCAGGTGGCGTGACCAATGACATGCCCAGCCTGCCGGACGTGCTGACCCGGCTCCTCGACGCCAATGCCTCGAGGGATCCAGATGGCGAGGCGGTGACCGACGGACGTGTGCGGCTCGGCTGGTCGGAGTACCGCGACCGCGCAGCATCGCTCGGCGGTGCGTTGGCAGCCAAGGGGGTGCGGCCGGGTGACCGCGTCGCCATTCATCTTCCCAAGTCGGTTGACTCGTTCGTTGCTGCCCACGCCATCGTCCGGCTCGGTGCGGTCATGGTGCCGGTCGACTGGTTCGCTCCGCCCGACTACCTGGCCGAGGTGATCCGCGATGCCGGCGTTGCGGCGATCGTCTCGTCGGCCGACGAGCAGCAGCTCCGCAGCATCACCGGTGCAGAGTTCAGCCCGGTCGTCGTCGCACCCGACACCGACGGCCCAGCGGCGGCGCCAGCCGACATCGATCCGTCGATGCCGGCCTACATCGTCTACACCTCGGGCTCGACGGGGAAGCCGAAGGGCATCGTCCACACTCACGCAAGTGCGGTTGCGTACGCCAGCCGAGCGGTGGCGACCTACGGGCTGACACCGTCCGATCGGTTGGCGAACATCGCCCCGTTGCACTTCGATCAGTCGACCTTCGAGCTGTGGGCCGGCCCACTGGCCGGTGCCGCCGTCGTGGTCGTGCCCGATGGTGTCCTCCGGTTTCCCGCCAGTGTGTCGGACCTGGTCGCTCGCGAACGAGCAACGGTGTGGTACTCGGTTCCGTTCGCCATCACGCAGCTCGTCACCCGTGGGGCGCCGGAAGACCGCGACCTGACATCGCTTCGCTGGGTGCTCTTCGGTGGCGAGTCGTTTCCTCCCGCCGCGCTGGCAGCGGCCCAACGGGCGTTGCCGCGTGCGCGGTTCTCCAACGTCTACGGGCCTGCCGAGGTCAATCAGTGCACGTTCCACCATCTCGATGCCCAGGTCGACGAATCGGCGGCCAACGTTGCCGTCCCGATCGGCCGGCCATGGGCGGACACCGACGTGCTGCTCGTCGATGACGCCGACCGTGCGCTCGATGGCGCGGGGGAGGGCGAACTGCTCGTCAGCAGCGCCACGATGATGGACGGTTACTGGCGTCGTCCCGAGCTCACCGCCGAATCCGTCTGCGTGCGCCCCGAGACGGGGAACGCTCGCCGGTGGTACCGCACCGGTGACCTGGTGCGGCGGCTCGATGACGGCACGCTCGTCTTCTTGGGTCGAAGCGATCACCAGGTCAAGGTGCGCGGATTCCGGATCGAACTGGAGGCGGTCGAGTCCGTGGTCACCGAGTTGCCGGGGGTCGGGGCCTGCGCCGTGCTGGTGGAGCGCGGCGACGAGGACCGGCTGGTTGCCCTCGTCGCGCCAGCGCCACCGGACGACGACCGTGTGGCGATGCTCGACGTTCTGCGCCAACGCCTCCCCCGCTATTCGGTTCCTGCAGAAATCGTGGGCGTCGCCTCGCTGCCACGCACTGGCGTCGGGAAAGTCGACCGCGCTGCGGCCGCAGCGCTGCTGGCTGAGCTGCGCCGCGCCATGGGGCGCGAAGTGACGTCGGCCCGGCCGCTCCGGTAGATTCCCCGAGTCCTCTTGTTGACACCGACCGATACAGAACCGTGAGCCTGCCGCAGTCCATCCCCCTTTCCGATGACCTCGTTCGCTTCATCGCGAGCGACGTCGCGCAGGGGGGCGGACCGCTCGATGCGGGCACCGACCTCGTGATGACCGGCCTGGTCGATTCGCTCGGGGTCATGATGGTGGTCGAGTGGCTCGAGCAGCGTCTCGACATCGTGATCGACCCGAACGACGTCGTCATCGAGCACTTCGAGTCGGTCGATGCAATCGTCAGCTATCTCCGAGGCCGAGACGACTGTCGATTCGGGTGACTGAGGACACCGTCACGTTGCGCCCGCGAGCGGTCGGCGAGTACCCGCTGACCAACGTGCAGCGACAGATCTGGACCAGCCAACGGTTGGCACCGGAGGCACCGCTCGCGAACATGGGCAAGATTCACCGGATCTGCGGTGCGATCGACGTGGCTCGCTTCGTCAGTGCCGTCGACGAGGTGGTCCGGGCCTCGGATGCGTTACGGACCGTCATCGTCGACCGTCCCGGTCGCGAGCCCCGTGCGCGCGTGCTGTTCGAGCCCCCGCGGTCGACCGAGGTGATCGAGCTCCCGGATGGCGAACTCGACCGGTGGTGCCACGAACGGATCTCCCGCCCGATCGATGCCCGGATGTGCAGTTACGACTCGGTCTTGCTGCGTCACGGCGACGAGTCGTGGACCTGGTGGCTCGATCTGCACCATGTCGTCACCGACGGGTGGTCGTCGTCGCTCGTCTTCGATGCGGTGTCACGTGCCTACCTGGAAGCTGCGACGATTGAAGATGTCGACGACGAACCGTCGATGTCGTTCTACGACTACGTCTCCGCCGACTCGCCGGGTGGCGAAGGCGCTGATGCGGTCGCGTGGGCGTCGCCCGAGGAGACGCCCATCGCACCGTATGGTCCTCGCGGGCCGCGGACGACGTCAGTCAGCCGACGTGAACTGTCCGACGGTGTCACGCTTCTCGCGCCACACCCTGGGTACCGGGCTTTCAGCCCGTCGATGGCCACCCTCGCACGGCTGGCGGTCGCGACGGCCGTCACGCTGTCACGCTTGGACGGTCGTCGGGTCGTCACGCTCGGCGTGCCGCTGCACCGTCGGACCGGCCCCGTGGCACCACGTCTGATCGGGCCGCTGATGGCGATGTTCCCGCTCGCTGTCGACGTCGACCTCGACGAGTCGTTCGACGACTGCTACCGGCGGGTGCTGCGCCAGTTGCTCGGTGTGGTTCGGCTGGCGAGCAATGCCGAGGTGCCCGATGTCGCATTCGATGCGGTCCTCAACGTGCAGACCGTCACCTACGGGGAATTCGCCGGCCTCCCGACGGTCACGACGTGGGCGCGGTCAGGTCACGTCGACCCAGCGCATCCGATCCGGGTGCATGCCTACGACTACGGCGCGGGCATGTCGGTCGAGCTCGACCTGAACGATGGCTTGAGCGCTGATGGCTCGCACCGGGCGTTCGTCGAGCATCTCGGTCGGACGCTCGAGGCGGCCGTGCTCGATCCAGCCGGCAAGGTTGGCGATTTCGAGATTGCATCGGAACGCGACCGTTCGGCGATCGACCTGCTGAACCCGCCTGGCGCGGGGGCGGTCGTCGACCGGCCGGTTCACGAGGTGATCGCCTCGCTGCTGCGCTCGCATCCCGACCATGTGGTGGCCGAACACGACGACGCGGCCCTCACGGCTGCTCAACTCGATCAGCGTGCCGATGCCGTGGCGAGGCACCTGCTCGATCATGGGGTCACGGTCGGCTCCAGAGTCGGGATCCGTCTTCCCCGGAGCTTCGATGTGCTCGTTGCGGTTCACGGAGTGATGCGCAGTGGCGCCGCCTTCGTGATGCTCGATCCGGACGATCCGGCGCCTCGTCACGATGCCATCGCTGCCGACGCAGAACTGGCGCTGATCGTCGACGACATCGATCAGGTGACGTCCCTCACCGCGACCTCCACAGTGATCGGGCACGGTGGTGACGCACTCCCCGACGGTGGGGCGACGGGGGTCACCGTGGGCCTCGACGACATCGCCTACGTGCTCTACACCTCCGGCTCGACCGGGCGACCCAAAGGCGTCCCGATTCCGCACCGCGGCCTCGCCGAGTACCTTGCGTTCGCCGCCGCGGCCTACCGGCCCACCGCGCAGGTGGTGATGCCGCTCTACTCGTCGCTCGGCTTCGACCTGTCGATCACCTCGTTGTTCCTGCCCCAACTCTTGGGAGGGCGCACCGTCGTGTTCCCCGACGACGCCGTCAGCGCGCTCGGCCGCATCGCCTCCGACCGACGTCTCACGATGCTGAAGGCCACGCCGAGTCAGCTCGAGATCCTCTGCCGTCTCGCCACCGAACCGCTGTCGCTCGAGGTGGTGATCGTGGGGGGTGAAGCATTCCGGAGCCCCGTCGCCGAGGCACTGGTGGCTCGGTGCGCCGGCCAGGTCCGGATCTTCAACGAATACGGCCCGACCGAAGCGGTGGTCGGCTGCATGATCCACGAGTGGGATCCGGAGCGGGATCTCGGATCCGACGTCCCGATCGGCGGGGCGGCGCCGGGTGCCGAGGTCTACGTGCTCGACGAGTGCCGACGACGAACACCCATCGGCGTCTGGGGCGAGTTGTATGTGCGGCGTCCCGGCATGGCGCGGGGCTACCTGAACCTCCCCGAGGCGACCGCCGAACGGTTCGTGACGATCGACGCGATCGGCGGAGCTCCCTTGTACCGCACTGGTGACCGTGCCCGACTCGAGGGTGACGCCCTGGTGTACGGCGGTCGGATCGACGATCAGTTGTCGATCGGCGGCGTTCGGCTCGAGCCGGGCGAGATCGAGGCGGCGCTCGTTGCCCACCCCGACGTCACGAGCGCGGTCGTGCGGGTTTGGACGCCGTCGATCGATCGGGTCCGACGATGCGGACGTTGCGGCCTCGGCACCGATGTGCCGGGAGTCGATCTCGATGGCGCCGGGACCTGTTCGGTGTGTCGGTCGTTCGACGTGGTGGCCCCGCAGACCGAGACCTGGTTCCGCACGCCGGTCGACCTCGATCGCGAACTCGAGCGTGCCCGTCGTCGCAGCACGAGCGAATACGACTGCATCCACCTGCTGTCCGGCGGGAAGGACTCGACGTATGCGCTCTATCAGCTCGTCGAGCGGGGTTGGCGGGTGCATGCGTTCACGCTCGACAACGGCTTCATCTCCGAAGGCGCCAAGGCGAACGTCCGTCGCAGCGTTGCCGACCTGGGGATCACCCACGAGTTCGCCACCACCGACTCGATGAACGAAATCTTCCGCGACAGCCTCGAGCGGTTCTCGAACGTCTGCAACGGTTGCTACAAGACCATTTACACACTTGCCACGGCCAGGGCCCATGAGATGGGCATCCCGGTGATCGTGACCGGTCTGTCGCGGGGTCAGTTCTTCGAGACGCGGCTCGTTCCGCACCAGTTCGAGGCCGACCGGTTCGAGCCCGACGACATCGACCGGACCGTCCTGCAGGCGCGCCGGGCCTATCACCACACCCGCGATGCCGTCACGGAGCTGCTTCCCGAACAGGCGCTGTTCGAACGGGCCGATCTGGACGTGCTCGCCGAGGTGGAGTTCGTCGACTATTACCGCTATGTCGACGTCGAGCTGGCCGAGATGTACGAGTTCCTCACCGAGCGAGCGCCGTGGGTCCGTCCCGACGACACGGGCCGCTCGACCAACTGTCTGGTCAACGCGGTCGGAATCCACGTGCACAAGACCGAACGCGGGTATCACAACTATGCGGAGCCCTACAGCTGGGACGTCCGCCTGGGCCACAAGACCCGCGACGAGGCACTCGATGAACTCGACGACGACGACGATCAGGCGGAGATCGGGCGCATGCTCTCCGAGATCGGATACGTCCCCAAGCCGCCACACGTCCTGACCGCCTGGTATCAGACCAACGACGGTTCGGAGATCGATGCACGACTCCTCGCCGCCCACTTGCGCGACCTCCTCCCGGCGCGGGCGATACCCACGGCATTCGTCCACGTCCGTGAGCTGCCGCTTGCCGAGAGTACGAAGCTCGACGTGTCGTCGCTGCCGGCGCCATCCACAGCGCACCTCGGCTCTGCCTCGTATCGCGAGCCGGCGACACCGACCCAGGCACGGGTCGCGGCCATCTGGGCGGCGGTCCTTCACGTCGATCGGGTCGGCATCGACGACGACTTCTTCGATCTCGGTGGCGCCTCCCTCGCAGCACTGGAGACCGTTGCCGCGACCGAGCGCCAGCTCTCGATCGAACTCCCCGATGCCCTGGTGTTCGAGCACCGCACCCTGGCCGAGTTCGCCGACGCCGTCGACGAGCACGTCGCTGGTGGGCGTCGGCTCTCGGTGATCGCTGAGCTCGACCCGTCGGAGCCCGCCCCGCTGTCACCGGGGGAGGAGGCGATGCTGTTCGAATACCGGGCGGACCCCGACGACGTCCGGTACAACGTCACACGTTGGTATCGGGTCGAGGCCGACCTCGACCTCGACCGACTCCGTCGTGCTGTCGAGGTGGTCGTGGCACGTCATGGACCGCTGCACACGTCGTATTCGCCGGCGCGAGCCCCACTGCCCGTGACCGAGGCGCTGTCGTTCGGCCCACTTCCCGGCGGACCTGTCGACGAGGTCGTCCATCAGCTCCGGCGCGTTCCCTTCGACCTCGATCACGGTCCGCTGGTGCGCGTCAACGTCGGTTCGGACGACACCGGCGCCTGGAACATCGTGATCGGGCTCCATCACATCTCGGTGGACGCCGGCACGTTCGACCTCCTCTGGAACGAGATCGATGCCGCGTATCACGATGGCGAACTCCCCGAGCTGTCGACGTCGTATGCCGCCTACGGCGCATGGCAGAGAGACCACGCGGTCTCCGGCGCCGACTTCTGGGCCGACGCGCAGGACATCGTTGCCGGGGTCCAACTGCCCCCACCTGAGCACGAGGGGTACGACGGGTATCTGGAGCGGCCGGCGTCGGTGTCGACCAGTGAGCTGTCGGTGGCCGCGGCGAGTACACCGTTCGCAGCAGCGCTCACGGCGGCCGCCATCGTGTTGAGCGGCTTCAGCCGTGACGGTGTCGTCGAGTTGGGCGTGACGGCATCGACCAAGGACCATCCGTCAGGAGAGCCGTTGATCGGGTACGCGCTCAACACGTTGCCGATGCGGATCGAGGTCGATCCGTCGGCCACGCTCCGCTCGCTCGACGTCGACGTGAGTGCTCTCGTCGCCCGGGCGCTTCCTCACCGAACCCATCCGTACGCCGACATCGTTCGTCAGGCGCGACTCGATGGTCGGGCGGTTCCCGATACGTCGCACATGCTGGCCTACGAGCGCCTCGCACCGGTTCGCTTCGGTGACACCGTTGCCGAGCATCGGATCATTCCGTCCGGCACGGCGGTGAACGACTTCACGTTCTTCGTCCAAGAGCGGGGCGAGGATCTGCACCTCGGCATCGAATATCGCGGCGATGTGCTCGATACATCGCTCGCCCAAGGACTCCTCGATGGGTTCAGTGAGGCGATCGACGCCGTCTGTCATCGTCCCCATCGCACGGTGGGCGACATCCGCCCGAGCGGCGATGATCTGATCGGTGAGCAACCGGAGTCGGTCGACGACGATCCGCCGACGGTGCTCGCGTCGATCGTCGACTGGGCCCGGCGCGAGCCGGATCGGCCAGCCGTCGTCGAGTCATCCGGTGCGGTGACCTCGTACGGTGAGCTGCTCGCCCGGGCGCGGGGGCTGGCTGCGGTGCTCCGGTCGCACGTCGACTCACCGTCGCGAATCGGTGTGTCGCTGGGTCGGTCCTCCGGTCTCATCGAGGCGATCTTGGGTGTCCAACTCGCCGGCGCCTCGTATGTGCCGATCGATCCATCCACGCCACCCGATCGCCGCCGCGCGCTGGTCGCACTGGCGTCGTTGGATGCGGTCGTGGTCGATGCAGCAACGGCGCCGCTGTTCGCCGACGTGACGCAGTTCGACATCGCATCGAAGACGGCGACCGAACCGGCCGTCGGCCTCAGTGCAGGCGAGCTCCCGAGCGGAGCATCGCCTGCCTACGTGATCTTCACGTCGGGTTCGACCGGGGAGCCGGCCGGTGTCGAGGTGACCCACGCGAATCTCATGGCATCGACGGCGGCACGGTCCGTCTTCTACGGCGACGACGCTCCGAGCAGGTTCCTGCTCACACCGAGCATCGGCTTCGACAGTTCGATGGTCGCCATCTTCTGGCCGCTGATGTCGGGTGGCTCGATCGTGGTTCCCGACGACGCCGAGGTGCACGACGTCGACCGATTGGGCGCGCTGATCGCGGCTAGCGACGTCAGCCATCTCCTGATGGTCCCGAGTCTCTATCGGGCGCTGCTGTCGCGTCGGCCCGATGACCTCGCTGGGGTGCGTGTTGCCATCGTCGCCGGCGAGGCCTGCGCACCCGACGTGGTTGCTGAGCACCACCGGTTGCTGCCGAATACCGAACTGGTCGACGAGTACGGCCCCACCGAGGCCACGGTGTGGGCCACCGCGCATCGCTGTTCGCCCGGCGAGGATCCGGTCCCGATCGGCCGCCCGATCGCCGGAAGCCGGGTTCGCATCGCCGATGATCGTCAACGCCCGATGGCGCCAGGCGCTCCGGGGGAGCTGCTGATCGCCGGGCCCGGTGTGGTGAATGGCTACCTCTCCGGCAGATCTGATTCCTCGTTCGTCGACGCCGACGGTCATCGCTGGTACCGCACCGGCGACATCGCTCGTGTGGATCTGCACGGTGACCTCCTCTTTCTGGGCCGCGTCGACGATCAGCTCAACGTCGGTGGGTACCGCATCGAACCGTCAGAGGTGGAAGGTCACCTGCTGCGGATGCCCGGAGTGCGCGACGCGGTGGTCGTCAGGGCCACGATCGACGGTCGCGATGCGCTCGTCGCCCATGTCGTCGGCGATCGAGACCTTGTCGACGCATCACAGGTTCGCAGTCGTGTGTCCGACCTCGTCGGCCCCGGTGCGGCACCGCGTCGGGTCGTCTTCCACGACGAACTCCCGCGAACGGCCAACGGCAAAGTCGACCGAGCCAGCGCAGCGCTGCTCGCGCTCGACGATGCCCCGGCGGCGCGGGCATCCGGGTTGCTCGACATCTGGCAGCGCGCGCTGCAGCGCGACGACCTCGACGGCAACTCCGACTTCTTCTCGGAAGGGGGCGACTCGCTCGCAGCGGTCGAGATCGTCACCGCCGTCGGCGAGATGATCGGACGCAACGTCGCGATTGCCGACCTCCTCCGCGCCCCATCGCCCGCCGCACTGGCTTCGCACCTCGGTATCGGCGCCGACGCGACAGCCGTGTCGTCAGCTGTCTCATCGGCCATCAGCCTGGTGACGCTCCGGGTCGGGTCGACGTCGGGCCCGACGGTCGTGCTGACGCCGGCCTGGGACACCGTGATGAGCTACCGGACGCTCGCTGACGCGTTCGACGACGATGTCTCCGTCGTTGCCGTCGCGATCGTGTCTGAACGTGCCGCTGCGTTCCCCACGGTTGATGCGCTCGGAGCCGCCTCGATCGACCCCGTCATCGACGAACTCGAGCGACTCGGTGCGTCGAGCGTCGCCGTGGGGGGATGGTCGATCGGCGGAGTCGCGGCCTACGACCTCGGCCAGCGGCTCGCTGCCCGCGGTGTCGAGGTTCGCGCTGTTGCGCTGATCGACACCATGTTTCCGGGTGAGTACCGCCACCTCTGGTCGAACCGATGGTGGAAGTACAAGTCGCTGCTCCGTCGGGATGCGATCGGAACAATGATCGAGGAGTTGGCGACCACCCTGAGGCGTCGTGCCGAGAGGTACATGGCGAGTCTGGGTCGTCGGCTCGTCGAGCTGGCGGGCGAGTCACTTCCGAAGGCCGAACCGATCGCTGGTTGGGGCATGCCCTTGGCCGCACTCGATCACGTTCCGGAACCCACGGCGGTCCCGATCGTGTTGTACGCGGCGAACACCACCAAGCGGGCCCGGACCGAGCATCGCTGGATCACCGTGGCGCCGGATCTTCGGGTGGTGGCCATCGAGGGGAGGCACCGAGGATTCGATTCGGTGATGGGAGCCGCACGGGTTCATCAGATCGTGGACGACTTGACCGACACCGTGCTCGCACCGCAGGAGCAGCAGTGAATCATCGGGCTGCGCCGACGCTCGGGTCCACGACGTCGAACCGGAGTCAGCGCCCCGTCCGTCGGGGCTCTCACCTCATCGGCTTGGAACTCCGCTCGCTCGTGCCACGGCTGATCTTGCTCGTCGCCGCTTCGGTGTTCGTTGCAGTGGGCCTTGCGTCGACCCCGGCAGCAGCGCATTCCGGCAAGCAGAGCTATCTGTACGTCTCGCTCTTCGACGACGGCGTGGAAGGGCGCGTGGAGATCCCGGTCGTCGATCTCGGTCCAGCCCTCGGCATCGATCTCGAGAACTCGTCGGGTGGGTTGCGGGTCGGGGCGGCAGCTGCCAGCGCCGAGATCGTGGAGTACGTCGACGAGCACTTGTCGCTGAGCGGTGCCGGCGGGCCCTGGTCGATCGAATTCGGTCAGCCCCGAGTGCTGGGGACCGAGAACGGGCCGTACGTGGTCACTCCCTACGTGGTCAGCGACACGTTCGACGCAGCGCCGCAGGAGTTCACGGCCGAATTCGACGCCATCATCGAGACCGACCCCGAGAAGGATGCGCTGCTGCTCATCGAAGACAACTGGCGCAGCGCCACCTTCGACAACGGTTCGAATCCGTTGCTCGGCTTCTCGACGGGCGCCACCGTCCAGCAGGTCGTCCTCGACGACGCCGGCACGCTCACCTCGATGGCCGAGATCCGCGGTCTCGGGTCCGATGCCGTGCGCAACGGCATCGTCATCATGCTCGTCGTGGCGGCGCTGGTGCTGTCGGTGGTTCTGCTCCCTGCGCAGCGATCGCGTTCGGAGATCGCCACCACCGGTGAGCTGATTCGTCGAGGCGGCCGAATCGCGGGACCGTTCGCAGCCGCCGTCGCGATCGGATCGCTGTTGTCGGGTCCGGGTGGGCTCGACCTGTCGAACCGCCTGGTTGGGATCGTGATCTCTTCGACATTGGGTGTCCTGGCGGTCTCTGCCATCGTGGCCCGCTACCGTCCGGAGCTCCGCTCCGCTGGCTGGATCCTTGCGGCGATCGCTGGTTCGGTGGTCGGACTCGAACTGGGTCGCCTCTTCGTCTTCTACGGACTCGACCGGACTCGGCCGCTCGTGGGGTGGCTCGCGTTCGTCGTCGGCGCACTGATCGCGATGGCGCTCGTTGCCGTGTTCGTCGGGACGCCCCTCTATCTGCTGCGGCGCACCCGCTTTTCCTCGGCGGTGCTCATCGTGGTGGCGGTCGTCCTCGCCGCCTATGGGATCGCGTGGACCGGCGAACTGCTGCTCGCCACCGACTGGCCGATCGAGGAGTTCGCCAAGCCGTACCGACCGTGGCCGCGCAATGGTTGGTTCGTGCTGTTGGCGGTCGCCGCCGCTGCGGCGGTCCGGGCCATCGAATCACGCGCTGGGCGGCTTCGTCCGGTGGGTTCGATGGCGGACGATGCCGACGTGCCCGACGCCGACGTGCCCGACGCCGACCAGCTTGCGGTCGGCTGATGGGCGTTCGGCGCCTCGGATGGCGGCCGACCATCGGTCACTTGCGTCTGTCGGCAGACGTTGTCGGTGCGGTCCTCGTCGTGCTCGCCCCGTCTGCTGTCTCCGCGCATGAGTTCGGACCATTTGCGATCGACCGGTAACCAGCACTTCGCATCGCGCCCGACGAGATCGAGCACGACGACGTGCTCAGTCTGGCCGAAACGCCGACTCAGGCCGATGGCGGTTCGATCGAGGCTGACCCGGATAGATCGTGCATGGACTCGCCGATCAGGTCACCGACCGAACTCCGTGGTGATCACACGACCGACTCGCTGGCCGGCGCTCGGCGCAAGGTCGGTGACGACGAAGGAGCGCTGGAGCCAGCGGTCGGTGCCGTCGAAGCGAGCGGAGAACGACGAACGCCCGTGCACGGCAACGTTGTTGTCGATGACGAACAGGTCGCCGGGCTCGAGCACCACCGATGTTTCGACCTCTGCGATCGCAGCGCGCACCGCGACGACGACGTCCTCGGCAGCGTCGTCGATACCGACCGTGAGGTCGGCGTCGAAGACGAACGTCGGCTCGCAGCGTGTGCCCGCGACCAGTGGACGCGCAGCGGCGAGTTCGTTGCGGCGCCCGGCGAGGAAGCTTGCATCGACGGCAGTGCGGAAGCGGGGCTCGAACATCACCTCGACGATGTCGTCGGGCAGGTGATCCATGATGTCGTGGACCGATGCGAGCGTCGTGTGCGCCGACGGGTCGCCGCGCAGGCACAACAGCAGCAGATAGCGCGGACGGTGGGGGTGGAAGGCCGTCTCGGTGTGGAA
>Ga0307379_10008047_pt1 | contig 14270 bp, 9 predicted proteins | sample UN2MG_FD_202237 | JGI IMG/M metagenome (GOLD analysis project Ga0307379, IMG submission 202237) | Soil microbial communities from Risofladan, Vaasa, Finland - UN-2 | ecosystem: Environmental > Terrestrial > Soil > Coastal area > Acid sulfate soil | place: Finland: Risofladan, Vaasa | collected...
TCGTGGCGACGGCCCGCTCGATCAACACCAACGCCAAGATCTACGACTTCTCGGTCGAGCCCGCGCTGCTGACCGCCCTGGGGCCCTATTTCGGCATGGGCGGCACACCGCTGGGCACCACCCTGGAGGCGGGGCGCAACTACTTCGAAACCGCGATCACGCCGCGCGACGAGGGTTACAACGTCGACCACTGCCGCGAGAATTTCGTCATCCTGCTCACCGACGGTTACGAGACCTGCGGCGGCAATCCCGAAGGCGTGGCCGCCGACCTCTATAACAACCTGGGCATCAAGGTTTACGTGCTCGCCTTCGTGACGACCACGACTCAGGCCGACGCGATCGCGGCCGCCGGCGGCACGGAGCAGGCCTTCCGCGCCGAGACACGTGAGGAGTTGGTCGAGGCGTTCAAGAGCATCTTCGCCGAGATCAAGACCTCCGTGCAGCTCGCCGCGCCGATCGCCGCTTCCAGCGCCTCTTCCGCCGATTCGGTCGTCGAGGGCGATATCGCAATGCTGCCGTTCTTCGACTTCCCCGGCTTCGCCGGCCGCCTGCAGGCGCGCAAACTGTTCAGGAACGCCGTGGTCGAGGTCGATCCCAAGACCGGGGCGATCATCACCGACGGCAACGGCGATCCGATCATCATCGAGGACGACATCGACGAGCAGCGGATCGAAGAGCTGGTCAACGATCCCGACGATCCGATCTACAGTGATCCGTCGCGCGAGATCGTCGGCCTGCAGCTGGATCCGCCGCGATTCCTTTGGGAAGCCGGCGATCTTGTCAGCCGGCCGTTCATCGAGAGCGAGAATCCCGAGCAGGTCTACGAGCACCTCAAGACCGACTACGGCGACATCGACGGCGACGGCGACACCATCGAGGAGATCGTCAACCCCGCCTACAAGCTCGCCGACGAGCGCCGGATGCTGACCACCCTCGGCTTCGCTTCGCGACCCGAAGTGATCGACTTCAACACCACCGACCTGGTGGACGACGGCGCCAACTTCGACGAGTTCGAGGGGCTCATGGGTGTCGTGGGTTGGAGCGAGCAGGAGGTCCTCTTCCTGATAGAATACGTCCGCGGCAAAGTCGTGCGCCGCTTCCCGGCCGAGACCGAGCTCTACGGCCACACCTTCTACGCGGGCGATCCCGTCCCCGATCCGAGCTCTCCCGACGACAACGGCGACGGCATCCCCGACGGTTTCCTCTTCAGTGAAAAGAAGTGGAAGCTGGGCGACATCGTCTCCGGCACGCCGATTATCGTCGGCCCGCCGATGGGCACCTATCCCATCGCCGTCAACGACAACGACAACTCTCTCAACGACTTCAAGGAATTCGCCGATGATCACGCCGACACGCCGCACGTGGCGGTCATCGGCAGCAACGACGGCATGCTGCACGGCTTCGCTCTCAACGGTATTGACCTCAACGACGACGGCGATTTCGACGACAGCGGCGAATATTACCCCGGCGAGGAGATCTGGGCTTTCGTGCTGCCCGACGCGATGCACAAGCTCAAGGAACTCTATTACGACTCGCCCGACGATGACGATTTCGATCCCGATGGGCAGAAGCTCTCCCCGCATCAATACTTCGCCGACGGACCGGGGACGCTGGCGATCGTGCGCGCACGAGTCCATACCGGCGACACCGACGGCGACGGCAAGAGCGACGACCCCGAATTCCGCACGATGATCTTCCTGGGCGAGGGCCGCGGCGGCAACCGCTATTGGGCCTTCGACGTCACCGATCCGCTCAACCCCGTGCCGGTCTGGTCGTTGACCGATCCCTCGATGGGCATGACAATCTCGCGCCCCGCTATCGGCCCCGTGAAGGTCGCCCCCAGCCCCGAACTCGATAAGGACGACTTCAAGTACTTCGCCTTCATGGGCTCGGGCTTCGGCGATTCGCAGACCGACGGCAACGCTACGGTCGGCAACGTCGCCTACATGGTCGACATCAGCAACGGTTCCATCGTCGATTCCTTCAGCGCGGGCGATGTGGCCGGCGGCGCCGGGCTGCCCAATGCCATTGTCGGGCGCGGGATCATCGTCGACGATAACGATGACTTCTTTATCGAGCGCTTCTACTTCGGCGATCTCGACGGCAACATCTGGCACTGGAGCCTGGCCGAGGGGACGAAGGTCAACATCCTCGAGACCGGCGCGGCGCCGTTGACGACCGTCGACGAGCGCCTCGAGCGGCCGATCCTCGACAGCCTGACCTACGCCAACATCTTCGGCTTCCACGTGATCACCGCCGCGACCGGCGGCGACACCCGGCGCTACATCGATGCCGACAACTTCCGCAAGAACTATCCCAACCAGTGCGTCTACATGGTCGTCGACACCGACCGCGAGGGCAACGTGGTCAGCCTGCTCAACGGCATCATCAACGAGAGCGGCGAGTACGAGGAGAGCGGCGACACCATCGGCGTCGACCTGCGCGAGTACCGCGTGGCCGAGAACATCCCCGTCGTTGCCGCCTTCACCGAGTACGACGAGGCGGGCAAGATCTACCGCGGCTTCCAGACCTTCTATCCCCTCTACATCCCCGACCCCGCCGGCCTGCGCACCATCCGCTGCTCCTTCGGCTCCTCAGAGCTCCTGATCCTCGACAGCATCTTCAGCGAGAGCAACATCGTCGAGTCGACCCAGGGCACCGTCATCGAGATGGGCGAGGGCAAGGCCACCGGCATCACCTACGTCGGCGGCAACATCCTCTTCAGCATCGGCGACCAGTTCAAGGTCTACGGCAAGGGGATCTACCGCTTCGAGAGCTCGCAGCGCGTCAAGGCCAGGCTCAAGGTGCTCAGCTGGCGTGAAGTCTTCTGATAACGTAGTGATCACGGTAAAATCCAGGGGGCGCCTCAGGGCCCCCTTTTTGCAACCCAAGTGTTTCCGACCCTTGACTTTCACCCCGCGGGGCCGGAACCTTTCATATAAGAACTGAGGGGGAGGCAGAAGTGGTTCGCGCGAAGACTCTGATGGTGGCCGCCAAGCGGGCGGCGAACGAATTCAAGACGAAGCTCTCGATGAAGAGCGGCAGGCCCATGTGCAAGCCGTCGATGGTCTACCTCCAGGTCACCGACAAGTGTAACAGCCGTTGCGTCATGTGCGGCACCTGGCGCGACAGCGACAAGGTCGAGCACATCCCCTTGGAGCTGCTCAAGCGGCGGATCGACGAGCTGCACGCCTGGCTCGGCAGGGCCCACATCCAGCTCGGCACCGGCGAGCCCTTCATGCACCCCGAGATGCTCGAGGTGGTGCGCCACGGCAACTCCCGCGGCATGCTGATGGGCACCGTCACCAACGGCTTCCTGATCAACGACAATCTCGCCGAGGGCATCATCAAAAGCGACTTCTTCAACATCAACATCTCGCTCGACGGCGTCAGGCCGGAGACACACGCGATCACCCGCGGCTTCCCGCAGGCATTCGATCAGGCCGTCGCGGCGATCGACAGGCTCGTTTTCTACCGCAAGAAGCTCGGCGGCGTGCGCATCATGCTCAAGCCGATCATCTTCCGCGGCAACGTCGATCAGCTCATCCCGCTGGCGCAATTCGTGCGGGACAAGGGCCTCAACGGCATCAACTTCCAGCCGATCCAGCGCAACAATCCCGCCTGCGACGAGCTGATGGCGATCGAGGATTTCGATGAGCTCCGCGCTACATTCGAGCAGCTCAAGCGCATGCGCGGCGAGGGCTACCCGATTCTCAACTCCGACCGCGAGTTCGACGCCTTCGCCTGGTATCTCGAGGACCCCAAGGCCCGGCCCCCGCTGCTCGACGGCGCCTGCTCGGTCGGCTACACTAACGTCTGGATTATGGACGGCGGCGTGGTGCACCTTTGCGTGGGCCTGGAGATGCCGGTCGGGCACGTTGACGATCTCGGCGGCTTCCCCAAGCTGTGGCGCTCGCCGGAGGCGGCGAAGGTGCGCAAGGTGATCGCCGCCTGCAAGCGCCCCTGCCTCGCCTCTTGCCTGATCAAGCGCACGCTCGGCGAGCAGTTCCGCCGCTTCACCACTTTCATGAAGAACAGATAGATAATCTCCCGGCACCTGCTCTCATGGTATCTTTTTGCAGATTGGGACGGAGGGGGGCGCCCGAAGCGCCGCCGAAACCGACCTGGGGATGCAAGAATCCCCGGAATCTCGATTATTTCAGGGTGTATTTTTGCTAATACCCGGGGAAAAAACCGGAGATGGAACAAATCAGGACAAAATGTCGTCTTGTGATTGGACGGGTCGAATTGTATGCTGTTTCAAACTGTGCAGTAAGATGAGAAATTCGAAGGTTGGTGCGATGAATACGGCCTCGAAAATACTGGGAATATCAACGGTTGTGCTTGCCGCGCTGGCTGCCGTCGTAGCGTCGGGTTGCGGGTCGTCTTCTCCCGCTGTCCAGGAAGTCAGCATCAACGTCACACCGGAAGACCAGAAGGTCGTTTACGTCGATATCTTCATCAACCTCACCGGCAACGCCGAATTCAACCTCCTCGAAGAGAGTATTCCCGAGATGCTGCTCACCTCGCTCGAAGGCATCCGCTCGGTGCAGATCATCCCGCGCGACAAACTGCAGAAATATCTGGTCGTGCGCAGTGGAGAGGAAAACAGCGTCTCCCTGTCGGCCGCCGCCAAAGCGATGGGCGCGGATTACATGATCGACGGCTGGATCGACGGAACGAGCGACGGCAAGTACCGCATCTACGCCAATCTGCTCAACCTCGCCAACAACACAATGCGGGAGAGGTTCTCGGCAGTCGAGTTCGACAGCAAGGACCAGGCCCTTGATGCCGCGAACCGTCTGGTCACGGAGATCCAGGACAATCTCAGCCTGCCGCGCGAGGAACTGGAGACCGCCGAGGCGAAGTACGCCGACAACTACGATATCCACCGCCAGTATCTGAGGGCCTGGCAGAGCTACAATCGCGGGCAGCCGGAAGTCGCTGTCGCCCTCTTCGAGAAGGCGATCGAGATGGCCGACGTAGCTTACAAGCACGATCCCGAACCGGCCAAAGACGAGAAGCGGGAATCGCCGGCAAACTACTTCCGTTTCCTCGCCGGCCAGATCTATAACGAGCTGGGCAACGAGGAGCGCGCCAGGGAGTTGTTCAAGCCCGTCTATGAGAACCGCAAATCGTTCTCGAAATATAAGGATGTCACCATCTTCATCGAGGCGGTCTGGGCTGAATTGCAGGGCGACTACGGCACGGCCAAAAGACTCTACAGGGAGGTCAGAGATTCCAAACGCTTCGGCAGCGAGTACTACCTGCGCATGGCTCACATCGCGCTCAAAGAGGGCGGGGAACCGAAGTACGCGATCAAGATAATCAAGAAGGGTCTCGAGGCGTATCCCGATGAGGCCCTCCTGCGCAAGCGCTATGCCGAACTGGAGTTCATGATCGAGGGCGACAAGGCGGTCGAGCGCTACACCGGCGAGGCGGCAGAGAAGAAGAGCGATCCCGTCTCGGCGGAGGTCGCCTCCTCCCTTGTCAACGAAAAGATGCTCGGCGACTCGCTCGAGCAACTTTCGCGGGCGTTGCCTGCCGTCTCAGTGGTCAAGAGCCCACGGGTCTCCGTAGTCCGCCTGCAGAACGAGTACGCTCTCTCGATGAGCGTGGCAGGCTTCGACATCAACATCAAGATCGACGACCTCAAGGAACTTTGCGATGCTGAGTGCGAGGAATCGATCGACGGCGCCGCACTGCTGGCCACCCTCGCCGCTAATAAGGGCAAGGCTGAAATCGCGCTGGAGATTGCCGGGTTAATCTCAGCCTCGGTTACGGTGCCCCAAGCCGAGGATGTCGGCAACCGCATCCGCTCGATTGTCGCGATGTCGGAGGGCCGCTACGCCGAGGCCGAGAAGTTTGCCATGAAGATCTCGGCGAAAGATCCGAACCGCTTCATCACCCTCGGCAACATCTACCTGCGCCTCGGCGAGCCCGACAAGGCCGCCCAGATCATGGAAAAAGCGCTCAAGGTCGGCAAGGATATCTCGCCGATTGTTTACTACCACGTGGCAAACGCCAACCTCCTGGCCGGCAACTACAAGAAGTGGGATTTCTACACGAAGCTCTTCCTCAAGGAAACCACCGAGCGCAACAAGGCCGCCCGGCTGGCTAGCGGGGTCCCAGAGCAGTAATTCCCCAAACCGCTTATTTGCTTGTCACAGGTCGGGTGCCCGGCGCCTCATTCCTGAAGGCTTCCATCCGGGCTTTGAGCGTTTCCAGCCTGTCGGCGCCGAGCTGCTCCAGCACAGCCCTGCTCAACTCCAACGCCAGCATCGCCTCGGCGATCACCCCCACCGCCGGGACGACGCAGATATCGGATCTCAGCCTGGGCGCTTCGGCTTGCTCTCCGGTCGCCAGATCGACTGACTGCAGCGGATTGCCGAGCGTCGGCACCGGTTTCACCAGCAGGTCGATCTCGACCGGCCTGCCCGTCGTCAGGCCGCCCTCGATGCCGCCCGCCCGGTTGCCGGCCGGAGCGGGGCGCCCCGCCACCATCTCGATGGCATCGTGAAACGCGCTCCCGCGCGACGCCGCGCCGAGCTCCGCCCTGCCGATCTGCACACCCTTGACCGAAGGGATGCTCATCATCGCCGCGGCGATGCGCGCGTCGAGGCGCAGGTCCCACTGCGCGAAGCTCCCGATCCCCGCCGGCATCCCGTGGGCCACGGCGCGGCAACGGCCGCCAAGGCTGTCGCCTTCGGCATTCGCCTGGTCGATCGCCTCCCGCATCCGCCGGTCGGCCACCGGATCGGGGCAGCGCGCCCCGTCGCCGGGCATCTCGAAGGGCGGCGCGAGGTCGGCCGGCGGCTCGAAACTCACGTCGCCGACGGCGAGCGTGAAGCTGTCGATGACGATCCCCAACTCCTTCAGCAGCCTGAGGCAGACGGCGCCGACGGCGACCCGCGCGGCGGTCTCGCGCGCGCTGGCCCGCTCCCACACCAGGCGCAGATCGTCGGTGGCATACTTGTAAGCTCCCGCGAGGTCTGCGTGCCCGGGGCGGGGGATGGTGAATTTTTCCGTTACTGACGGCGAATAGGCGCCGCCGGTCTCGCCGATTTGCACGGCCACCGGCGAGCCGATCGTCACCCCCTCCAGTGTACCCGCGAGGATCGCCGCCCGGTCCTCGCGCTGCCGCATCCGCGGTCCGCGGCCGTAGGGCGTCCTGCGGCGCTCGAGCTGAAGGTCGATATCGCTCTCGTCAAGCCGCAGCCCCGCGGGGATTCCCTCGATCACGGCGACGTAGAACCTGCCGTGGGCCTCCCCGGCGGTGTTCCATCTCAATTGCATATCCCTAAACCCCCGTGTCATCAGGGTTAACCTTATCCTAGCATTGAAGCGGGCCGGGTTCTATGGTCTAATAATTTCACTGAGAACACTTCGTAAACCTTTGCGTATTAGCCTATGTCGCCGGTTAGCGTATTACACATTATCACCAAGCTGGAGCTCGGCGGGGCTCAGCAGAATACCCTCTATATCGTGGGCAACCTCGACCGGGAGGCCTACTCGCCGGCGCTCTTCGCGGGGCCCGGCGGCATGCTCGACGACGAGGCGGAAAAGCTGCCCGCGCTGGGTATCCCTTTCGAAATCGTTCCCAACCTGGTCCGCGAGATCCGCCCCCGCAGCGACTACCGCGCCTACCGGGAGTTGCGCCGCATGATCGGGGCGATGAAACCGGCGATCGTTCACACCCACAGTTCCAAGGCGGGCGTCCTCGGCCGGATGGCCGCCGCGGCCGAGCGCGTGCCGGTGATTGTCCACACCGTCCACGGCTTCGGCATCGACGCCGTGCGCAACAAACTGATCCAGCGAGCGCTGCTGGCCGCCGAGCGCAAGGCCGCGAAGGTCACCACCCATTTTGTCATCCTCAGCCGCGAGAACTTTGATATAGGCCGCGGCTACCGCATCCTCGACGAGCGCAACTCGACACTGATCAACAACGGGGTCGACCTCCAGCCCTTCCGCATAGCTCCTTTCAAGCCGGAGATGCTGGCCGAGTTCGGCATCCCGGAGGGCGCGCCGGTGGTCGGGCAGGTCGCCTGCTTCAAGCCGCAGAAGGACCCGCTGACCTTCGTCGGCGTCGCGGCCAGGGTGCACACCGCCGTGCCCGAAGCCCGATTCCTGATGATCGGCGACGGCGATATGCGCCCGCTGATCGAGGCCCGGATCGCGGAACTCGGGCTCGGGGGCGTGGTGATTCTCACCGGCTGGCGCAGGGACGTGCCGGAACTCTTCAGGCTGATGCGGCTCTCCGTGCTCACCTCGCTGTGGGAGGGGCTGCCGCGCGTGATCCCGCAGTCGCTGGCCGCCGGCGTTCCGGTCGTCGCCACGCGCGCCGGGGGCTCACCGGAGGCGGTGATCGAGGGGGAGACGGGCTTCATCCTCGAACAGGGGGACGCCGAAGGCATCGCGGAAAAGATCATCTTCCTGCTGCGTAACGAGGAGTTGCGTAGGAGAATGGGGGAAGCCGGGCCCGCCGCCGTCGCCAAATTCGACATCGACGCGATGGTCCGCGCGCATGAGGAAATCTACACGAGACTCCTTGAGGCGAGGGAGGGGAGGTAGCGTGAGCGAGATCCTGTTGCGGTTGCGCGATCTGCGCAAGACTTACGACGAGGGGCTCTTCAAGCCGAAGAAGGAAGTGCTGCGGGGCGTCAGCCTCGAGGTCCGCCGGGGGGAGGTATTCGGCTTCCTCGGGCCCAACGGCGCCGGCAAGACGACCACGATCAAGGCGATCACCGAACTGATCTTCCCCGACTCCGGCGAAATCACCATCGGCGGCCTGCCCCACAGCGACCTCGAAGCCAAGCGCAAAATCGGCTTCATGCCGGAAAGCCCCTACTTCTACAACCATCTCAGCGGCGCCGAGTTCCTGCGCTTTTGTGCCGACCTGCTCGGCATGGAGACGGCCAGGGAGGAGGCTCGGGTCAGCGAGCTGCTCGAGCAGGTGGGCCTCGCCGGGCGCGGGGACGACAAGCTGCGCACCTACTCCAAGGGCATGCTGCAGCGCATCAACCTCGCCCAGGCCCTGCTTAACAGGCCGGAGTTGCTTATCCTCGACGAGCCGATGTCGGGCCTCGACCCGATCGGCAGGCGCGACGTGCGCGACATCATCCTCGCCCAGAGCGAGGCGGGCACCACGATCTTCTTCAGCAGCCACATCATCCCCGACGTGGAGACGATCTGCGACCGCGTGGCGATCCTGATCGACGGCGTGATCAAGGCGGTCGGCGAGGTCCGCGAGATCGTCGCCCAGGAGGTCGATCTCTACGAGGTCACCTTCACCGGCGTCGACCCTGAACGGCTGAAGACCGGGACGGTCGCCCGCCGCCTGGGCAGCGACCAGGCCTGGGTGCGCGTGGTCGCGGGGCACCGCGACGCCCTCATCGGGGAGGTCACCGCGGCCGGGGGCAAGCTCTTGAGCCTGACGCCGGTGCGCAGCACGCTCGAGGAATTCCTCATGCGGCATTACGAGGAGGTGCGCCGATGAGGGCCGTCTACACCATCGCGCGCAACACCTTCCGCGAGGCGATCCGCGACCGCATCCTCTACCTCTTCCTCGGCTTCGCCGTGCTGCTGATCGTCAGCTCGAAGCTGTTCAGCATGCTCACCGTCGGCGACGAGACGAAGATCATCAAGGACCTCGGGCTCGGCGCGATCCAGTTCTTCAGCATGCTGATCAGCGTGATGATGAGCGTGATGCTCGTCAGCCGCGAGGTGGAGAACCGCACCGCGTTCAACATCCTCGCCAAGCCGGTCCGCCGCCACAGCTTCATCCTCGGCAAGTACTTCGGCCTCCTGGCGATCATCGTTGCCAACCTCCTGCTGATGACGGCCGCGCTGCTGGTGATCATCTTCCTCTACCAGGGCGAGATCGACCTCACCATCTTCACCGGCGCAGGCATGACCTTCCTCGAGATGGCCGTTCTCTGCGCCTTCGCCGTCCTCTTCGCCATGGTCACCAAGCCGATTCTCGGCTCGGTGCTGACGCTCGCGGTATTCGTCGTCGGCCACATGACTCAGGGCATCTGGCTGCTGACCGAGCGGCTGCAGGACGCGGTGACGCGCTTCATCGTCGCCGTCGTCTACTACGTCCTGCCCAACCTCGAGCGTTTCAACTTCAAGAGCGAGCTCGTTCATTCCCTCCCGATCCCGGCGGCCGCCGTCTGGTGGGCCATCCTCTACGCCCTCATCTTTACGGCGTTGGCGTTGTTCCTCGCCTGGCTCAAGTTCCGCGAGAAGGATCTGCTGTGAGGCGCGCGGTCATCTCGGTGGTGATCATCGCCGTGTTGCTGGCCTGCGCGGCGGGTGTGGAGTACGCGCAGGGGCGGATCCCGCGCGAGGACCCACTCGGCCTGCGCCTGCTCTATCTTCCGACGGCCGAGTATCTGGAAATGCTGTCGCTGGGTAACAAGGGATTCCTAGCCGATTACCTCTACATCTGGGCGATCCAGTACTACGCACAGTTCAAGGCCAACGATCGCTTCCTCTACCTCGACAAGATGTTCAACCTGATCACCGATATCGATCCGCTCTACCGCGATCCCTACCGCATCGGCGCGGTGATCATGCTGATGGAGGCCGAGCGCGATCCGCAGTCGCGCAAGAAATCGGTCTTCAAGCTTCTCGAGAAGGGCATGGCTGCGATACCCGATGATTACGCCCTCGCCGAGGAGGCCGCCTGGAAGGCCAGGATTTTCTTCAAGGACGATAATCTTGCCGCCCACTACGCCGCGATCGCCACCGCGCGCCCCAACGCGCCGCACTGGACCAAGCGCTTCTACGGGCACCTGAAGTCGGGCTCGTGGACCAACGCGCAGTCGATCGCCTACTGGGAGGGCGTGCTGGCCGAGGCCGAGACCGACTACCAGCGCATGGTCTCCCTCAACCACCTCTACGACCTGAAGGTCAAGCGCGACCGGGAAATACTCAATCCGTTGCTCAAGCAGTTCGCCGACCGCTTCGGCCGTTGCCCGGAGAGCTGGGAGCAGTTGACGGCGGCGGGGGTGCTGCAGTCGGCGCCGCTCGATCCCGCCGGTAACGAGTACGGCATCGATTCCGAAAACTGCGAGATCGTAGCCCAGAAGGAAATCAGGAAGGATTGACGCCGTGGAATGGTTCTATTACATGCCGCAGTGGTTCTGGCTGGCTTTCGCCTTCATCTACGGCGCGGTTGTGGGCAGCTTTCTCAACGTCTGCATCCACCGCATCCCCAGGGGTGAGGAGATCGTCCGCACGCCGTCGCACTGCCCCGCCTGCGGCGAGCGCATCCGCTGGTACCAGAACATTCCGATGCTCTCCTGGCTGCTGCTGCGCGGCAAGGCCGCCTGCTGCGGCGCCCGCATCAGCTTCCGCTACTTCCTTGTCGAGTCGGCCTCTGCCGGCCTCACAACATATATCTATTTCCTCTACGGCCTCAGCCTCGAGTTCCTCGCCGTCTGGGTCTTCATCTGCTTCATGCTCGTGCTGGCCGGGACCGACTGGGTCGCCTGGCGCCTGCCCGACGTCCTGATAATCCCCGCGGCGGTCCTCGGCCTCGCCTTCGCGGCCTTCGGCGTGCGCATCGGCATCGTCGACTCGCTCCTCGGCCTCCTCGTCGGCGCGGGCAGCTTCCTGGCGATCTACCTGCTCTACCGCTTCGCCCGCGGCATCGAGGGCATGGGCGGCGGCGACGTCAAGCTGATGGGCATGATCGGGATCTATCTCGGCTGGCTGCACACGCTGCTCGTGGCGTTCTTCGGCTCGCTGCTGGCGATCATCTTCAGCCTCGTTACACTCTCGCGCGGCGGCAAGGGCGGCAAGACAAAGATCCGCCACGGCACCTACCTCTGCATCGCCGCGATTATCGTCGTCCTCTGGGGCGAGGCCATCCTCGCTTGGTACGCCGGCCTCTTCATCGGCCCGTTGGCGCCCTGAATCCCGCCTCCGGCGCGATCGGGCGCACAAATGTGCTCCCTACAGTGCTTCTCGAATGGCCTTGCAAATTAATAGTAGGGGCGAGATTTATCGCGCCCGCATCATTCATCGCGCGCTGCGTAATTTGGCGGCACTATCCATCGCGGCGGATATGGCCCCCGTCCTGATATGAGCACAGCGGTAAGTCCCTGAATTCGATGGGAATGTATATGAGGGGGAGGGATTCACGGGCTGATCCCTTTGCGCGGCACGTTTATCGCGCGGAGCGCGATCGGGCGGATTGAAATTCGCCCCTACAGTAACTTGCGCACAATCATTGCCAACTAATTGTAGGGGGGTGCTGAATTTATCCGCCTATGGCGGGGCGCCGCCGTCTTGTCTCGGACGCCCTTCGGTGGATTCTCCCGCCTCCGGCGCGATCGGGCGCACAAATGTGCTCCCTACAGTGCTTCTCGAATGGCCTTGCAAATTAATAGTAGGGGCGAGATTTATCGCGCCCGCATCATTCATCGCGCGCTGCGTAATTTGGCGGCACTATCCATCGCGGCGGATATGGCCCTGCATTGGATTGGGAACCCTGCGTCGTCTGCGCTGAAAAACTACCCACCGGCCGACGCGCTGCGGCTCCTGATTCCCTTGATCCAGAGGTAGTAGCAGGGCACTCCCAGCAGCACCGAGACGACGGCGGCCGTCGACTCGATCGGCCGCTCGAAATAGGCGAAGGCCATCAGCGTGAGAGTGCTCAGCATGAAGAAGAGCGGCACAACGGGGTAGCCCCACACCCTCACGGCCGTCGCCTCGCCGATGCGCTCGCTGCGGGCGATGAATATCCCCGCCACGGCCAGCAGCGGAAAGATGCCGAGTGCGAAGCCGACGTAGACCAGCAATTGCTCGAACGAGCCGATGGCCACCATCACCACCGCCAGCCCGCCCTGCACCGCGATCGCCTTGCTCGGCACACCATAGCGGCTGTGCACCTTCCCGGCGAAGGGGAAGAAGAGCCGGTCGCGCGCCATCGCGTAATAGATGCGCGGCCCGATCATGATGAACGCCCCGAGCGAGGAGAGCATCGCCACGCCGATCAGCCCGCCGAGCAGGTCCGATAGCCAGTTGCCGAAGGCCCACACCGAGGCCGTCTCCACCACCGCCACCTTCCCCCTCAGCTCCGCGTAGGGAGCCGAGTTGAAGATGAAGAGGTTGATCGCCAGGTAGATGACAATCACGATGGCGGTGCCGGCTACCAATGAGACCGGCAGGGTGATCTTCGGGCGCTTGAGTTCCGAGGCGATGTAGGCGCTGGCGTTCCAACCGCTGTATGAGAACATCACCAGCATCATCGCCGCGCCGAAGGCCATGCCCTCCACCGGGCCGTTGATGTTAAACGAAAGGCTGCCGAAACGGCCGTCGCTCAAGGCCATGCCCGCTGTCGCCAGGCAGAGGATCAGCGCTATCTTCAGCACCGTCAGCGCGTTCTGCACCTGCGCGCCGACGCGCGTGCCGATGCAATGCAGCACCGTGAACACCAGGATCAGGAGAATGGCGAACCACTTCTTCCACAGCGTCAGCATCAGCGGATCGGCGAAGACGAAGCGGTTGCCGAGGCTGGTGAAGAGGTATTCGGTGAAGCCCAGGGCCGAGAGCGCGATCGGTGCGGAGAAGCCGACGAAGAAGCTGGTCCAGCCGGTGAGGAATCCCAGCGCGGGATGGTAGAGGCGCTTGAGGTAGACGTACTCGCCGCCGGCCTGCGGCATGCGGGTGGCCAGCTCGGCGTAGCAGAGCGCGCCGGAGATGGCGATCAGGCCGCCGAGCAGCCAGCAGAGGATCACCCAGCCGGGCCCCGGCAGTTGGCCGGCCATGATCCCGGAGGTCAGGAAGATGCCTGAGCCGATCATGTTGGCTACGACGATCGCCGTGGCCGTGAACAGGCCCAGGGTCCGGCCCAGCCCATTTCCCGAGTCGGTCTCTTCGTTCAACGGGGATATCCTTTATTGAATGCTTATCTTTTATATTGACACATCTTTACTCGGAGGGTTTCCGCACGCGCAGAATATAAATATTATCGCGCACCAGGAATGTCTCCACACGCACCACCTCGAAGCCCGCCTCGCCGACCTGTTTGGCGAATTCATCCCTTGCCGTCGCCGAGTGCTCGGAAGCGCCCGACTTGGCCGGGTCGTTCTCCACGATCGCCAGGATCCCACCCGGCTTGAGCGCGGGAATGATATTCCGCAGCAGAGCGATTCGGTCGTCGAGATGATGGTAGACATTGATCATGAAGGCGATGTCCAGCGAGTTTTCGGGAAAGCCGGGCTCGATCACCCCGCCCTGGATGATTTTCACGTTGCCGA
>Ga0307379_10008050_pt1 | contig 14267 bp, 6 predicted proteins | sample UN2MG_FD_202237 | JGI IMG/M metagenome (GOLD analysis project Ga0307379, IMG submission 202237) | Soil microbial communities from Risofladan, Vaasa, Finland - UN-2 | ecosystem: Environmental > Terrestrial > Soil > Coastal area > Acid sulfate soil | place: Finland: Risofladan, Vaasa | collected...
AATATTGCCGACTCATCCCAGAACGTATGTATATCGCTTCTGCCCCACTCGAAATATGTCGGAAGACCGGCAAAAAAATACTTTACGCCCGCCCCGGCCAGCACCGTCGGCAAACCCCAGCTCAAACCGGGAACATCGGTAATCGACGCTGTGAGAATCCTCGAACCATATTGTCGCTTCAATCGAAACGATGGGTACATCAAACGGATAAGCTGCTCGTGGCTGCACAGCGCACTTATCTCATTGCCGAAGAGCGCTCCAATCTCAATTCTACCTTCCTTGATGTACTTTCCGAGCTTGTCGAAGACCTCCTTCGGCCTGTTCTCTATGAAATGTTGTATTGACCAGGTCCCCTCAAGCGTGTATCTGTACTTCGATTCCTCAGGCCAATCTTCTGTCTCTTCGCAGAAACGAAGGACGTCGTCATAGAAGCCGCCATATAAGTTTAGAACGTTCTCGATTGTGTCCGTATAGCCGAGATCGTGATGTGTGATAGGAACTATATATACTTGCCAGTGTCGTTTGGGTTGCCACGTTGACTTCCAACGGTCCTGCACTTTCCCCTTTGCCTTGAGAATATACTCAACCGGCTTCGGCTCAGCTATATCCGGAACATGGACCTGGAAAGTTGCTTTGCCCTTTTTCACTTTGCCGAGAGCTGTTGTTTGTTGCTTGCTATCGAGCTTGACGTCCAAACTGGCTTCTGTGGATTCAGATGTGTTTTCAATGTTGACCTCCACCACTTGCAGCAGGGCGTCTTTATCTTTGATGAAGAACACGGTCGGTTTAATGGATGCCAGACGTAACGTGCTGCCTTTGCTAAGCTGAGAAGTTTGAGCCATTTCAGCCTTTGCATTGCTGAATACAATAATTACAACGAGCAGACCAATATGCAACATCAAACCGAATGGTTTCAGTTTTGTCCCGGTTTTAGAATAGTACTGATTCATTGTGTCCTCCATTATTCTGCGTCATTTTTTATTTCGCGCGTGTTACTTCAACGCCGCATAGAATAGGCGCCCGGCTCATCGATGAGGCGGTCTCGTCTTTGGGGACGAGTTCGATTTCAAGATTATCGTTGACCTGAACGTCTCTAAACTCCCGCACGACCGCTTTGTGAGATGCCCCAGCTTCTTTTACTGCATCGAAGCCACCAAGGACAGTCTTGCCCTGCAGTTTGATGTCGAAAACCCGCTCGCTCGCTTGTTTGTTTTCCAATTCCGCAAAGTGGAGTCGGACGGTGTATTCGGCTGGTTTGTCCTCCTTACCCAGAAGCGGCAGGACGCAGCGCTTGAGCCCGCGTCCGCAGGAAGTAAACACCCATGGATTCTCGGTTCCAGCCACGGATTCGGTTTCACTGTTGCGTCGGAAATATCCACCGCCCTCAAGAAATTCTGTTTGCAGTTTGAGCGAGAAGCCCATCGCCGCGCGGTCTCCGGGCAAGCTGGGTCGTGGATATCCAAGCCAGAGTTGTCCGTCCGCGTCACGTCTGTCGCCCGGTGCGCCTAAGTTGACGGCCAGTTGTCGAACGGGCGTGTTGTCTCCGCTGGCACTGTAGATACCCCATCGCTCGTGGTCCCGCCCAGAGGCGTCCCTCCCGGGAGGGCGTGGTTCAAGAGCGAGAGAACAAATTATGGGAAAGAGGCATACGCAGCCGGCGCTGGCTTCGGGCGCGAGGACAAGTCCATCGGCGGGAATCGCGTTAATCCAGCATCCGGGGCGGTGTGCGGCAAAATGACGAATGCCGCTGTCGTCGCGCAGGTCATAGTAACTTGTAAAGCCTGAACGCATCAAAAGCATTTGTGGACACGCTGAAATCGCACCGCAATGGTGGCCCGGCCGCAAGAACTGCCACGCCGTCTGTGCACCGGTCAGTGGGTGGCGGCGCATCTTTTGCTCGCCGGTCTTCAGGTCAAAAGCCCAAGGTTCGGCTAAAACCGTGTCGCCGATAATGACAGGCCGATGCCGATAGTCGGCGTCCTTAGCCCACAGCACTTTACCATTCTTGGCCGACAGTGCCACTAACCTACGGCGCGAAAATTCACCGGAAAGAAACTGCCGCCAGTAATGGCCATTCGCATTGGCGCCGCACAGGACCAGTATCCCATCGCGATACATAGCCGTCAGCTCACCGCCGCCTATTCCAATCCTGCTGCAGTCTGTCACATCCACGGGTTTGGCCCAAATCTTGCCTCCCGTCCGGGCGTCGAAAGCAACGGCGAGGCGAGCGTCGAGTCTCTTCTGTCTTTGCTCGGCTTTCTTTGCCTCCTCGTCAGTCAGATTGTTTAGACGGGATTTGTCTTGCTCCAGTAACGCCTGCCGCTGCTCGGGCGTCAGAGAGCTGTCGATGAAAAAGAACCAGCCATCTCCGACGGTAATAGTCAGGTTGGCAATATTTTTCCCTTCGTATGTCCAGAGGGGCTTTCCATTTCGTGCATCGATGGCGAAAACCGAATTTGAGACACCCGTTTTTGTTTCAGTGCTGCCGTAGAGGATACCATCAACATAGGCCAGATATCCCCATCTGCCGGATGTACTTTCGAGAGCGGCAGGTACCTGATAGGTTGCGCGGGTCTCGCCGGTTTCGGCATCGAGCCGAAGGCATTTGTTACCCACTGCAACGAAGAAACTGTCTTCGGAAGCAGCCAGATTGCTGCATTCGGTTTTCTTTAACCTTGTGCGCATGGCACCGGGTATGTTGCGCTTCCACAGCAGGACGCCATTATAAGAATCGTATGCCATGACCATATTTTCGCCCTGGATGAAGAGCCGGCCGTTGACCGCCAGCGGCGCAGCGGCTGCGTCGTGGCGATTGACCATCGGCGAGGGCCCGGGCTCGCCAAACCACAGCAGCCCAAGCGGCCCGCTCAGGGCCAGGTCATCACTGCAAGCGGTGTTGCCCGGCTCGGCATACTGATGTGTCCACTTACCGGCGCCCGGCAGCGGACCTCGCTTCAAGGTCGCCCAGAGTCCGTTCGTTTCGCTCACGCGGCACAGGCCCAATTCCAACCGCGCCAGCGATTGTCGTACCTTTTCGGGATATATGTTATTGTTTTTGCCGGGTGCATTTGAGGGCATCCCTAAGCAAATGGCGCCGCCACACGGTTTTAGATGCCGCGTGAGTTTGCCGAGCTCGTTAGGAATCTTGCCGGTCAGAAGCAGACTATCAGAAACAATAAGATTGGCAAAGTAGTTCGAGTATGGCAGTCCTTGGGACTCCTTACGGAGCGCCGAAAGCTCGCCCTGGTCGATAGTCACACGTTCGCCATATAGGCCGGCTGCATCGAGAGCCAGCCTCGCCGCCCGGACTTTCTCCGCATCGGGTTCCACCCCGATAATCGTCAGTTTTGTGCGTTTTGCGAGTTGATAGGCCAGTCGGCCACGTTCTGCGCCGATAACAAGGCAATATCCTTTTGTAACTCCCGTTTCCATAACGATGGCTTCGGCAGCGGCATCGTAGACTGTAGTGAGTTTGTCTTCTGGATAAGGATTGACGACCGGAGGTGCGGACAGCCTGAGCACAGGGCTTTTTCTCTTCGCTATGTTGCCTGAAGCAAAGCAATAAATTTTGCCTTCATCGGTACTGACGTAGAGACGTCCGTTAGCCACGGCCAGGCCCCGTGCCTTGCCGTCGACTGTTGCATTCCAAACGACCTTGCCGCTCTGGCGATTGAAAGCGCTTACTTGTCCTTGGCCACCGGCAAAAACACACTTGGCGGTAACTATCAACTCGCCGTCTGCCGTGCAAGGCGCTTGCCACTTGATTGTGGGGGCGATATTTTTACGCCGGTGCTGTTCAAGCTGTTCTTCAGAAACCTTTAGGTCCTGCTGGAGTTTTGTGCGTCTGTCGCCACTTGCTTTTCTTACGGAGCTTCGAAGCCCCTTGATTTTGTATTCCAGAGCATTGCGGCGTACGCTGGCCTTGGCATAGGGCGAGCGGTCCATAGCTACAAGTTCCTGTCCTGTTGCCAGATAAGCCATATCGCCCACTACCGCGAGCCGTCGGCCCGGGAACCAGCCAAAGCCCGTCCTGCCCGTCTTCTGGTCGAGGGCCAATAGGTGCTCCTGCGTGCCCGTATAGATCTGTTCATCGGCCAGCAAGGCATACGTGCCGCCAATAAGGCCTCCAGCTTGCTCACCACGCCAGCCAAGCTTGCGGTTGAAAACTACCTGTCCGGTTTGGCGGTCAAAGCCTTCGGGCAGCGACCTGCCGGACGGAATGAATAGCTGATTCTTGCTGGCCAGGAGGTAACCTTGCGGCGAAAGCTCGTTGCGGTTTGCGCTTTCCTGGCTGATGGTATCGTTCTTCCAGATGAGTTTGCCGTCGTCGGCACGTACAGCATAGAGGTAAACGTTTTCATGCGGAAAAATCCCGGCGCCAAAATAAGCAATATCGTCATCGATGAGCACCCCGGTTCGGATAGGCCAGCGCGAAATCATGCTGCCGTTTCCGAGAAGTTTTTCGTCGTTTGGGCCGCCGCGTTTGGCCCAGATTAGCTCTCCGTCGGAGGCTTTTAGACAATAAACGAACCCGTCATCCGAACCGGAAAATACTCGGTCCTTCCAGACCGTCGGTGCCAGGCGAATGGGCCCGCCGGTAAAAAAGGACCAGCGTTCTTTGCCCGTGGCCGCCTCAAAGGCGTAGACTTTGTTGTCGGATGAAGAACCAAAATAGACCAAGTCGCCGGCTGCGGCCACCTGGAAGGCGTCATCGAAAATGACACGATGCCGCTGTCTGAAACCTTCTCTTGGGCGCTCGGCCGGCCCAGACCAGGCCGGGCGGGGAGGATGGACCGGTGTGTAAATCCAGTGCAGGACCAGTGGTGCTGCAAGCGACTCGCGCGTGCAGCCGGTCCGCGCATTGTCGTGGCGATAGGTCGGCCAATCCGCTGCGTCGGCGCCCGCACCGACAAGAAAGATGCACAGGAACAGGCACACATTCGAATGAAAAGAGCTTGAAGTCGTCATCGCAGGTTCTCCTGAATAAATATTCACTTTGCAGAGACCATCTCACGTTTCTATAACATCAATCCGCCACGAAGTTTGGCGGATTAAACTCATGCCTTCCTCAGAGGGCAAAATATGTGGGCATTACTTGATGCCATCAAAACCTCAAGCCGGCCCTTGTGAAGTAAGTATAATCTCATCGAAGCAAATTGCAAGCATAAAATGTTCGGCCTGTCTGTTTCTGCGGGAAGGCTCATTTTCCAGGGATTACACTTGTGCAACATTTGGTCTTTTCGTAATTTGACCCTTGCTGTTCCTTCCGTTATCGGTTACTCTTTTTGCTGTGTGTGTATTTTTATGTGAGTGGTTTTCGGGATGGAGCCACTAAAATTTCAGTAACATAATAGCGGAGTATACAAGGAGGTCGAATATGGCAACTTTTACACCGGTTGTTCTGTCGGCTATATTTTTCGCACAAGTCTTACTGACGGACGCAGCCGTCATCCCCGGTGGTTCCGGCTCTGACAGCCTGTTTGCTGTCAACGAGCTGTTAGCCGGGCGATTCAAGTGGATTATCAGTCCACCCCTGGTTAGTCCTCCGGAAGTCCGCTTGGGGACGCCTTACGGCGGAGTCCCCAGGACTGCGGACCGTCCCACTGACACGCTCTATTCTATTAAAGACCCTACGGTTGTCTACTACAAGGGTCGCTGGCACTTGTTTTGCACTATCCGCGGCAAGCAACGGTCTCACCAAATAGAGTACCTTTGTTTTGAGGATTGGACAAAGGTCAACACTGGCAAGCGACGTATGTTGAAACTCACCGATGGATATTTCTGCGCACCACAGGTGTTCTACTTTAGGCCGCACAAGAAGTGGTATCTGATATGCCAGGCCAGCGACGAATCATGGGACCCCCAGTATGGGGCGTCGTATGCCACTACTACGGACATTGCCGAGCCTGCTTCGTGGAGCAAGCTGCGGCCTCTGGGGCAAAAGCGTGCCAATGGAAAGGCTGGATTGGATTTTTGGATCATCTGTGACGATGTCAAGGCGTATCTGTTCTTCACCACACTCGACGGGCGGATGTGGCGTGAGGAGACACCGCTGAGAGAATTCCCCAAGGGCTGGTCCGAACCGGTCCTGGCTATCAGAGGTGACATTTTCGAGGCGAGTCACACATACTATTTGAAGGGATTGTCCGTAAGGACTCCCAAGGAGAAAAAGTATTTGACCGTAGTCGAAGCACAGGCGGGCGGCCGACGGTACTACAAGGCCTATTTAGCCGAGAAGCTCGACGGGCAGTGGACGCCGCTGGCAGCAACAAAGGACAAGCCGTTCGCCGGCCCTGTCAATACCCGGCACACAGGTACGCACTGGACGGACTCATTTAGCCACGGCGAAATTATTAGAGATGGTTTCGACCAAACCCTTACCGTGGACCCTGCTGACCTCCGGTTTCTGTTCCAGGGAGTAAGTGACGAAGCAAAAGCAGGAAAGAAGTACGGCCAAATCCCCTGGCGTCTGGGAATGCTGGAGCCGGCACAATAGGGAGGATAATACAATATGTTTGGTTCACTGCGAACAAAGAGTGGTTTATTTGTGATTGTTCTTTTCCTGACTTTGATGGGGATGACGACTGAAGCTGCCGCCGAGGACTGGCTGCAGTTCAAATACGATTGCAGGCACTCGGGCAATGTGCCTGATAGAACCGTGACTATCCGCCAAGGCGGACTCGGATTGATTGGCGCAGTCCCGCTGACAGATGCTGTCTTTACTGCACCCGTGGTGGCGGACGGGCGCGTTTATGTGGTGGACGGAGCAGGAGTAGCTTTTTGCATCGACGCTGTGACACTGCGCGTTGTATGGAAGTTCGAGAGCCGTGGCGGTAAAGCGAACTGTAATAATATCTCATCACCGGCTATCGCGGGACGGTACCTTCACTTTGGTACGATGGCCGGGTCCTACTATGTGTTAGACAGGACAAATGGAGTTGTGGTCAAGGAAATCGCCTGCGGCGAGCCAATCTTCAGCACTCCTGTTGTAGCCAACAACCGCGTGTACTTTGCCACACTCGGCTCACAAATCTATGCCCTTGAACCCGATGGGACAATCTGCTGGTTCTGGGATTACGTCAAGGAGATTATGGACTTCAACGGTAATCGCTGGAGCGGCGATGAGTGGTGCAAGCACAAGAATGGACGAGTAACATGGCGCGACCAGTTCTGCTGCTCGATGAACTTAGCGGCATACAGCAATCCGCAGGACGCCTCTCGGCGGATACTCGTTGTTCCTGCCGGGGGTTCGGCGGTTTGTCTGGAAGACGTCGGCGGCAGTCCCAGGCTTCGTGGCATGGGGCTTGTGCCACCATATGCAGGCTCAGAACGCCCGGCCACATTCGGGGTAAGCATAAGTGAAGATGGAGCAATTTATCGACAATGGCATCGGCGGGATAATACAGGCAGGGTCGAGATAATTCGGCTCCGTGACAGCAAGGCGAAGACCAAATATGTCTCCGGAACACAGACTGAGATAAATCGCCCCGGCTTATTGAGTTTCTCCTCGGTGAGCATACGCGGACAGGATGTTTACAGATGCCGTCCGCAAGAGCATTTTGGTTTCTGCAAGCATTCTCCCGGAAAACCAGTTCAGTATCTTGGAGGGTATCCGTCCATCGCACCACCAATACTTCTTCGCGAAACAGGTGTGTACGGTGGTTTGGATGGAAGTCTTTACGTCGTGCCTTTATCCGGCAGCGACAAGGTGTGGTCGTTTAAGACCGCGTTTGGGAAGGCCGTCTCCGCTCCGGTTGCAGTCTGCGATGGCCGGATTTACTTCGGCTGTGAGGATGGGTACCTGTATGTCCTGGGGCCGGGAGGCACAGCACCGCTGCCGTCGAAAGACCTTCTATTATGGAAGATTCGAAGTCCGCTTACCGGCAAGCTCACCGAGCCCAAATACGACTGGTTTACCAACTTCGGCAACCTGGCCGGTACGAATGCAAATGACCAACGAATAAGCCCACCTTTCAAAATCAAGTGGATTCGCCGCTACGAAGGCACGTTCAAGCACCTTCCCGTGTGCGGCGGTGGCCGGATGTACACCCATACCGCTGAGGGACAAATCTTCGCCGTTGAGCAGGAGACCGGCCGACTGTTGTGGAGGAGGTACTGGCCTGGAGTACATATCTCTTTTACCTGCCCGATTTACTATAAAGAGCGCCTATTGGTTCCTCAAGCAGGGATGAAGAAATCTCGTATGCGGTGTCTCGACGCGGCAACAGGAAAGCTGCTGTGGGAGGCTCCCTTTACCGGCTCGCCAAGCTGGAGCCGGCAACAACCTCCGGTTATATACAAGAACCTTGCCGTTTATGTATTCGGCACTGGTAATTACGCACCGCAGGGAACAGAAAAGGCTTACATCCACAAGGGCACACCCATAAAGGCACCTGACGGAGCAGAGATAATGAGCTGGATATACAGCCACAACAATCCTTATTACCCCAAAGACCAAAAACCCTTAGTGCGGGCATGGGACATTGACACCGGCAAAGAGGTTTGGACGATAGATTTTTCTGAGTTCGGTTTCGGTGGCAACGATGCTGGTTTGTGTCTGATGGACGGGACGCTTTACTATTCCTGCTTTTTCGGTTACGCAGCGAAAACAGGAAAAGGCCTTCCGGGCGCAAAGGGCCTGACAGCAGCAATTGAACCAATGACCGGCCGGGTAATCTGGCTGACGACTAAATACTATGTTACCGCGGGCACCACTATCTCCGCAGAGAACGGGCGTCTTTATCTGGGCGGATACAATCGGCCAAATGAAAAGACGAACAATCGCTACGTATGGTGTCTGGACGCGGAGAATGGTTCGTTAATATGGCAGTCAGAACCGGTCGCAAAGGCGGTCAACGTCGTAACAATAGGCCGAAATTTTCTCTTCACCCACGCATCTACTGGCAAACCAAGCTATCTGATAGACAAGCAGACGGGGAAAATCCTGTCTGTCTTTGACAAAGGCTATGCGTGCACCCGATTTACCTTATCGGAGCCTTACATAATCGGCCCCAATATGGACATGATTGACACATCCAACGGCAACAAGCTGGTTTCTTCCGGGCCATGCGTGGACATACGCGAATGTGTGGGTGCGGTTGTATCGAATGGCCGAATTTTCTATACGTCCCAGGGCAGCGGCCTCCAGCTTTGCCAGGTATGTGCAGGGGACACCCAAATGCAATAAGCGATGTCTGGGGGTCCCGGCGAAATACCGAAGCCATTTCAAGCCTTGAGGTCGAAGTTTACTCGCACAGTCGAGGCGAACTTGTCCTCGTTGATTTTCAGACCGAATCCCGGTGCATCCGGGACGCTGGCCGAGCCGTTCCGGATATCGTACCCGTCCGCAATGAGTACCGCGTTGGAAAGAGGGTCGTGTTCTGCCCTATAGAAATTGGTGATAGCCCGTCCAACGTGCAGCTGCATATAATAACCCACGAGAGAGCCCCAGTTGTGAGGAGCTACTCGCAATCCCTGAGGCCTGCACCAGTCAGCCTCCGTCAAGATGCCTTCAAAGCCAAAGCGATTCATGTCCCCCTGGAACACGTCGATTGCACGAGCTTTAATGAATGGTTTATAAGCTTCCAGCTTGCTCTGGGTCTCGCCGTCTGCCACCAGGGTTTTCCATCTATGCCGGCGTATAAAACGTTTAAGTTCCAGGCACTTCTCAATCTGCTCCGGGAACATTTCTTCTAAGAAGGCAAAATTATAGTTGGGTAGTTCCTCCATAAGCCGTTTGGTCTTCGCCAGGTCGTAACCATTGTTGGCATCCACTCCGACAAGAATCTTTTGCCCCGCGTGTTGACGGATGGTTTTCAGCACCGCCACATCACGAGCGTAACCTTCTTCTGGCGGCATCCACTTAGCCCCTCGCCCGATTTTCACTTTGAAAGCGCGATGCCCAATAGCCATTCCCATATCAATTTCTTCTTTGAAGCGGTCGAGGGGCTTGGAACTGTATTGTGGAAGTAAGTCGCTGAAGTAAATCGACCCGTCATAGACAGGGACCCTTTCGGGACCAGCTCCACCTAATAGTTTGTAAACCGGCTTTTTCAAAACCTTCCCGACCAAGTCCCAGAGCGGCATCGTCCCGCTGCCGAGCGGGCCGGTCATCCTCCGATTTGCACCCTTGTAAAACTCAAAGGGGTTCTTTCCTAACAGTTGGGCAAGTTCTGCTTTTCCTGTACGACAGTTACCGATTCCTTCCAAATCCATATTCGTGAAAAGCCGGACCATTCGGTCGGTAGCTCGTCTGCCGTGCACATCAAGCCGAGAGTTCTTGCCGGCCAGCTTGGCTCGTTCACTAACCAGGTCAAAACCAACAATACGGGTGATTTTAAGGTCGCGTGGTATCTCCTTGGCCCAACTCCATAAGGGTAGAAGAACAGTACTGGCAGCCGCTTTAAGGAATTCGCGTCTTCTCATAATAAATCCCAAAGTTAAATGTTCCTCTGTTGGAAAATGCAGATTAATCCAAGAACAGCTTAAAAGTTATGGCTCACCTTCGGTTGATACTCCCGAAGGAGTCCCAAGGAAGGTAAAGACTTGAAATTGCTTTTCCGGCCAACCCAGTTTTTTGGCTACGGTCCTCGGGAACTGCCAGCCGGAATCATCTTTCTGATAGAGCCGTACACGGCTGCGTTCGGCTGCCATTGCTACGGTCTGGGGCATGTCCAGATACCGCAGCACATTGAGGAAGGTTGGCCCATCCCGGTGCGAACCGGGCAGGTTCCACAGGTCGAGACGGACAATGCGGGGCTCGAACAGCGAAGAGTACAAAACGATACCGGCCATCTGGCGCTTGCTCCGAAGTCCTATCGGCACGTTGCTTATCGAATCAATAGCACGCAGCGTCTGAATCGCCCGCCGCACGTCCCAGACCCGCATGCCGTCAAGCGTTTGTCCCAGCAGCATAAACCGCCGACGGATTTGGGTATGTTTGCGCTCATCGGCGCTCCAGGCAGATGGCCCGATGCCGCGTGGCGCAAAGTATGTCATTACACGCTTCGTATTTTTGAAAAGCTCCTGCTTACGCTTGAAAGCGTTCTCATCCGGCTCAGGTAGCATCTGGTCCTCAAGTTCGTCGGCAAAACCCACTCGCATAGCGGCCAACCATTCTTTCCATCCCTCTTCGTCCAGCACATCAAGCGTTGTCATCTCCGTTTTGTTGAGCCCGGCCCGGTGGGCCGTGTATAATCGCAGACGAACGTGCGGTTGGCTTGTGAAATCGTACGCGCTAAAGCGAATGCCGTGTTTCTCAACAGAGAATACCGATTTGATGTCGAGCGAACCTGCCTCCGCTCCGGTAGGCCAGCCGCGGAATGATTTTTCCAGAAGTGCTTTCATCCACACTTTTCGCTGCTTTGCCCATTTGTCGGCTGATTGCGGCGCCGATGGTTGCGGGGCCTTGGCAACGAACGATTCGTGTATCTTGGTGTTTATCTGGTCGCCGGGCAGCTTATCGAAAACCCTTAGCTGCTCTGCCTCGAAGAAACCGACAGCCGGCTTGTCAATCAGTGGATTCTCATTTTTAAGAAAACGATTGAACCACACAAAAGCATGGACGCGAAGCTCCTGCGTGTCTTTGTGTGGGCCTTCGGTAATTTGTAGACCCAGGTTCTTCTCGGCATTGTACAGCTTATAGATGTCCCGCACCTTTTCGTGCAGCCGAACGACACCGTCCAATGGGAAGATATTATCTTTGTCACTATTAGAGATGAGAAGTGGCCGTGGCGCGACCAGTGCCGCCACAAGAGGATAGTCCCACCGGTAAGTATTAAAGAGGTACATACAGTCGCAGTGACCCTCGACACAACCATCCACAACGTGGTTTTGAAGGTCGACAATGCCGGCAACGGGCACGGCTGCCTTGATACGGTCGTCCAGCGAGGCTATCCACCAACTATACGCGCCACCGCCGGAGCGGCCTGTCACACCGATGCGGTCTTTGTCCACTTCTTTGCGCGTTTGAAGATAATCGAGCGCGCGGATGCAGTTCCACGCCTCGACACCGGCCGGAGTATAGCCCCGGCTGTTCCACCACCACATCTTGTATCGGTAAGTGCCGTGATGGATACCCTCAATCTCACCCAATTGCAGCGTATCAATAGTAAAGCAGACATAGCCGTGCCGTGCGAACCAGGCTGCATGGTGCTGATAGAGGGCCTTGTTCCCATAGCTGATACCATTCTTCTTGATACGGCCATGACCGCATACGTAAAGAATCGCCGGCGCAGGTTTCTCCAGACCTTTCGGGATATAGCAGTTGGCCGTTACGTAAAGGCCGGGCCGCGATTGATAATGAATATTCTCGACAGTAAACTCGTCGTGCTCGACCTTGCCGGTTATTACGGGCGCCAGCTCGGTCTTTTCCGGCAGTGGTTCCAGACTGAGCATCTCGAACAATTGCTTTCGATAAACCTCGCGTTTTGTTTTCCAGTCATCGAGCGTTTTGATATCAGCCAGGCATTGGTCACGCAGCTTGGCAGTCTCAGTACGAAAGTATTCAGCAAGCATTTGGTCGGTGTTGCTGGTGCCAATTGTCCGCCAGTCTGCGGCCAGGCAAGGAACGGAAAAGCATAGTAGCGTTAACGCGAGACAGGCCCGGCATGTCAATTCTGATTTTCCGCCCAAGGTATGGCGGATAAATTCGTAAATAGCCATTTTCTCCTCCTGAATTGTGACATCGACACTCATTTTATTACGACAACCATACATCAAGATTTTCTTTAACAAAATCATCATCACAAAGCTCCTGATAATTTTCTATTATTTGTTCTATCTTTTCGGCTTGGCCCGGAGATAGGCTCTCATGCTCATCGAGCGTCCGTACTTCTTCTACAAGGCCCTGCCGTTTCAACACGTACAATATTCCGGGAATGCACCCGGCGAAATGATTATCAGCATCGAAGATTGCCTTATTGGCTAACGTCAGTTGACTCGCTAATGTCAAAATCTCCTGTGGAACCTGCATCTTGGTTTCACGAATTTTCTTGATGCGAGCGAGGTATTCAACCGCTCGTTTCGTCCAGCAGGCCCACTGGCCTAACAGACCGCCGACAATCTGAAGTGGCACTGTTCGACCATCCACATTGAATTCATATTGTGTGAGCAAATCGAGGACTATATTATCATCATTGCCTGTATATAGTGCGATTTCATCAGCTCTGCCGGAATACGCAACTGCTTCGAGCACACCAAGCGTTTGATATCTGTTAAATGGCGCAATCTTTATGGCAAGCACACCTGCAATCTCAACGAACTTTCTCCAGAACTCAACACCCAGCACCATTTGGCTAATCGCCTCTTGCAAATAAAATCCCATAATCGGTATTACTTTGGCCACCTGCCGGGCGTGGTCTATCAGCTCTTCAACTGATTTTCCTCTTAGCGCTGTAAGGCAAAGCAACCCAAGATGATAACCTAATTCTCGGGCCACCTCGGCTTCTTTGACTGCCTGTTTCGTCTCGCCCACGATACCCGCAATCATTATCGGTTCTTGCTCAGTACATTGTTGCGTCGTCTCGCCGGCCAACTCCAGCACAGGCCTGTACAAGCCTGCTTTCGGATTATGGATAGCAAACTGGGTCGTGTGTACACCTACCGCCAATCCGCCCGCGCCGGATGCCAAATAATAACGGGTCAATGCCTTCTGATGCTGCTCGTCGATGTTATTGTCCGCCTGCAGAGCCAGTGGATGGGCGGGAATGACACAACCTGAACGAAGTTTATTGATGATATCCGAGTTCACCATAAAAAGACCGCGATTAGAACTTGCCGTCACGTATATCGTATTTTGTCGGTTTGTTTAAGACCTTTTTGCCTGATGCCACCCATTTCACTATCAGAGACACCATCTCCTCAAGCGTTGTCCTGGGATAGCCAAACTGGCTGAAACAATATGATGCATTCGAAAGCAGGGCTGTTTGCGCCTCCCGGGATACAAATTTCGGTTCTTTACCGAGCTTCTTGCCAATTCTCTCAGCTAATTGACGAATCGGCACTGTATCCGGCCCGGTAACATTAAGAACAGCCGGCGGCGACTTTGCCAGACTGATGGCCTGGATGATATAGTCATTAGCGTCCCTCTGCCAGATGAGATTGGCGGCGCCCATAGTCAGGTCGATAGGTTCATCGTTCAATATCTTCAGTGTAAGGTCAACAATAATTCCATATCGAGGCTCGTTGGCGTAATTGAGTCTGACTAGGGCGACTTTCGTATTATGAAGCTGCGAGAAATACTGGAACACCCGCTCTCTGCCGAGGCA
>Ga0307379_10008051_pt1 | contig 14266 bp, 28 predicted proteins | sample UN2MG_FD_202237 | JGI IMG/M metagenome (GOLD analysis project Ga0307379, IMG submission 202237) | Soil microbial communities from Risofladan, Vaasa, Finland - UN-2 | ecosystem: Environmental > Terrestrial > Soil > Coastal area > Acid sulfate soil | place: Finland: Risofladan, Vaasa | collected...
TTTACAAGCCTTGTAAGGGAATCGGATGCCAGGCGGCTCTTTGCGGCGGCGGCGGCTCTTGACGCCAACGAGTGGCGCTTGTTCGTTGAAATTCACCGGACGGACCGGTTAGGTGAAATTGCCGTCAAGTTGGGCGTCTCGAACGCAACTATCACCCGCGCTCGCAAGGCGCTGATTGCGAAGCTGGCCCAATTGTAGGCCGGCAAGAGGGAGGGGGCGAAAGCCCCCAAGTCCCTGTACTTATTGAGAAAACTCTTAGAGTTTTCCATGCTCTGTATCGATTTCGTGCCGACAAATGCGCTCCAACTATCGGCACGAAACTGACATGCTAGCCGTCAGATGTAGCGTCTCCCCTACGTCTTTAGAGCATGACCAAAGTCGAACTCGTTGTTACTCGTCACCCTGCCCTTGTCGCTCACTTGCTGGCCCTTGGGCTGGTTGATGAGTCAGTCGCTGTCCTGTCGCACGCAAGCGAAGCTGACGTTGCGGGCAAGCACGTTGCGGGCGTCCTGCCCTTGCGCCTTGCTGCCCTTGCCGCAAGCGTCACTGAAGTCCCCCTGGCTCTTACGGCTGAGCATAGGGGCGTTGAGCTTGACCTGGCCACGGTCCAGGCCCTTGCGGGCGAGCCGGTCACCTACGTTGTTACCAGGCAAAAATAGCCTGCAAAAAAACCTGGCTCACCCGTAGTACCAATATAAGAGGATTACTCATCCCCCAGCCAGTACGCCGTTGGGGACAAACCGGGGACACACTTAAGGGAGATGCCCGGACAGGGGTTCACTCCCAGGATGTAGCAGCCAATGCTTTAAGTTAGAAACGCAGCGCGGCTAGACGCTCTCTAGTCACTCCAACCAGGGGCCCCTTGCGGGGCAGTGCGAGAGTCCGTTAATTCGGTCCGCCTGTTAGTCCCATTGACCTGAAAGGTAAAGACGACCATGGAACCTTGACTCAAGCTCGCGACTATCGCCGACGTGAAAGGCGAAAAGTCACAAGCGAGCAACGCCCGCCCGCCCGGAAGGTCACGCTTCTGTGGCGGTTAAAAACAAGCCCCGGTCACTCCGGGGCTTTTGCTTTTGTTAGTCCCATGTTAGGCAAAAATAGCCTGCAAAAATATCCGGGTCACCCGTAGTACAAGCATGAACAAACAAATGACCGAATCTGAATCCACCCTGTGCGACATCTGCATCACCCCGGCGACTTGGGTCGTGGTTTGCCAGGGGCTTAAGCTCCACGCATGTTGTGAGCACGAGCCGTTCATGGACACGTGGGTCGATAACATGGAATATGAGTCTGACTGCGAGTCCCGAGCGTCCAGACGCTACCACCGGTAGGACCGGGGCCCTTCGGGGCACAAGCATGGAAAACTCTTAGAGTTTTCCGTCTCCAGTCGCGCAAATATTTGCGTGCTGTCAGATACTGCGCCGAGTCCGCGTCCTATGAGCATGGCGGCAAGGCAACAAAAAATAACCTGCAAAAATTCCGACCTGAGAGGTAGTCAGAGCATGAGCAACAATACAAACCAAGGGCTACAGGTTGTCGGCAATGCACTAACCAGTGAGTTCGCGGGTGCAACCGTTCGCAAGACCTCACTGGACAGTCGTGACGGCTCGCCCACGGGCGTGCAGGTCACATTCGCCAACGGGCTTACGCTGTCAATACAATGGCATGGCGGAGCTTACAGCAGTGTAGGGCGTGGATTCTGGGATGGTACCTCAGAGCCTACCTTTGAAACGGCTGCGTGGTTCCCCCGCACTGACACTGACAGCCGGTGCCCATGGTTTATCCCGGAGCTTGGCCGGGCATGGCACAACGGTGACAAATGTGACCAGGTGCAAGCGTACCAGACGCTGGCTCAGGTCATGGAGTCCGCTCGGCTTGTTGCCAGCGCTCGTTGCCGATTCTTCGAAGGCTTGGCCTTCCTTGTCTCGCAATAATAACCTGCAAAAATTCCAACCTGAAAGGTAGTCAGAGCATGAGCAAAAACCTGACCCAGTATGGCGAGCAAGAACTATCTCTCATCGTGGCGAACACGGAATACCTCTACCGGGCCTTCGGTCGTTGCGATGACGAGCAGGACCTGCGGGTGCTGTGCTGCGAGTTCACCTACAGCGAGGAGCAATTCGCTGAGCTTGTTCTCGATTTGATCGAAGACCTGAAAGAGCGCGGGGAAGAGCTTCCCCAATGGGCATGGGCCAACTAGGTCCACGTCACGAAGCCCGGTGAAAGCCGGGCTTTTTTGCGTCGTCCTTGGAAAACTCTAACCCGATCAGGTCTGATCACGGGCAAGTAAAATAAGCCTGAAAAAATATCCGGGTCAGCGGTAGTAGAATCATGAGCACATCCAAACAAATCCAGGCAATGATGGCAGTCGTCAACGTTATCACCGAGACCATCGAAGAGACGGGTCCGCAGGGCGCCCCGGAAGGCCCGCTGTATGCTGCCCTGATGGGGCACATGAGCCTGAGCACATTCCAGGCAATCGTTGGCGCCCTGGTTGGCGCAGGCAAGATTCGCAAGAGCGGTAACGTTCTTTATTCGGCGTAAGCGCAGGGTGAGAGTTCATCAGAGCGTCTGAGGTGTAGTCAGGCGGTCCGCGCAACCACGGAGCTAGCCACTCCCCATGATGCTCAGGGAGAGCATCGCATCCCCTCCACGGAGGGGATTTTGCCATGTCAGACTAAGAAAACTCATAGAGTTTTCCAATACTTGCACGGGGACAAGCCCCGGGCGGGGTTACAGGTCCCGCCACGCATCCTTGACATCCTGCATACTCCTACGACAGTCTTTCACGCTTTCGCGAAAGTCATCCAGTTCCCTGTCAAATCGCTCGGGCAATTCGCCCGGACGCCCAGCAAACACCAGCACCAAGGCCAACGACGCTGGCAACCCCAACAGGTAGACGTGAAAGAGTAGGGTCATCCAGTTCGCATATGCATCGAATAGCGTGTTCATAATATCTATACCGATGAGACTGGTTTTTTTGCATGAAAAAATATCCAGGTCATCCGTATAGATATTATGAGCGTTACCTTTCAGGCTGTAGTCGAGCAACAGCATCCGAAATTCGGCACCGTCATTGGTCCGTTACACTCCTGCGACTGTTCATCGCGATGGTGCGATGCGTGTGACGATACTCCTGACGATCAGGAATATCCTGAGCCATTCTCGTGCGAAGTATGCGAGCACGAGCTGAATGTGTCGAATTGCAATGCCCGCGACTTGCTTACATGGCTTGGCCTTTCCTGTGACGACGAAGGCATCTCAGGCATTGTCGAAGCTCGCGAGCTTGCTGCACGCTGTCGTCGGCGTCTATGGGATGTGGAGCGCAACCACGATGCCGGCGTCGACGGGTATCGTGATGGCAACGTCATCAATTGTGGTCGTCGCCCTGACTACTTGCGTGAGCGCACCGAGCAGTTGTTGAAGGTTGCCATTTTCGCGGGCGATGCCCTGGTTGGATGGGCATGAAATCCTGCAAAAAAAGCATGTTCACCCGTAGTATCATTATGAGCAAATCGTGGCGTGACAAAGCAAACAAGCTAATTGCCGAAGACTGCATGGCCGCTTATCTGAAGGCCAATACTCGCAAGAATGGCAAGCGATACAAGCGGCACCACCCCTACTCGGTGTCCGAGTTAGCTGACAGGCTGATTACGTGCTTGGACAATCAAGACCAGGTTGCCGCCGAAGCCGAAGCAAAGCGCATTTTTCTTGACCTAGCCGTTTACGGTCGAGCGTAATCCAGAAGGCTCCCATCTCGGGGGCCTTTTTCGTATGCGCCTTGGAAAACTCTTAGAGTTTTCCTAACTACCTAAAAACACACGCAAAAAATACCATGCTCGACAGTAGTCAGAGCATGAGTATCCCTCGCATAAACAACCCACGAGACCTGTACAAATTCGCACGTAAGCATGGGTTCGCCGAAGTACCTGGACGGGGGAAAGGCAGTCACCTAATCATGAAAAACGTCGACGGTGTAATGATCAGCGTGCCTGACCCCAAGCGTGACTCCAAGTGTCGCATCAGTGGCAAAGTTGTCCGTCAGGTCACCCGGCTAGTGCTCAACGGGACATACGTGGTCGCCAGTTAACTTGCAAAAATTCCGGCCTGAAAGGTAGTACTATCATGGTCAACAAATACAAAGGTTCCTGTTCTTACTGCGGTGGTACTGTCCCGGTCAACGGTGGCAACCTTCGCAAGGTTGGACGCAAGTGGCAGGTGTCGCACCTGTCCTGCGAAGCCGCAAAGTCCCCGCAGGTAATCGTGACTACGTTCAACTCCGGCGAGTCTGTTTGGGTCAACTCCGGCGGTCGTTGCGAAGATGCGCCTTGTTGCGGTTGTTGCTCCTAGAAAGGAATATTATGAGCATGCAAGGTTTCTGGGGGACGGTCAAGGTTCCCAAAGGTGTCCGCGTTGGAAAGCGTCAGCGTGCTGCGCTGGCTTACATGGCCTGGAAAGAAGGCGTTTCTGAGGAATCCTTCCAGCCAGCATTTTCACGATGGTTCCGTACTATGGCGAAAAAGCATCCTGATCTGTTTCAGGTTTACGTGTTTCGTATCTACCCCGTCGACGAGTTCCGTTGGCTCGGCGAGTACAATTCGACAATGACAGAGTAGCCAACCTGGTAACTGGCCTGCAAAAATCAACAAGTCAGGAGTAGTAGAATCATGAAAGTTAGCGAAAAATTCAAAGACGCAATCAATTGTGCTCTAGATGCCGATTTAAATCTAGCCGCTACCCAAAGGAGCGTTGATAGCGGGTACGGCGGGAATGGCGGAACGGATAGCATCTCCCTGTTGCTGGAAAGCGCAAGGCTATCCCTCAAGGTAGCGCGAGAGCTGATGGCGCGAGAATTCGCCTGTCACCATGCGCAAGAAAAAGACTCATTCGATAGCAGGCACAGCACCTACTGCAATTCGATCCAAGCCAACAAGTAACACCTAACCGCCCCACGTTCTGGGGCGGTTTCGCTTTGTGGCAAGCATGGAAAACTCTTATTCATATGAGTTTTCCAACTCCTGCATGTGCTACGTAAAAATAGCCTGCAAAAATATGGTGCTCAACGGTAGTCAGAGCATGACCAAACGCGAAGCAAACAAGATTGAAAAGCGCATCGAGCGCATCTACTACGCAACATGTAGTGGTGTGCAGATTGGCATCATGGATATCGGCAAGGTGTTCGCCGCCGGTCGTGCTGCTGTTGCCGAAGGCGTCGACGACACCGTATTGGGCGAGCGCATCGTTGCCTTTGTCGAAACAATCCGAAAAAATTAGCCGGTCAGGAGTAGTAGAATCATGAGCGCAATCAAAGTCACAATTCACCGCGACGATACTCACGAATGCCCGCGCAAGGACTATGACAATCTTGGTACCATGGCGTGTTGGCACAATCGCTACAACCTTGGTGACGTGCAGCCCAAGGAAGATGCTGACGAGTGGCTTGCAGAAAATGCACCCAAAGGGTCAGTGGTGCTTCCCCTGTTCTTGTACGACCATTCCGGCATCACCATGAGCACCGGTTCGTTTGGTGACCCGTGGGATTCTGGCCAGGTCGGCGTCATTGTCTGCTCGCCTGAAAAAATCCGTGCAGAATACAGCGTCAAGCGCATCACGGCCAAAGTCCGCGCCAAAGTCGAGGCGATACTGCGTCAAGAAGTCGCCACATACGACGATTACCTGACCGGCAATGTTTGGGGATTCGTTATCGAGGCGCCGGCCAGCCCTTGCGACAAGTGCACGTGCACTCCAGAGCCAGAGCACGTCGACTCATGCTGGGGATTTTACGGCGATGCATTGGACGCTATGAAGGACCACGTCGACGCCAAGTACCACGACGCCTTAGAAGCAGCATGGGACAACAGATAGCCTGCAAAAATATCCGAGTCACCCGTATATACAATATGACCAACAATTCAAACATCCCCTCACTGTTCCTTCTTGCTGACGTTGCAATGGGAAGAGCCGGGTTCCACTACGAGTGGGTCGATGCGAACGACAACCTGGTTTGTTGGGGTTGGGGCTGGGGCTCCGAGGAAGAAGTGCACAGCAAGGCTGTGACTCACATGTTCGGCACTCCAGCCGAGTTGAACTAGACTGCAAAAAAATCCAGGCCAGGAGTAGTAGAACCATGAGCAAGAACATCACGATTGAGCTTCCCCAAGAGATTGCTGAACTGGTTCACCACGCCCTTCGCATTGCTGCTGACATAGCGCAGGACCGGATTGAATCAGGCGAGGCCAACTGCGCCTTCGATCAGCCCGGCCAATTGCGTTGGGCCGCAAAATATATCGAGCACAAAGTTCGCGACGCTGGTTAGCTTAGCCTAACCGCCTCACATCCTGGGGCGGTTTTGCTTTCATTGTCAAGAAAACTCTTACCCTTACGAGTTTTCCCTCCTGGCCTGATAAAAATAGCCTGCAAAAATATCCGGGTCAGCGGTAGTCATATCACGGGGACCGAGCAGAGCAAAAATAACCTGCAAAATGTCAGACCCCAGCAGTAGTATCAATATCGGCAACATCACAAACCTGATGAGGAGTTAGATGATGAGTATCGAAAATCCCAGCAACATCACGATTTCGGACCACTTGGACGGCTTGATTGCAGCCACCACCGATTTGCGAGCCGCTCAGGCCGAGCTTGAGCTTGAGGCTGACCGGCTCAGGGCTGAGCTTGACGCGACAAAGGCCGAGCTTGCCAGCGCGAAAGCCAAGCTCGTTGCCCCGGTCACCTTCGATGCCGCGTTAGCGGCAGTGGACCCGCTCTTGGCCAACCTGACCGCCGTATACCAGGCCGAGTGCCCGAGTTACTCGGTCGAGGAAAGAATCCTCAAAACCGTGGCCATCAAGAGCCGCATCAAGGTCCTTGACGGGCTTGAAGGCACCATCAAGGCTCCGGTCAAAGCGCACATGGCCGAGCAGGGTCTCAGGAAGTTGTGCGTAACTGGCACCCCGCACTACGGTCAGTTGGTCGACCAGGACCGTGAGAAGTTCCTCAAGGGCGAGGCTCGCAAGGTCCTGACCCCCGAGCAGTACGCCGCAGTCACTGAGGTCAATACCTCGGTTGCCTTCACGGTCAAATAGTTCCGGGCAATTCTGCCCAGCCCCACCGGGTCGTGTTCATACCGGTGGGGCATTTTTTTGCGTAACATGGGAAAACTCCTACCCCCCTGATCTGCGCAAACGCTTACGCAAAAATAGCCTGCAAAAATTCTCGTGTCAGCGGTAGTCTAATCATGAGCACCAACCTACACACCGATTCCGTCTGGAAAGACGAGTTCATCCAAGCCGCAGCCCGACTCTTTTTCGTCTCGGCATATGCTGACCATGTTGAGTCTCTTGATGAGGCTGACGACAGGTGCGAGCAATACCCTCGCCCCGGTGGCGGTGACGATTGGTTCGATTATGCGCCCAAGACCACCCCGATAGCTGCCTATGTGCTAGCCGGTGAAATGCTAGCAAGCTTTGAATGGTTCAACAAAGCCAGCATACATGTGCTCGCCCAATGGGCCGCCAAGGCCGACAACAACTGGCACGATGTCAGTGTCGATGCCGACGAGTTCGGTCGGTCGTTGGCTTGGATGTACATGGGAGCCGGTGTATCGTGGTTTGATAACCACGAAGAGTTCGAGCTTGAAGTTCCCCACTGTGAAGTGTCAGGCATGACATTCGACCCGAGCGCCTATGCGCCGGAGGAAAGATAGCGGTTACCGAGAGAGTAAAATCGGTCCCTGCAACCATGAGGGCATCACGACGGAACCTTCTCATGGCATCCCGCCCCCGGATGAATATCGGGGGCACTGTTTTGTGTAACCATAGAAAACTCTTAGAGTTTTCCGTCTCCGGTCGCGCAAATATTTGCGTCATAATAGCCTGCAAAAATTCCCATGTCAGCGGTAGTCTATCCATGAGCACAATCAAGGTACAAATCACGTATGACCTGGTAACGGCTGAGTCCGCCGAGCATGGCGAGGCTGCTGACCACGGCTTCTATGCGGCTGGCGGCTGGACCTATTCCATTGTCGACGATGCGTTCGAGGCTCTTGCGGCTAAGGTTGGCCGTGAGCAAGCTCGCGCTGACATGAGGCCCGAGCGGGAAGAATATGACTCCATCGAAGAGGTCGTCGACGCTCTTGAGGGCTATGGTCCCTTTGAGTCGTCCTGCTCGCCTGTCTGCCGCAACGGCCATTGCTGGGTGACTCAAGTCCAATCGTCAGATGACATAGACAAGCCGCGTCTATCCTTTCATATCACGGCTGACGACAACGAAGTCCAAGCCGAAATCGTTTCAACCCTCTGCAAATAATCTCAGGTCAGGAGTAGTAGCACTATGAACAACAACCAAATCACTGAGCTGGTAGCCTCCCTGTCCTGTGACGCCGTTGACTGCAAGCCGATTGAAGTCGACTGGCGTGAAACGCTCGGTCACAACATGGACGGATGGCAGTCCTTCGAGGCCGTTGAATGTGATGACTGCGGGCACGTTCACGTGCTCGGCCCCTTCGGCGAATCCCGCTGTAATGATGAGATGCCCGAGGTCGAGACTGACGGCGACTCCAAGCCCAACGAGTGCGAAGGGTGGCTCAATTCTAACGGGCCTTCGATGAACTACTTCTATCCGGTCAGGATTTCTGACTGCGAGAAAGCGGCTCGTAACATCTCCGGTTCCCTTTGCGTGGTCGAGCTGGCTGACGGTATCACCGGGGTCGCTCTTACGGGTGGCGGGATGGATTTCAGTTGGGAGATTTGTCAGGCGTTCATCGATATCGGCTTTTTGCCGCCGGCTCACTTTGCGGGCAACCTTCCTGAAATGGCGGGGTTTGAAAAAGACCCGCGCACCCCGCTTGTTCTTGCGGCGGCTCGTGTCAGCTGCGAAGTCGCTCTTGGATGGGCTCGCAGAAGGTTGGACAACGTTACCCGGATGCAAGAGCGGGTGGCCAACAAGGAGTAACGGGGGAGGCGGGGCGAGGGGCGAAAGCCTCTCGCCGATTCTCCGTGTAACTATGGAAAACTCATAGAGTTTTCCTCATCAAAGACAACAAGCGGGGGATTGTGAGTCCCCCACTTGCGTGGTACTATTCGCCTTGCAATACCTTGCAGGCATCGTATGCCTTGCTGAAATTGACCATCGAATCCGACCCGGTCAGACTCGCAATCTTGCTGGACCAAAGGACGCAGATAGGATGCGTGTTACGAGCATCGGTGCCCAGGTCTGGCTCCAACTTCCAGAGAGCCTCCATCGCCCGCGCAAAGCTACTGACGACGCCGCTAAGATTGCAGGCATCTTGGACAAGGATGGCATCGCGTGCCAGGTCTTTCATTGTTTTGGTGCTCATAGCTTAACTACGTATGAGGTCTGTTTTTTTACCTGAAAAAATATCCGAGTCAGCGGTAGTCTTATCATGTTAAGAATCATCGAATGGCGCCTTCCCCGCAACGAGACAGTTGCATTGGCCGAGACTCGCAAAAGCAGCGTTGAGCGGCTGCAAAAGCTAGTCCACATGCACTCTGACAACGGCGACGAGTTCGTCATCGAGCCAATGGCGACCACGTCGGACCTGTATTTTCAGGTCGAGCAAATCCTGCGCTCGTTGTTTGGTGACCCGCCCCATCTTGCCAAGGACCTGACGGCTGACTACGCATTGTTGCGTACCAGGGCTCCGGTCGCATACGATTATGATTACGTAATACAAATTGGCACCGTAGCAGGCGAGTTCGGCGAAGAGCGGCTCGTTGCGATGCCCAAGAAGTCGGTTGAATATCAGTCGGGCCGGTACTCGTCGGGAATGTTCACGCCTATCAATTGTAGCTAATGCTTTGACTCCTGACGGAGGGGCGGTCTAGTCAACCGCATGTGTTCATCCCTCCGTCGGCCATTTTTATTTATCGATGGAAAACTCATGCCTGATGAGTTTTCCGCTTCACCTGGCTCGACCGCTGCGCATCCTGTGGCGGTTGGATGTCATACTCCCTCGATACAATCGACATTGACAATGCGTCCACAGAAATCATGGTTATCAGAGGTAGCTCTGCACCTTACAAGCAGAGACCCTGCAAAAATCTCAGCCCCAGCGGTAGTCACCCTATGAACATCCGAGCACACAACGGCGTCCTGGTAGCAGATGCAACCTTTGCCGAGAAAGACATTGTCAAGGGTGCCGGATTTTGGTGGCACGGTGGCGGCTGCAAGGATAGTTGTCAGGCGTGCAAGGCGGGTCTGCCGCTCAAAGTGTGGTGGACGCCCAAAAACGCGTGCGCGGCTCGTCTAATTGATGCGTGCGATGCAAGCGCCAAAGCGCTTCTGTCCGGCCACATCGAAACGGTTGAGGCCAGCAAGGCCGTCGACGCTGACGTTGTCATTCCCAAGCCTGATGGACTCGATTATCTTCCCTACCAGCGCGGCGGCATTGCCTATGCAATGGGTCGCCCGTCTACTCTCATCGGGGATGAGATGGGTTTGGGCAAAACCATTCAGGCTCTTGGCGTCATCAATGCTACGCCTGACGCGAAGAACGTGCTTTGCATTGTTCCCGCGTCGTTGCGATTGAACTGGAAAAAGGAAGCCGAGAAATGGCTCGTAAAGAGCTGGAATTACTACGTTGTTGAAACGAAGTTGCCAATCCCGGCGGATGCTAATTTCATCATCATCAATTACGACCGCCTGGGCGGGACTCGCAACGCCGAAATCTTCGGTCAGCTGATGTCCCGCGCCTGGGATATTCTCATCGTCGACGAGGCTCATTACGTCAAGAACGCCAAAGCCTTGCGCACCAAAGCAGTCATCGGGCACCCGGGCAACAAAAAGGAAAAGGTCGACCCGGTTGAGGGTCTGACTTCGCGAGCCACCCGTCAGCTTTTTCTGACAGGTACGCCGATTCTCAATCGGCCCGTTGAGTTGCACCCGCTTCTCGCATCTCTTGCGCCCGCTGAGTTCGGCAACTTTTTCACGTTTGCAAAGCGTTACTGCGCCGCATACAAGGGCGCATATGGCTGGGATTTCTCTGGCGCTTCCAATCTTGAGGAGCTGCAAGAGCGGCTGAGGGCTACGGTCATGGTTCGTCGTCTGAAAAGGGATGTGCTCAAAGAGCTGCCGGCCAAAAGGCGTCAAGTTATCATTCTGCCGACCAATGGCGCAGCTAAAATGGTCAAAGCCGAGCAGGCGGCTCTTGAGTCTCGCAAGGAAGCTCTTGAAGCCATGCGCTTGGAAGCTGACTACGCTCATGCGAGCGGTGACAAGGAAGCTTACGAGGCCGCTATTGACGGGCTCAAAGAGGTTATGGCGGTTGCCTTTTCCGAGATGAGCGAAGTCAGGCGTGAAGTCGCCCTGGCCAAGGTGCCCAAGGTCATCGAGCACCTTGAAAATGCGTTCGCTTCAGGCGTGGAAAAAATTGTGTGCTTCGGTCATCACAGGGACGTGTGCAACGCTATCGTTGAGCACTTTGGAGCATCGGCTGTCCGGCTGACCGGTGAGGATACGAGCATTACGGCTCGTCAGGCGAGTGTCGACCGATTCCAAACTGACCCCACCTGTACATTGTTCGTGGGCTCAATCAAGGCGGCTGGTGTCGGTCATACCCTGACCGCAGCGTCCACGGTGATTTTTGCCGAGCTGGACTGGACCCCCGCGAATCTTACGCAGGCTGAGGATAGATGCCATCGTATCGGTCAGCTTGAGTCGGTCAATGTCCAGCACCTCGTGCTTGACGGGTCCATTGACGCCCACATGGCTCAGATGTGCATCGACAAGCAAGAGGTCGCTGACGCAGCATTGGACGGGTTCACCGGTATTGAGGTTCCTGCGCCCGTAGCGCCTACCGGTCCCCGTCGGCCAGCCAAGTACCCCGCATGTACCGAGGAGGCAAGGACGGCCGCTCACACCGCTATGCGCATCCTTGCTGGTGTTTGTGACGGAGCTGCCGCCAAGGATGGCCAGGGCTTCAATCGGCTTGATACAAGCATCGGTCATAAGCTCGCCCATCTTGAGGTTCTGTCAGACGGTCAAGCATGGCTGGCAATTAACCTGGCTCGCAAGTATCAGAAGCAGTTGCCATCCAGTATCAAGGATGTGCTTGGCTTCGGCTGCGCCGCATAGAGTCGCGCAAACATTTGCGTGCAAAAGTGAGGGCAAACACGGCTGAGGACGGGAATCAATCCTTGGGGGGATAAGGAACCGCTGACTACACCGAACCGTGTTTGCCCGCAAGTATTGGAAAACTCTAAGAGTTTTCTTTTATCACATACAGATCGGAAGGTCTACTACCCTTCCGGTCCTCTTATCTTGTGGCCCTGACAGAACCTTCTTTTACGCCAACCTTGCGAGACACGCCCTCTTTCTCAATGATTTCAGCAACCCTGTCAATACAAACGAGCCGCACTTGGTCCATCTCTTTTTGAAACTCTTCAGGCTCCTCATAAGCAGAACAGGACTGACATGAGAAACCAGGCCAATTCTCAGAGACTGTTTGATCAAGACATGCATTGTAAAATGCACAGTCGTCTTTCTTCATACTAATTCTGCCGTTGGTACTGGCAAACATCCGCGCCTGCGCACGGGTAATGGGCTCTGGATTTTTACCAACCGTAATTACTGCTGGCTTAGGACTCGTCGGATTTACAATCGTTTCAGACAATGCAATCTCACCTGGAAGAAGGTTTCTCGCCTGCTCAGTTAATTGATACTGACCGTCACCAATCCGATTACCGTACCTTATCCATCCGGCCTTCAGCGGACCGCGAAGACTATTACGGACTCGACTGCTTCCACGGTTCTCTCCCTTATCAGATTTACCCAAGGATTCCCAACCGTTATCTTTGATGATGTCTCTGATACGAACCGGCTCATTGGCCTTGCCAAGAGTCTTTATAACCTCTTGTTCATGCTCACTAAAATCATTGAATGATTTTTCAATAGGAGCAGCATTCAGGCCACAGCCGTCAACCGATACACCCATCCCGTCCCCCGTGATTTTGTATCCAGCAGTCATACTATAACTACTGGTGGTATCGTTTTTTTTTACATCAAAAATTCTTTGCCCATTGGGGATACTACTAGGTAATGGAGTGGTCAAGAAAATGAGTGAAGAAAGTTCTATCAGTAACTTGGAGGCGCTCAGAACATGCTGTGCGTAGCCTGTGCATGAATACGGTATTTGTAAATGATACCAGTAGTTTGCTCACCTACATGAACCGACATCACCAAGACGAAAAAAAAGACAGGCGGCACCCGCCACCCGCTTCCTTGACCATTGCGCTATGCGTGAAAATTTCTACTCGATCAAGTTTGCTTCAACAATCTCAATGACCTCCCCGTACGAGGTATTCTTCTCGACCCGGTGAAACACCACGAGGGCTCTTTCCGGATTGTTCGTAGCAAAGAACTCTGTCCTTTCGGAACCATCCCAGGCATTGCAGACACGATCACGGGCAATCTGATAGGCCCCGTTGAGCGCCTTGTTCTTGGTCTTGTAGGCACTGAAGAGAAGGCCATGCTTATGCTGATGAGTGACGATGAAGACAGTCATAAGCCTAATACTCCTGACTCGCTCTTTTTTGCAGCCAAACGCCGATGTAAAGGTAGCCATGGCTGGCACGAGGGCTGGCAACGAGAACGAAGTCACCGGCTTCGATGCGCACAACTTCTTCGCTGTCACCCCTGATGCCCCTGGTCGCGCACTGCTCCTTGAGCAGCTTGAGGCCAACTTTGTTAATCCAGTCGGCCAGGCACCTGCGGTCAGCCTTGTTGCCTCCGGCCATGCCCATGCGGTCACCGAGCAGGTCAACATCGACCGGGTAAGACTTGTAGATGGCACGAGCGCCCCAGGCTACGATGGCACCTGGCTCAGGCTTCAGGCCCCAGCCAGGGTTGAGGATAGCGGCTTCGGTTGTCGTTGAAGTGTCCATAGCTCTACTACTCCTCAGCTAACTTTTTTTGCGGAACATGGTAGCTCTGCACCTTACAAGCAGAGACGGCATCCTACTGCTCCACCCGTCCGCGACAGGCGTTCTTGTTCGCCTTGTGCTTACGGTCAACGAACTTGCGGGACCGGTTCATGCCCGGGAACATTCCGCATGGAACATTCTTGGCCTGGATTTGCTCCAGCTTCGTGATTGTGTATTTCTTGGTGCTCATGAGCTGACTACCTCTCAGGCTGATTTTTTTGCAGGCTATTTATCAAGCAGAAACCAGGTCGTCCTGGGAAAACTCCTATCTCCCAAAAGCAGGATAAGAGTTTTCCACCTGACACCAAAAAAATCCGCGCCTCCTGTGA
>Ga0307379_10008054_pt1 | contig 14265 bp, 19 predicted proteins | sample UN2MG_FD_202237 | JGI IMG/M metagenome (GOLD analysis project Ga0307379, IMG submission 202237) | Soil microbial communities from Risofladan, Vaasa, Finland - UN-2 | ecosystem: Environmental > Terrestrial > Soil > Coastal area > Acid sulfate soil | place: Finland: Risofladan, Vaasa | collected...
TATTAAGAATTCATAGGGTAATGTATAATTTTTTTGTTCATAATGATATTCTGCCGTTTTTATTACATTCTCTAAAGAAATTGCCCAATTATTAATAGTATTTTCTGAAACATCAAATGCATAAACTTGATTATATTTATCAACAACTATAAATTTGAATAACATATCATAAGAATCAATATTGTCTACTTCTTTGGCAGTATTTGCATAAACTAACTTGCAATATATAGCAGCCTGTAACCAGTAATTATAATGATCTATAGTTTCCTTAAAATCTGAAATAGTTTTACTAGTAGTTTTTAAATCACATATTGTAATTAATTTACTAGTGTGATTTACTTTATAATAATCAATATAGCCGTGTAGACCAAAAGGCATTTTAGATAATTCACATTTTAAATATTTTTCAGCATGTGTTTCAATTGGATCTAATTCAAAATCTGTTTGAACTTCATTAAATAAAGTCATAACATCTTTATTACTTTTAATATTTTCTGCTTGTTCTCTACATTTAGCTAATGTGTCATTATCAATTGCATCTTTACTACTGTTTTTTAAATAATTCCAATAGAATTCATTATCTGCAGTTTGAATTTTTTCTAATCTTGTATCATCTAATTTAAGTGTCTGATATAAGTTTTGATTAATTAATACTTGTAATATTTCTTGTTGAAATGTAAAATCTTGACTTAATAAACTTGACTCACGGTTACTTGTAATGTTGTACAATGCATTCAATACTTTGATATTACTATCTGCAGGAAGTTTACCTGGAAGAATATTAAACTTATCATTAAGTTTATCTTCTTCAAATAAAAGACAATGAACTAATTTACCCTCAACTAAATGTTTATCAGTTTTAATTTCACGATCATTTAATATATAATCTTTATAAAATAAATATGGTGAAAACAATAATTTATTTAATGAAGAATAACTAAAATTAAAGTTCTTTTCATAAAATTCTTTTTCTTTTTCAAAATTTCTATTCATTTGTTATGTTATAAAATTTATCTTGTAGTACTAAATTTTCTAAATCTACTTTAAATACTTTTGCTGTTGGACCTATCATTTGTGATAATAATGTACTTAGTAATTTTTCTCTAGTTTTATCTACTGCAAATTTAGTTAATTTATCATCATTCATCAATAATTCTATATATTTATCAAAACTCCATATATTTTGATAATTATGATTACCTTCATAGTTAGTAAGCAAATTTCTCATTGCTTTTACATTAACTGTATTCCAATTATTTGCAGTTTTTAAATAATCATAATACCAAAAAAATATACCTGATACTACATCAAATGATTTATCAATATTACAATTTGCTAACATTTCTAAAGCTAATGCTCTATTATCATAATCATTGCTTTTAACCATACTTTCAACTTGTGCATATTGATCATTTGTAATTACAGCTAAATCTGCATATATTATTTCTGATATATCAGTATCAAAAACAACTAATGCTTTAGAATTTAATATATTATCAAATTGTAAAAAATTATTTGGTTCAATAACTATATTTCTATTACCATCAGTATACTCTTTTTGATGTTCATCCAATAAATTATAAAATTCTTGATAAAAAGAAGCAGTGTTATTATTCCAGTGCCTACGTGGTGCACAAAAAACAGAATTTTTATCTATAAAGGACATTGATGTTCTTAATTCATTCAGTGCTTCATCATTTAAAAGATTTTTATTTTTTAATTCTACACATATATCAAAAAATTCTTTAAATGATAAAGTATTATTATTCCAAGAAAAGTCTATCATTTTTCCAATAGTTTTTAATGATATTATATGTATATCTGATTTAGATGGATCTCTTGATATTTTTATATTAAACTTATCTTTTAATAATTCAACCTTTTGTCTTGGTAAATTTAAATCTGAATATCGATAAATTGTTTTATCTTGTAAGTTTAATAAATTTTTATTAGCTTTAATATGTTCTAAACCAATTTTTTTAATATCTGATGTTGTAAATTGCCAAGCTGAAGTAACACCTAAAAATACGTTTGAATTTAATTTAAGTTTAATATCTCCCTTATCTGCTATATTATACTTTTTGTCTGAATCAACTTCTATGTTATATATTTTTTTCATATTTTATTTTTTAATTTTTTAAATATTTTTGATATTCTTTTTTTACTGATACACCAAATACATAGAGATCTCTATTAGAAATTCGTATTTCTCTTCTTACAATTGGTTCTAAATATTTAAATGACATTGAATCAAGCAACTTTTTTTTTTCTAGCCATAGAATCATATCTTCTGCATTCATATTTCTAAATTTGTGAAAATTAGATTGTGATAACCAAAATTTAACATCTTTGTCATATTTTAAACTATAGTCAATAGTAGAACCGATATCTTTAGCCATTTTCCAAATAAGATAAAGATTTTTTTCATAATCTATAGTAGGTAAAATTTTAGATACTATAGATTTGTCATCGACATTTGAAGAGTTCATTTGACTTATTATTAAGTTTAATAAATCTTCATCTAGTGTTACTTTATTGGCAGATGCCCGTAATACAATTTCTGGATCTACTACACCACAACTTCCATTTGAGATTTTATGTGCAATATTAATTGCCATGCCAGAGATCATCCAAAAATCATATAAAGTATCTTCTATAATTAAATCATAATATTTTATTCTATCAGTTATATTAGTAGTTATAATTGTTGGATAATCGTTATTTTGAATAATATTTGATATAGGATGTGATGAATTTGTTCTTTTAGTAGTTTCATAATTCCATAACTTAAATAACATAAATGTACTTCCTATATTCTCACTATGTTCATAACTTCCAGAAATTCTATTATGTCCAATAATTAAATCTGCTTTTTCATAATCATTAGTAACTGTAATATTATGTTCTTTTAGAGCTAATTTTAATCTTTCTTGAGAAACATCACATCTAGGTAAAATAAAAGCTTTTTTTCTATTTCCAAATGTTAATGCTGTCTCAGTAGGGGTTTCTAATATATTTTTTATTTTTTCATAAGTTGTAACATCTTGAGTACCTAATACATTAATTATTTCATTTTGATTAGTAAGGAGCCCATAAAATGAGCTCCCGACTAATCCAAAATAATTTAATGCATCAATATCAAAATTTTGATACACTGATTTATTTGCCATTTTTTTTTTATTTAATAGTCATTTTTATAATTTCTGCATCCATCATAAGTTTAGAAAACTTTTGTTTATTACCGTTAAAGATTGTTCTAATAATTAAATATTTAAGATCATTTGTAAAATAATCTTTAGTAGATAATGCTTTCAATCTATCTGTAATTTTTTGACTTATTGTGTTTTCTTTACTGTATATAACAGAATAATTAGCTAAACGTGTTGCTAAAGTTGAAGCAATATCTGCACGATAAGAATCATCTTTTCCAATACATCCTCGCAATTCACCTAAAATATATGATTCATTATCATGAGTCAATAAATCTTTAGGTGTTACTAGTTTATCCAGCTTATTATTAATAAATGTGGTAAACATAGAAGCAAATGCATCTCCAACAGAACCTTCACCTATCATTTGAATTAATGATAAGTTTTCTTCAAAATTATCAAAACTTGATATAGCATTAAAGAAAGTAGTTATAGATCTCGCATTAGTTTCTTGTGTAACTAATTCTGGGTGTAATAACAAAAAGTTAATACATCTACTATCAATTCCTGCTCCTTCAGCCCACTGTGCCCAAACGTTAATATCAAACTTAAGATTAGCAGTTACATATCTTGTTTTTTGTGCACTATCCACACTATTAACCATATAATCTCCATTGTCTGGATTTGCTGTTAATATAATATGCCAGTCTTTAGGAAGTGTCCATGATATATAAGTCTGTCTGTCAATTAATTCCATTACTGCTTGAATAAATCTTGTGTCAGCTCTATTCCAATCATCTAATAATAAAATACCACCTTCTTTTGCATCTGCAATCCATTCTGGTGCACAATATGACATTCTATTTTTACCTGTCATTTTGTATCCTGTTTTAAGATACTCTTGAACAGCAAGTTCATCTACCCACATACCAACTTTTTTAGTCATTGTTGATGACATGCTAGCAATATCTGATGATGCAGCTATTCTTTGTGCTGCCGTATAGGATATATCATTTGATGGAACTGTTACTTTTGTTTCTTTATACATTTGAAACTGACGAACTGGAAACCCAACTAAATCACCTAACTCTTCTATTTGTGCTAGATTTAATTTTACAAATTTTAATTTGTTTTCTTCAGCTAATTCTACAATAGTTGAAGTCTTTCCAATTCCTGATTCACCTACTACTTCAATTGATACGGAATTTTTATTATTTTCCTGTAAGTATCTATTATTTTTAATAATGTGGTTTACAAACCCTTTTAATTCTGTTACATTTAAATTTACTTGTGCCATTTTTTTTTGTTAATTAATTAATTTTATAACTCAGCTGTAAATGAGCATGAGCCTTCTCTTTCTACGCAATCTAGGATTTGTCTTCCTAATGCATAATCTACATATTCTTTATATTGTTCTCCAGTTAATTTAGGTAACTCAGCTCTTTTTAAATATTCTGGAAAATCCATAGGAGCATTTTCTTCTGTTTTATATAAGTCAAAATATATTTGAAGTGCTCTCTTATGTGCCCCAAGAGCCTCTTCAATAACTTTTAATTCAAGCTTAAGCTCTGGCATATTATCGTCTTCATAGTAATACTCTAAGTATCCTGGTGCACAACCTGGTTTACCAAATCTATCTGCTGCAGCACTACTTTGAACACCAAAAGCAAACTTACCTTCAATGTCCCCTGAATAATATCTACCCATGTTAATTAAGTTGAATTTTTAAACCTGGTAACATTTCATTAATTGTACAGCTTGAACTATGTACCCATAATGCATTCTTTGGACAGTTTTCTGGTGTAGATGCTTCACCATCTGTTAAATATATAAGGGCTGTATACTTTGGTTTTTCATTATAATGATCTATTACAGGTTGAAATGATGTACCACCTCTACCTTTTATATCCCAATCTTTTTTAGGATTAAATACTTCTACAGAATTTATTTGTGTATCACATTGTACTACAGTAATCTGATGACCTGTTTTATGCATATGACATAATTCATTCATAAATTCTTTAAGTTCATCATTACTTACAGATCCTGATGTGTCAACACCAACACAGATATGATTCTTAAATTTAATCTTAAGACCTGGATTTCCTACATATCTTTTATTATACTTACGTCTAAGCTTCTTTGTATAAGAGATAGATGAATTACCAAAAAATCTTCTTAAATAATTTCTCCAGTCAAATTTAGCTGGTTCAATAAGCATAATCCTATTAATAATCTCTGAAAGTTCGCCTGGCACAGTACCTTGTTTTTTTAAAGTTTCTTCTGTAGCTGCTTTAAGCTGATGATCAATTTGTTTTTGCACTAACTTTTTATCAGCTTCAGATAATTCATTAAATTCTTTCCATGTACTATGACAGTACTCTGATTCACCATCCATTTGATCCATTAAATTATCTAATGAAGGAGATGTACCATCTTGTTGAGCATCTTCTAATAATCTATAATATTCTTTTGTTCCTGCTTTTGTAGGAAGATTTAATTCAGGAAAACTTGATAATAATAAGCCACCTTCAGGAAGTTTTGATTCTGATATATATTGATTAATTTCTAAATCAGCTGCTATATTAAATAGCTTATGATTTGAATAGAGATCTCTCATTATTAAGTGACCAAAAGCTATGTGTAAAAGTTCATGCTTTATCAATCCTAACCTATGATCATCACTTAAATTTGTGTAGAAATCAGGGTTAATTGTTAATTGCATACCAATTCCATGTTTACTTATACCTGCTGTAGCTATTCTTTCACTAAATTGTTTATTTATACCAATTAAGAAAAGTCCATAAAAAGGTTCATTTAATATTAATGTTTTGGTTGTTTTTGCAACCATATCTTGTATGTTAATCATATATTGTTGTATTAAGGTGTCATTATTTTTAATAAAATTTTTTTATAAGTAGAATTATTTCCATTTTCTCTAATTACTTTGTTTATATTTTTTCCTGTTAACTGTTCAGATGTATAATTTAAATCAAAATATTTTATAAATCTATGTCTTTTATCAAATTTTAGTGCTTTGCTAAATAGTAAATTTAATATCATTATATTAGATTTTTTAAAGCTATTGTAGTAATTAATACCTAACTCAAAATCATCATTTAATCCATTCAATAGTTTTAAAATTTTAAAAAATTCACTTGGATTAATCATCATTTTTAATACTACCTATTATTTCAATCCATACACCTGGATTTTCTTTGTCATAAATGTATTCATAAAAAACAGGTAATATTATATCAGAATTATCATCTTCAATCCATCCATATGCAACCATATCATCCTGAACCGTTTGTGCAGGATTTATATAATCAAATTTATGACGAGTGCTTCTAACAAATGTAAATTGAATTTTTACTGGTGTTTTGTAATTTAATAATTCTAATTTAAATTCATCTAAAAATTTAAGATAATAATATTTAGATATTTTTCTGTAATTCATAACTGTTTTACTTGCTATAAAATATTTACCTGTCCATCTGCGTCCATTTTTACTACTGGGTACTGAACCTGGTATAAACCATTTTTTATTTTTCATATTATTTATTTATTGTTGTCTTAAGTAAAAGTTTTAGTTCTGTATGTACTTTTTCTAATCCATATTTTTGAATTGCATCAGATATGTCTTTACATATTTCTAATGTACACCCATTAATACCATAAGTATCCTTATATTTTACTACAGCATCTTTACCAGCATTATCATTATCAAATAATGTAATTACTTTTTGATATTTTTTCTTTAAATATTCAATAATATGTGGTTTGATAATTGTATTTTCACTTTCTGGTGCTAATACTTCAACATTATATCCTATAGATTTAAGACACATTGCATCTTTAAGAGATGAACATATAACTAAATAAGGTTTATCATACTTCAATTGATCAATACCTTGTATATGTGATTTAATTTTATGAAACTTATGTAAACTCTTAGGTTGATATATTTTATATATTTCATCATGCATATTATAATATCCATATATATATGATGCTGATATTTTAATTATATCTACTTTACCTGATTCCTCCTTAACTAAATTAAAATATTCAATTGGTTTAACATTGTATTCATTCAATAAAGACATTCCTATTCTATATGATAACCAATATTCTGCATCTTCTTCATTCCAGGATCTCAGCTTAATAAAATCTATTTCCCATTTTGCAACAGGTTTGAAGTTTATTTCTATAAAATCTTCATTTTTTACATATTCATTATAATCATTGATTATTGTTCTTACTGCAGATGAATAATCAAGATTAAACATTAGTTTTATTAGATCTATTTTACTTCCGTTTTTTCCCGTGGAAAAACACTTAAATTTATATTGTTGTAATTTTTGATCTACATAAATACATAAACTTGGTGTTCTTTCATTTGGATTAAATATAGAAAATATTTTAATATCTTGACCAGTTAAAGATTCAGATAAGTTTAAATAATATTTAAATACCCAATAACTAGGTACATCATTTATTTCTAATACTAAATTTTTAGTGTTCAACATGTTATTCAATTTCTAAAATAAAAAAGGGGAGCTTTTCAACTCCCCTCTTTCAATGTTATTCTTATTTTTTATTATAAATCAAAATCATCACCTGTTGTTTGTGCAGGCTCAAATTGATTTATACTAGGTGAAGTTGTTTTAACAATTTTTCTTAAATGATTTATATTATTTGAATCATATTTCAAAAGTTTGCTTTTTTCAACATCAAGTTTTTCAATTGGTACACCATCTCTGCTTACTTTTGGTAGATATAAATCATTATTTATATAACCGTCTTTATTCTCCCATTCACGTGAACCTAAACATACATTCATATATTCTGAGTTACTAAATAATTTATTACATGATGTCATAAATTCTTCAATTACATTTGCATTAATAAGATCTAACTCAGATCTTTTATTTAAAGTTTCAGCTAAAAATATCATTGCTTTCATTACTTCTGTATCACGACTAATAACATTACCATTAGCTAAGGTAGTATCTTTATATGCATATGGACTAAATCTAACTCTACCTACTTGACCTTGATAACGTGGCCCATTAGGATTATTTGTATCTTTTAAGAAACCTTCAAAATCACCTGTAATAGGTTCAGATTCTATATGTAATATAATATTATATGCATCTTGATCATAAGGAGTTTTATCAAAACTAATTGAATTAATTTTAACTACTTGATTACCTGGTCCCATTACTGGTTTTTCTTTGTTTGATCCGGTTGACATTCCACTTGTGTTTAACATAATTTTAATTTTTAATTGATTTTTAATTATTCTTCATATTTTGTTATGCAATCTTTTACAAACTGCAGGTTGTTTGGAATGAAGAAATCTTCAAACATACCTTGGGGTGATTTACATGTGTTTTCTCCATTGTTTTGTGTTTCAAAACCATAATGAAGAACACCATCATCTTTTTTAATTACTTTACCAAATAAAACTATAGAAAATAAACCCTCTAAAGTTAAGGTATTATCTATCATTTTACCAATTGTTTTTGCTTTAACTTTTCTATTTCCATTTATATCTGTTGTATCTTCTGAATGAGTTAAAAAGAAAACTGTAAGATCTTCTCTCAAATCTTTAGGTAATTTAGCTACTTGAGCCAAATTTGCTGCAATTTGTACAAACTTATCATAACCCTTTTCATTTGCTCTATCAAAATATTCAAAAGAACTCATATATTGCCAATCATCTACAACCAATGTTTTAATATGAGGCATCTTTTCATTTACATGTAAGATAGCTTTAATTATTCCTGCAGCTGATGATGATGATGCAAGATTACCTTTTGGATTATCTTTTGAAATAGGTAAATACTTTGTTTTCCAACCTTTAAATGGTAATGGTTTATTTGCAATATTAATTACAAATGTTTCACTAGCATTTAAATGTCCAATTGATGTTGATTTTCCTGTGCCTGAGTCAGCAATGATTAATACACTCTGTGCCATAATTATTTAATTTTATTATTTATTACTTTTGTTAATGTTTTTAATGTTTGATTAATTTCTTCTAATTTTTGTACTAATAAATAATCTTCAGATGTATTTTTTGGTATATCTGGATTAGGTAATTCTGCAAAATCTTCAATAAGAAAGTCATCTATTGTTTTTCCTCTACTTGTTACATCATTAAGTACTTTTAATTCATTCACAGGCACTAAAAATCTTTCATGTCCACTGCTTGTTAATCCCATTTCATATTCTTCTTTGTAATGAGGATTATATTTTAAAAAATATAATGTTCTTTTAGGGTCTTCCGATTCATAATTTATACTTACAAATTCAGTATAAATATCTTCTTCTTTTTGTAGTTCACTAAGAAAAAACCCCAAATGTAAATCATCTTTTCCTGATGGTCTATAAGCCATTTTAGGAATATATAATGCATTAGTATTTCCAATTGATTGAAAATAATTTTCATGTTCAGTCCTTAGTTTACTAACTAAAACTTTACGTTCATCTGGTGTCATATTATTAATTTTTATTTTTTTAAATTTTTATCTTCTTTCTTGTACTGCTGGTGTAGCCATCTCATTTATTTGCATTTGAGCAAATTGAGCTTTAAAGAAACTCATTCTTGCATCACCATTTCTTGCTTTTAGAAAATGTAAAACTAAAGTTTGATCATCTTCTATTATATATCTATCCGGTCCATAAAATCTAATTTTTTGTTTAGCTGGCCGATTAATACCTATTAACATATCTGCATGTTGTAACATTGCATCTGAACCAAATATATCTGATTCAAGAATATAGTTACCATACTTACCATCTATAGCTCTTTCAGGATTATCAATATTCCTATTAAGTTGTGACAGTGCAATAAATAAACAAGGATATTCTCTTTTACATTGTGTAAAAAACTCACCTAATTCAAATAACATGTCTAGTGTATTATTTTGATATGGTGCTCTTTTAACTAACATTGTATGATCTAAAGTTATTATTGTATTTATACCTTTATGCATATTCATGTACATATCAATTTGCTCACGCATTTGATTTACAGTCATTGGAGTTGAAATAATATCAACTGGATATTTAACTCTTTCTTTAGCATACAAATGACAATTATTTAAAATATCTGAAGTTAATATACTTCCAGCACTACATAATTCTTTATAAGTTTTACCTGTTATTGAACTGAATTCCCTAATTGCTGAAGTTCTACCAACCATCTCAAATTGAAATTCAAGTACTCTAAACTTATCATTTGGATTAAGCATAAATGATTCTCTAATAATTTGATCTTTAATCAATGTTTTACCTGAACCAGGTCTTCCACCAATTACTGTAAGAGTATTCCATTCTAAACCATCAGTAGCAGCATCATTAAACTTTGGCCAAGGTGTATATATAGACTTTTCAGTCCCGTTTTGTCTACCACGCATATACTTTAATGCTTCATTAAATGCGGCATATTGCCCTATCCATGCTTCTGTTGCTTTACTCATTTTTTATTATATTACGTTTTCTTTAAAGTGTTTAGATTGTGTGTCAATACCATCTCTAATCATATCACAATAATCTGCTAATGCAGATGATTTTACTTTATGTTTATCTTGCTTACATATAAAGTATTGACTGGTTTGCATATACATATATTCTGCATCTCTAAATTCATTTACATACAATTTAGTAGCTTCAATAACTTGATCCCATGTATAATCATATGTTTCAAAAAACCATCTAAATGATTCTGATAACATTTTAATATTAACTCTGGCTGGTTTGCCGCTCGGAAGTTTTATATTAGGAAAGATTTCTCTATAAATATTTATTTTTTCAAAAAAGTTTTTACCCATTAATTGAATATCAGTTTTCTTTTTAGCTTTGATAAAATAATTATCTAAATGTATTATAAAAGTCTGAGCAATTGCTGTTAATTCATATTTTCCATCTTTTAATGTAAGATAGTTTAATTGAAGCAATGTATCTTTATCTGTTTGAGGAACTTTAGATAAAGCTATTTTTAACTTCATAGCCACCAATATAGCTGCTTGATTTGGAGTTAATTTATTATTAAATATTATTTTAAATAATTCCCACATTTGTTATTGATTTATGTAATTAACTGATTTTCATTATTATACTTAAATTTATTGTATTTTTTTGATAATCAATTGATTAAGTTAGTTATTTGGTTTACAAATTTACAAAAATTTACCAGTTTACCAAAGTTTTATTCTGATTTTTTAGCTCTATATTTGTTTTGTTGAAAACATCATTTGAATTCCATATTCCACCTTTATATGCTGCAGATGCTGGATGACTACATTTTAATAATTTTTGATTTGATAGTAATAATTGCCATGATTCTGCTTTTTTACCCATCAATATAAAAACTATATCTTTATTTGTTTTATTAAGTTTTGTAAACAAATATTCTGTAAAAGGTTTCCAATTCCAAAAATGTGATCCAATTTTATTAACTTCTACTGTCAGAGCTGTATTTATAAGTAATACACCTTGCTTAGCCCAACGTCTTAAATCACATTCTTCAGGAGTATACACAACTCTACCTGTATCAGTAAGATCACCTATCGTTTGCTTAAGTATATATTGCAAAGACTTTTCTGCTTTACCTTTATTTGAACAACTAAAAGCTAAACCATCAGCTGAACCTATTTGAGGATATGGATCTTGTCCTACTATAACTACTTTAAGATCATTATAATTACATTCTTTAAATGCATTAAATACATCTTTAAATTGTGGTGTAAATCTTCTTCCATCATTAACACTGTCCACTAAAAAATTAAACATGTCTTCAAATGCTTTGCTATCTATATAAGGATCAATTATCTGATCCCAATTTGATACTTTCATATCAATTTTTATTTTATCTTTAAATTTATTTATGTCTGGTTGCATTTTTTTATTTAAATTTATTATCTTTGTCAATAAATATTTTTACCATGTCTGAAAAAAAAACAAATAATGTAGCTTCTAATAAACTAGAAACTGTTATTACTTATGATCCCAAAAATATAATAACTGGTATAGAAATAAGTACAGCATATATTACTGGATTTCAAAGAATTTTAACTACAATGATGCTTAGTGCTGAAAAACCTGAAGAACTTCCAAATATGTTTAAAAAGTTCTATAAAATAGCAAATACTAAAAATGAAGATTTTGATGCAGAAAATAAAGATTTGCAATTGGATACATACGAAGCTGATGTATATACATTGTTTTCATTTTTACAATTATTAAAATATTTAGCAAAAAAACAAGGTTTTGAAATTCATAATGAAACAAAAGCTACTACAGAAGATCTTAATGAACTTGCTAAATTAATTACTAGTGGTGCAGATATATCTGAAAAAATTAAAGACTTCAATAGTAAGATTGTTGTTAAAAAATAACAACTATCTTAAATTCATATTAGTAAAGTCTCCAATTTCTATACAGGCTTGTATAGCAAGATTTAATTCATCTTTATCACAATCACCAAATGATTTGCAATATTCTTGATTATTTCTAACAAAACATAGTCCTGCTTTTCTTTTTACTGTTAGTTTACATTCTTCAAATGTATGTCCAATTTCTTGGGCAATTTCTCTAATCATAGCATGTAAATGTGCTAATTGAGAATTAGTACCTTTAGGACCACTTACACCTACAAATATTTCTAACTTAGAATCATTAGGTAATTGTTTTAAAAAATTTTCAAACCTTGTACCTACAGCTTTTATTGGAAAATGTAATTTACCATCTTGTATAGAACCTTTTATGAATATATTTGTTTTCATTTTATAAAATTTTTATGTTTATTTATTTCTACTTTCTAATATACATGTAATTATTATAAATATTAATATCATTCCTAAAATTATTATTGTTATATCCATATTATTTAAATCTTAATGCATTACCTATAAAAATAAATTCTTGTGCACAAGCTTCACATATAGCTAAACTTTCATTTCCATGTAATGTTTTTTCAAAACAATTAGGACAACATAAGTTGTCTAAATATTTTAATTCTTCACACGACTGTTTTGCTAAATCTTGTATATATGCATCATAATCTCCTTTATACTCATTTTCAATTAATTCCATATAAATTTCTTTCATTTTTCCCATTTTAATAATTTTATAATTAATAATCTACAAATGTATCACTTTCTGATAAGCCTTTTGATACTTTTTTTGGTTGTGTTACTACTTTTTGAACAATATCTCTTATCTCTAAAGATAATTCTCTTGCAACATAATTGATATGTCTTTTAGTTGTTACACTCCAATATCCTAATTCATATAAATAGTTATCTTCTATTGTTGCAACATGAGTATTATAAGAATAAACTTTATTCCCTAATACTTTTAAATTTGTTTTATACCTTCTATTAGCATACCATGTTATCATTTTATTTTTCATATGAATTATCTTTTATATAGTTTATAATTTTTTCTTCAACTTTCCAAAACTCATACTCTTCATACATATCTAGTACATTAAGAACATCTACAATGTTTAAATTTCCATTCTTATCAACTAATGGCATCCATGCTGCTAAAATAGTAAACGATATATCTGTTCCTGGATCATTATGTGTTTCTCTTTCTCCTAGTTCATATGTATATTCAAAATCTACATTATGTTCATTTATTTTAATTGTTATTTTGTCTTTTTTCATTATAATTTTATGTAATATTTGATATAATATATTTTAGTATAAAAATATAATAACTTAATAATGTAATACTTATAGTAAAAATTATCATCCACATAATTATTTTTGAGTATCTATTCATGTTTATTTTTTATTTTATTAATAAATTCAGGAAAAGCCATAAACCCATACAGGTTAATAGCAATAAACTTATTCCTATAACTTTCATCAGTCTTGAATTTTTAATAAATGCAATCCAGGAATAATTTTATCTAAAGATTTTTTAATACTAGGATGCATACTTTTAGTATCTAGTGTTAAACCATCTTTTTCATTTTCATCTTTAGTTGCAAAAGCAACATATATTTGATGACCATTATATTTATCTTCAGTGAGTATATCACCTCTTTCAAATGGTAAAGATCCAGGTATCATACTTAGTTGATATTCTCCAG
>Ga0307379_10008055_pt1 | contig 14263 bp, 8 predicted proteins | sample UN2MG_FD_202237 | JGI IMG/M metagenome (GOLD analysis project Ga0307379, IMG submission 202237) | Soil microbial communities from Risofladan, Vaasa, Finland - UN-2 | ecosystem: Environmental > Terrestrial > Soil > Coastal area > Acid sulfate soil | place: Finland: Risofladan, Vaasa | collected...
TGGGGCCATTCGTAATATTTCTTCCAGCCCTGCCCAATGTCACGCCGGGAGACCTCAATAAACGGAACAAAGCCCTGGCTATTGAGATAATCTATTTTCCTGTCCATATTCCGGAAGTATTTCGGATTGATCCGGTCGACGTCGGGAAAGTTTTTCTCGTAGCCGGGGATTTTGCCCGGGAATAGAAACGCACGATTACCATCTTCATCGTGCATGTCCTTGGCACTTTCGGTCCCGGCCTGTTTCCACGCCGAACGCAGCACCGTCTCGTCGGGCATCTTTAGCGTAGCCGGCTTGTCGTCATTGGACCAGTTCGGAAATGCCGCGATCATGGCAATACAATTGAAATCCTGCTTTCGCCGAAACCGCACGTAATCCTTGAAGCCGGCATTCGGACCAATCGGACGCTGTTTGTCATCGTCGTCCCACCTGTAGCGAAAAGTCGGCACCGACCACCATGTATCTCCCAAAAGGAAAAACGGCGTCCCATCGGAATACTCGAACGCGTGACCGTTTGCAGATGCTCTGATCATGCCACGCCGGCAGGGATTTGCCTCTTTCTCGGCTTCGGAGAAGTCAACGGCAGTAAATTCGCCGCTCTTTCCGTTAAGGCCCGGATCGGCCTGATTGGAACCGCTGCTCCATTTCCACAAACCCGGAGCAAGACCTAATACTCGTACACGAAAAACGTTGTCACCATCCCAGAAACCGTAGCATCGTTTCTCGAATCCCGGCCCTTCCAGGTCGATCCAGACTTCGACTTGCGTGTACGGATTATCATAATGTTTCCCGGCATGAAAGGTAATCTCCACCTTTTCCCACACATGGGCGGTACCGGCAATGCCCGTGCTGATTGTGCCGAGCAACAAAACGACGGCGGCAAATAAAATCGCCGGAAAATTCCACGCTTCCCAAATCGTTCCAGTCAAAACATCAGGCTTCTTTTTACAATTATCCACTTGTCTTTACCTTCCTTTCCACAAAACGTTAAATACCAGTCTATGAATTGTCAACAAACACGGCGGCCAACGGATTGGCTTCTATTTTCAATTAGGAACTTCAGCCACTTTTCCCAGACCTCTGTGTAAATCTCGCCGGAAGTGAGGAAACAATCGTTATGGCCGCCGAAAATCTCGATGAATTCCTTCGGCTCATTCGCCGCCTCGTAGAGCTTCAATCCAAATTTAAACGGCACAATCTCATCATTTCCACTATAAATCAGCATAACCGGGCAATGAACGTTCCTGATATAGTCGATTGTCCTGTAGCCGAACCTCGCAAACCACCTTACCGGCATATAAGGGTAATATTCCTTTCCGATGTCAACGTATGATGTAAAAGCACTCTCAACAATCAAAGCTCCTGCCTCGACCTTGCTTGCCAGTCGTGCCGCGATACTCCCGCCCAGAGACCTGCCGAAGATAATAATATCCTCCGCCGGAATTTTCTTTTCTTCGGTCAGGCATTTATATGCGGCCATTGCGTCCATGTACGTACCTTTTTCGCCCGGCTTGCCCGGGCTGTCGCCGTAGCCGCGATAATCAAAAATGAAACAATTCAGTCCTAAATTATGAAAGATTTTGATGCTGTCCAGACGGTGCGCCATATTGCCGCCGTTACCGTGGCAGAAAAGAAGCGTGATCTTCGAGTTCTTCACAGGGATATACCAGCCGCTCAAATCCAAACCATCGGAGCTTTTGAAAACCACATCTTCAAAATCCAGCCCTAATTCAGCCGGCGTGCTGGAAACCTCTCTCACAGGGCCGTAAAGAAATTTCGGCTGCATAACATAAAGCACTGCCGCCAAAGCCAAATACGTGACAAGTAATACTCCACCAATATATATAAGCATCGAACCCATAATGATCGACAGGATGGACCTGTTGAAAAAACCGAGATTGCTTCGTCGCTGCGCTCCTCGCAATGACAAGAAGCACATTTCCGTGTCATTGCGAGCGATTCGAAGAATCGCGCGGCAATCTCAGCCGTCACTGTCTGTCTTTTTCAACAGGCCCAGGAAAATAAATAATAAATTGTCCATTCTCAGGCCTGGGATTATTTTAGTTTGCCCGGCAGCATGAAACAAGCTACAATTTTGTCGTGATTAAGAGAAGGAAAACAAAAACAGTCAAGGTCGGCACGGTTAAAATCGGCTCTCGTGCCCCTGTCGTTATCCAGTCGATGACGAAGGTGCCGACGGTGGACGTGGATCGCTGTGTAAAGCAGATCGAACAGCTTGCCAGTGCGGGTTGCCGGCTGGTACGTCTCGCCGTGCCCAGACGAGCCGACACCGCTGCTTTTGCACAAATCGTGCAGAAAGTAGATGTGCCGCTTATCGCCGACGTGCATTTCAGCGCCGATAGGGCTGTCGAGGCGATCGAAGCCGGCGCTGCCAAAGTGCGACTGAACCCGGGCAACATAAAAAATCGCAAGGACATTCTTCGAATCATCGACGCGGCCAAAACACACAAGACCGCAATCCGCGTAGGGGTAAATGAGGCAAGTATCAGGGACCTCCGGAAGGAACCTGTCCCCGCCGAAAAGCGGACTGCCCTGATGCTCAGGGAGATGAAAAGCTACGTCCGGCTTTTTGAAGGTCGTAATTTTAATTCGTTGGTTCTCAGCGCAAAAAGCAGCGACGTAGCACGAACTATCGAAATCAACCGCGCCATTTCAGAGACTTTCGACTATCCTATCCACCTCGGCCTGACCCACGCCGGTCTTCCGGAAGATGCCCGGATGCCGTCGGCTATCGCCCTGGGCACACTGCTGGCCGAGGGCATCGGTGACACCATAAGGGTGAGTGCCGCCGGAAATCCCGTCGAAGAGGCCGAAATTGCGAAGCAGATTTTGATTGCACTCGGCCTTTATGAACGTTCGAGCCCGGAATTGATTGTGTGCCCGACCTGCGCCCGGACCGAAATCGATGTGGTCAAACTGGCTCGCCGGGTGGAGAAAGCCATAAGTAAAATCGACAAGCCGCTTCGTATCGCCGTGATGGGCTGCGTCGTTAACGGCCCGGGCGAAGCGGCCGACGCTAATCTGGCAATCTGCGCCGCAAAGAATAAAGCATATATCTATCGCAACGGTCGAAGAATTTCCATTGTCCCGGAAAACGAAATCATTCCGGCGATACTCGAAGAATTGCAGAGAATGTAAAACTATGTGCGTACCTGAGAACGTCCCGGATACGTCTATCGAATCCTTGAAGACAACATTCAAAACATTCTTAATCGTTGTCGTTTTCAGTATTGCATTTGGATACATCGAGGCCGCCGTCGTCGTTTATCTCAGGCAAATCTTCCATCCCAATGGATTTATCTTCCCCATGACCGTATTCGGCACCGGCCCATTATTCAAACGATTCCTGCCGACCGAGATCGGCAGAGAAGCGGCCACAATCGTCCTAATCTTTACCGGCGCCTGGCTGTCCGGACACAATCGCCGGCAGCGAGTCGCCTATTTTATGATCATTTTCGCCGTCTGGGACATCTTTTACTACGTCTGGCTCAAGGTCCTCCTCGACTGGCCCGCCTCCATAATGGACTGGGACATCCTGTTTCTTATACCTGTTACGTGGGCATCGCCGGTTCTATACCCCGTTCTTGTCTCAATAACATTGATTGCGTTCGCAGTGGTAATACTCTGCCGCTGCTCTTGCAGCCGGCCGATCAGAGCGACGCTGCCGGACTGGCTTGTCTTCTCCGCGGCCGGGCTTATCGTGGTTGTATCTTTTTGCCTTCCCGGCCTGCATATCACCGAGCAGGATTTTGCATCCTACTTCTACCGGCCATTGTTCGCCGCCGGTTACCTGCTTGGCCTTGTGATATTTCTGAAATGCCTTCTGAAGTCCAAATAGCATGCGCAAGAGCACATCATGAACAGCAAACAAGGGACTCTTAATTCCGAAACAGCCTGTTACATATGGCAAGTTAAATCATGACACACGAGCAATACATTCCGACTCGATCACGACTCGTCATTCCCTGCTCGATTTCCGATATTCTTCTGACGTGTCATTTTCGTGTTTTACTTCCTGTCCCTGTTGTCCCCTGACGTGTTCGATCTGCCCGGCTTTCTATACGGTCTTCGCCGATTGCTCCCGTTTGTATCTTGTACGGTTCCCTTGGTCTCTTGTCCGAATCCCTCGAACTTGCCGAAAATCATCTTGCCGGCGGAGGTCTGGAGTGAGCTGGTGACGCTAATAACCAGATCCCGCCCGATCTTGTTGCGGGCGCCTTCAACGACAACCATTGTCCCGTCATCCAGATAGCCGATACCCTGCTCCGATTCTTCACCCGGCTTTATGATTTTAATTTGCATCGCCTCGCCGGGCAATGCAACGACCTTGAGCGAATTGGCCAAATCGTTTATATTCACTACGTCGACCTCGCGCACCCGCGCTACCTTGCTGAGGTTATAGTCCGTAGTCGCCAGCCGTCCGTTACAGGCCTTTGAGAACATCAGCAATTTCTGGTCAACGCCCTTGACTTCCTCGACCTCTGCAATTATGGAATCATCGATTACCACGTCGATTACAGGATCCGACTGCATCTTACTGAGTATATCGAGTCCCCGCCTGCCGCGGTTGCGTTTGAGCTTGTCGGCCGAATCGGATATAAGCTGCAGCTCATTGAGCACAAAACGCGGAACAATCAGTGGGGCATCGAACAATTTACTCTGGCACAGGTCCACGATCCGTCCGTCGATGATAGCCGAAGTATCTATAACCAGCGGCCGGGAGCCCTTGGTCTGCTTGGCAAATTCCACGTAAGGAATCACGAAGCGCACATCATCTTTGGTCCGCATCACAATACTGATTGTAAGATAACATATACATATGCCCAACAGCCATTTGATCGCCGTAATCGCCGTTTCAGTTACATCGGGGCTGAAGGTGCCGCTCACCATATCTACTACATTAGCCAGCGCCCAACTAACAAGTATGCCGACCAACAGGCCGAAAAACACACCCGCCAGGGCGCTGAACTTTTTCTTCGGCGTCAGAACGTCCAGCAGAAGAACAAAAACCGCCATCCCTATACTGGCAAAAATGATCGCGCGTAAATTAGCTTCGTATGTCTCTTTCGAGGTTATGCCCTCTTCATCTTTGTCCATTATCGGCGAACTGATATTTACGAACACAACCGCCACCACAACAACAAGAAAGATAGCTCTGAAAATCCATAGTAGCTTCATAGTTATAACCCTCAAAATTATAATAAATATTCGCTTTTATAATTTGTCGATTATATACTGCTTATAAAGTATTATCAAACATTATATTATCTTTCGGCCAATTTCTTCCCGCTCTTCTGAAAACCGTCGCATTTCAGGCACCCTGCCGATAATGACAGATCTGTCGTTCTTCTGCCGGCGACAAAAATTATAGCATTTTTAATCCCTTCACATTTGTCGAATATCGGCCTATATTTCGCTCAATCCCACGACCGAGACCGGCAAGTGACATTACGGGCATTTCTGTCATAACTCGTCAATTATAATATCCGTCCGAAATCATGCTCATTCGGGCTGCCGCAGAATAAATTCAAGAATCCTGCAATTTGCACTTAGCACGCCGGCAAACAACCGTTTGCAGCCGACTATTGACTACAACAATCTAAGTTGTTTCTTACCTGGTCTGACTAATTCGTGTATAATCCGATCATGAGCTGCATCTAAGAAAAAGATATTCAGAATCTTATTTGCCTATTAAGGAACATGGTGAAAATATTTTTGACGCATTGAACTTTCATACAATAAAATCGTATATAGACTACTTAAAACGTGTATTATTCGTTGCCGAATTGTAGATCTTTGTTACTTTTGTTAATTAACTGATAAATTGGAGACCGACATGCAGATTAATAGCTACAAAGAGAACAAAAATTACTCACGTCTTCTTGTGATTTCAACCTTATTTATGCTGTTTACCACACCTTTGTCCGCCTTAGCGGCGGATCCGGACAGCATAGCTGCCTTGCGTCAGATGGGCAAAGCTTTTTCTTCGATCGCCGAAAAGGCCTCACCAGCCGTTGTCGGGCTCAAAGCCGAGAAAATCGTCACCCAGGACAGCCAAACATACCAAAACTCGCCATTCGGCGACGATTTCTACGAATATTTCTTCAGACCACGCTCTCCTCGTCAACGCTCCCCACAGCGGAGACCTCAACAGCCCCAAACGGCACTTGGATCGGGTTTTATAATCTCACCTGACGGCTATATCCTGACAAACAATCACATGGTCGAAGGGGCCGAGAAAGTCACTGTTGAACTCGCAGGCGGCAGGAAATTCACCGCTGAAATTACCGGAACGGACCCGGATTCCGATATCGCCGTGATCAAAATCGACGCCGACAACCTGCCTTATCTCGAATTAGCAGACTCCGATACCCTCGAAGTCGGCGAATGGGTCCTCGCTATCGGCAATCCGCTGGGTTTTAGTCATACCGTAACCGCTGGAATCGTTAGCGCCAAGGGCAGAAGCGTCGGCCTGGCCAATATTGAAAACTTCATTCAGACCGATGCCGCCATTAATTTTGGCAATTCGGGCGGCCCCCTGCTAAATCTCGAAGGTAAGGTCGTCGGGATGAACACCGCCATTTACGGCGCGACCGGTAATATCGGTATCGGCTTTGCGATACCCGTAAACATGGCCAAACACGTTTATAAACAGCTCCGTGAGGGCGGCTCTGTTGAGCGAGGCTTCCTCGGTATTTCGCTTGATGACTTAACTCCTGAATTGGCTGCTGCTCTCGACTTGAAAACAGACACCAAGGGCGTTGCTATAGGGGATGTAATAGCGGGTTCTGCCGCAGAAAAAGCAGGATTGAAACGCTACGATGTCGTTATCGAATTCGAAGGTCAGCCCGTTGAAAAAAGAAATCAGTTCCTTAATCGCGTGGCAATGCTAAACCCGGATACTAAAGTCGATATTGTTGTCCTGCGGGATGGAAAACGTGAAACATTTACCGTAAAACTCGGCAAACGGCCGCCGGAAGGAGAAATCACTGGCAACCTGCCGACAGAGACTATCAAGGAATTGGGATTTTCAGTAATAAACATGACCGAAGAATGGGCCCAAAAATTGGGCTATGAAGGCGATAGTGGAGTTGTCGTCAGGGCGGTCGAGCCCGGCTCACAAGCCGAACAGGCCGGCATAGTCCCGGGAGTGCTGATTAAGGAGGTCAATCGGCGACAAATCCACAATATTAAAGAATTTAACGAGGAAATTAAAATAGCTCAGAAAAAAGGAGGAGCTCTACTGTTGATAAGGCAGGATAATTCAAAAATTCTTGCCCTGATAATATTCGACTAACAAAAAAACATATAAACCTCTTTATATCAAAACTTTAGCCCCGCCCAAAGCAGGGCTTTTTTTGTCTTGGGATTCGAATTTGAGTCTCTGCGCGACCGATTTTTATCTCCAAACAACCTCAAAGCCCTGATTTTGCCGATCCACCTGTACAGAATACCAATTGGAATTAGTTCTTGCGTTACACTGTCATTCCCGCGAAAGCGGGAACCCTTTTTTCCCCATTCCGGAGCATTAATAAAAGAGGAAATCGCTGTTACCTGGCAAAATCCCACCAATACAAGCGCACATATTAAATATAATTGGTATAAGTCATATGAAGTTGAGAAGCCAGTCTGTTTATCATTTCTCTAATTATATAGAATTTTCTCTTGACGAGCAACTTGCCGCTTTGTATAATATACGTCGAATTAATGGATTGTTCATCGTTAGTAGTTCAGAGTTAGTTACTCATAAACAATAGCTATTCGTGCCAGCGAAAGCGGTTTTCACTAATCTGTTGGGGCTAATCGGTGGAGAAGAGCATATTTCGATTTAAGATTTCAGATGAGATTGTTCTCTCTGTGCCTTTGCGCCTCTTTGCCTTACGAAGTGAAAAATGCAAAACAAAGCCAATTTGTTGGAGGAGTAAATTAACGCTATTCCAGTAATAGCAATGGATTATGGAGATTATATCGATTGGAGACAGAGAAAAAAACAAAGCCAAACAAAGCCAATTTCAAGGCCCAAACTACCCTCAAAGGGGTAAAACGGAAGCTCGATACCGGATTTCTGAGGCCGGACGACGATGGACGACAGATAGGATAGACGATGCACGGCTCGCCCCTCGTCAATCATCCCTCATCCTTTCTGCTATATCTGTCCTCTGCCGGCAGGCGAGAATAGAGAAAAATCGTTCGGAGCGCCCGATAATGAACCGGATAAAGCAAATATTTCCTTGACGCAAAGCCAATCAATCTGTTATAATAAGGATAAGTGGAAATCTTTAGATTTTTCATCTTGTGTTGGGGGGTAATTTCTACAGTTTATTTCAAATTTTAGTTAAATAAGAGTTCTTATTGGCCGTTTAAGGAAGGAGGCAGCATTAGGCCAAGAAACCATTTTCAAGCAAGATGTTTAGTCTAAAAATAAGTGAAAAATACTGTCATTCGCTTTGGTGCGTGGCCAGGGCGTAATTATCCAAATTTTATTTAAAAGGAGGATTATTATGCGTACTAAGCTTATTTATTCAATCTTATTTCTATTGTTGGTGTTAGGATTGGCTGAAGGACAAGCTTGGGGGCAGTATCGCGCTGCCTACTGGGACGGGAACTATGGAACAGCCTGGGCCGGAGGTGGCGAGGGTACACGAGACGCTTTGGAGACAGCTGGCTACGAGATCCTCGATGCGGCCGGACTCAAGACGTGGATGGATGCTCGCATTGCCGATGGCGCGATGAGCGTGGTCGTGTTCTGTCGGGATGCCGTACCGGACACCGTCGCGGAAACAATGTCGGCCACTTGCACGCTTCGTCGATATCTGAATGCAGGCGGCAAGATTGTGTGGCAGTCGGACATTCCATTCTACTACATGACAACTGCGGGTGGTGCTAATACTACATGGGGTGATGGAGGCGCAACCGCCATATTAGGATTCAATACATCCGGCGTGACCAGGGACATCGGAGGATCGAATATCACCGCTGAGGGAATCGAGTGGGGAATAACCGAATCGTGGGGTTCGCAGCGTGCGGCGGATCCTGCCCTTGTTGATATTGTTCTGGCGACAGATAATAACGGAAATGCCGCCGCGTGGGTGAAACATTATGCGCCGGGCGATATCTACGGAGGATTTGTTCGGCTACGGGACACAAGCGGCCAGGCCAATATCGACGACATTTTACGTGTAGCAGAGTACGGTCTGGGGGGTAATCCCTTTGCCCGGAACCCGAATCCGGCTGACGGAGCTATGAAAACCGAAACGTGGGCCAGCATGGGGTGGTCCGCCGGGGATTTCGCGGCTTCGCACGATGTGTACTTCGGCGATAATTTTGACGATGTGAACGATGGCACGGGTGATACATTCCAGGGCAACCAGGGATCAGTATATTTTGTCGCCGGCTTTGCGGGATATGCTTTTCCGGAAGGTCTTGTATATGGCGGGAGATACTATTGGCGAATCGATGAGGTAAATGAAGACGATCCGAATAGTCCATGGAAGGGCAAAGTCTGGAGCTTCTGGATTCAGCCCAAGAAAGCCTATGACCCTGTTCCAGGCGATGGTGGCAAATTTGTAGACTATGAAAACCCGACCTTAAGCTGGACGGCAGGCTTAGGTGCAGTATTGCACACCGTCTACTTCAGCGATAATTTCGACGATGTTAATGACGGTGTTGGGGGTACTCAAACACCCCTTGTGAATTTCACACCAGGTCCTGTTGAAGCAGAGAAGACTTACTACTGGAGGGTTGACGAGTTAACAACTCTGGGTACGAACGAAGGCGATGTCTGGAGCTTTACGACCATGCCCGATATAGCTGTAACCGACCCAAATCTTGTCGGCTGGTGGAAGCTTGAGGAAGGTCCCGGAAATATCGCTATTGACTGGTCCGGCTACGGCAATCATGCTACACTCCAGGGCAATCCGCAGTGGGTAGATGGCTATGACGGCGGTGCCCTGCAATGCGACGGTAGTGGCGATTGGGCGACTACCGGCTTAATGCCGGCGGACTACGGGCTCGACGGCGGTAATCCCAAGACAGTCACAGCGTGGGTATATACGACCGGCAGCAGCGGCGGTATATTCGATATGGGCTCGCAATCGAACGGCCAGGAATACTGCCTGAGACCAGCGGGCACTAATCAGTGGCGGATACAGTTCTGGGGCTCGCCCCCTGACTGGGATCTCGACTTCACGTATCCTTCGTTTAATCAGTGGGTCCATTTCGCTCTCACCTATGACGGCACCACCTGCAGTGTATATGCCAACGGCGCATATATTGACAGCTTCTCACCAGCACTGAACACGGCGAACGCAGCCTTCGTGATAGGCCGGTACGGCCCTAGTGGGGGCTTCGCCGGCATCATTGACGACGTGCGCCTCTACAACAAGGCTTTGACACAACAAGAAATCGAGCAGGCCATGCGAGGTGATACTACACGCGCCTGGAATGCAAGCCCGGCCGATGGAGTGATTTCCGACGTGTTTCGGGCAGCGTCCCTAAGCTGGTCGCCGGGAGATTCGGTCTCACAGCACGCCGTCTACTTCGGCACGGACAAAGACGCCGTGGCCGGTGCCGACACATCGGATACAACCGGCGTATTTAGAGGTCTCCAGGCCGGCGCCAGCTACACTCCGCCCGAAGGCGTAGAGTGGGGCGGCGGATCGTACTTCTGGCGAATCGATGAGCACAATACCGACGAGACGGTCACCAGGGGCAATGTTTGGACCTTCTTCGTAGCCGACTACATCATTGTGGATGATGTCGAGGACTACAGAGACGACAATCCCATCTGGGAGAACTGGCTTGACGGGATTGGCTACGGCGTACTGGGAACTCCCGGTTACTACCCGGGCAACGGCACAGGCTCTGCGGTCGGCGACGAAACCACCGCTTCTTATACCGAAGAGACTATCGTCCACAGCGGCGGCAAGGCCATGCCTGTCTGGTACAACAACGTCGCAACGGCCATATCTGAGATCGAGCTGACTTTGCCCGGACAGGATTGGACCGCCAACAATCTCTTGACATTGTCGCTGTGGTTCTTCGGCGATGCGGCCAATGTGCCCGGACAACTGTACGTCAAGGTCAACGGCGTCCCGGTTCTGTATGACGGCGATGCCAGCAACCTGACCCGACCAGTATGGCAGGTGTGGAATATTAACCTTTCGGAGTTCGGCGCCCTGCAGAATGTCACCAAGATAGTTATTGGTGTCCAGAACAATGGCGCAACCGGCAAATTGATCTTTGACGATATCAGGTTGTATGCTCTTACCCGCCAGTTGGTCACGCCGGTGCAGCCCGACCCGGCCGGCCTGGTGGCACAGTATGCGTTCGATGGCAATGCCAATGACAGTGCCGGGAGCAATCATGGCACGCTCCAGGGTAATCCGCAGTGGGTAATCGGGTATTACGGCAATGCACTGGCATTCGACGGTACGGGCGATTGGGTCGATTGCGGAAACGATCCGAGTTTGGGAATCTCAGGTGCAGTCTCGGTCACGGCGTGGATAAACATTGGTGCTGCGGGCGTTGCCCACAAAGTTGGTGGGAATCAGGACGGTACCAATGGTGGCTATAAGATGGGTATCCTCAACGACAAGATTGAATTTGAGATTAGAACTTCCGGTAACACGGCCATTCTCAACAGAGATGTTGCCGGCGGAACAATATTAGAAGCAGGTGTTTGGTATCACGTCACTGGTATCTATTCTCAACAGGATGGTTACATTAGGACATACGTTAATGGACTGCTGGACAGGGAATTACTTACAAATGAGGTGCTTGGCGCCTCACCAGGAACTTTGTACATTGGTTGTGAACCTTACGACACCAGCGCGGGCAATTTTAACGGAGTCATGGATGACATTCGGATCTACAACCGTGTTCTGTCGGACGCCGAGATAGCCGGACTGGCCGGCAGGTCTAAGCCGTTCGATAAGCCGTTTTAACGCGGCAACTGTAGCATGTCTCGATGCGAGCTGTTTTTGATTCTCGCTTCGGAAGGCATAACATCAGGATTTGCATCACAAGAAGGCCTATACTGATTTGGTTCGGTATAGGCCTTTTCTTTTATTCCCGCCACAATCGACATTCAGGAATAAGTGCTGCCATAAGATTCACAACGAAGCTGCCTGATGGGAGGAAAAATTTCTAACGGGGGGTAAACCCGAGGGTCTATTTGACCGATACTCATATAGATTTATCTCTGACAAGGAGGCAATCGTCCTATAACTCAGGAGGTGAGGTAAAAACCCAATTTGCCCTTATGGCCGGAGTCGAGAGGCTTTTCGGCTGGGCGGGAGTGAGCTATCGCATTTGACATTACTATAAAAGAATATCTGAAAGAGATCGACGCCGCTTCACTGTTGACAATGGAACAGGAACGTGACCTGGGCAGGCTGATCGTTAAAGAAAACGACCAGTTGGCCAGGGAGCGATTGGTGCGAAGCAATCTCAGGCTGGTCGTCAACATAGCGAAGAAATATGGCGACCGGGGAATGAGTCTCGGTGACTTGATTGAAGAGGGCAATCTCGGACTGATAAGAGCCGTAGATTACTTTGATCCCGAGCGGGGCGTTCGTTTCAGTACATATGCGGCATGGTGGATAAAACAAAGCATCAAACGTGCGTTGCTGGAAAACGTTCAGCCGGTGCATATTCCCACTTATATGGTCGCCTTGATAAACCAGTGGCGGCATGTGGCTTCGGAGCTTGAAAGTACGCTCGGCAGGACGCCAAAAGTCGAAGAAATGGCCGAAATTATGCAAGTGCCGCTGCGAAAGGCAAAAGTTATAAATCGTATCGTTGAGGTTCTCAGTTCTACAGGGGAATCCTGCGGCGGCGATGAGACGGATGAGGACCAGATGCTCGAAGCGATTTTGGAGGATCCAAGCGGCGGCAGGCCGGAAGATGCATTAATTGCCGTCGAAGAAAAACTGAAAGCTTTGAGATTGCTCAACGAAATCGACCCGAGAGAAGCGGATGTTTTGAGATTGCATTACGGTCTCCATGGAAAAAAGCCGATGTCGCTCAAGGAGATCGGTAAAAAAATGGGGCTCACACGAGAGAGAATCAGGCAGATTCGGCGCGATGCGCTTACCAACCTTTTCGAATACATGAACGAAGAATAGCATCGAATATCATCTCGATTAAAACTTGCATTTCCCTGGTAATATATTAAAAATAGACAACTGTACGTGAAAAGTCTATTCATTTGGACGATTGGAATATCGATAGGAACCATGGAAGGCAAGTGGATGAAGGACGTAGGAATTGACCTGAAAAGATATATTCGCGACATACCCGACTGGCCGAAAAAGGGAATTTTATTTCGTGATATCACTCCATTATTACTAAATCCAAAGGCTTTTGCAGCAGCAGTAGAAGCATTGTGCGCCGATTTTACAGAAGCTGGTATCGAATATGTCGCCGCCGTGGAGGCCAGAGGATTTATTTTTGGTGCAGCCGTTGCGGAAAAACTCGGTGCCGGCTTTGTACCCATACGCAAAAAAGGCAAGCTGCCCTGGCAGACCGAGAGCGTCAGCTACGATCTGGAATACGGCACGGATACTTTGGAAGTACATAGCGATGCTATAGAGAGCGGCGGGAAAGTATTGATGGTGGACGATCTGCTGGCGACGGGAGGGACAATGGCCGCTGCCTGCGAACTCATCGAAAAAATAGGAGGAACAGTTGCCGGCATCGCGTTTCTTATAGAGCTTGCGGGTTTGCAGGGCAGAGAAAAAATGGCCGATTATAAGGTGGCATCTATTATTTCATACGAATGAAATTTACTTACTTCTGCTGAAAGGGGAGCGAATAGTGACAATGAGTAAAGACGGCGGAGAAAGGATTATCCGCAGAGGACCCTATCCGGAACTGACACTGACGGCGGTCCTCGTGGGTTACGGATTGGGAATTCTCATCGCACTGAGCATCGGCTACGCCAGCCTGGTCCTTGGTTTTTCCATCGAAGGCTCGGAGGTGGCTGCGATCCTGGGATTCGGGATCCTTCGAGGCATCATGAGGCGCAGCAGCATCGTCGAGAACAACATCAACCAGACCATCGCAAGCTCGGTCAACGGCGCCTCCGCCGGCATGATGTTTACGGTGCCGGCCCTGTTCATTCTGGGTGAAACCGAATTCAGCGCCGTTCTGATGGTTTTCTCGTGCATCGCCGGCGGCATTCTCGGTATCGCATTTATCATCCCGCTCCGCAAGCAGATGATCGACTACGAGCGGCTCG
>Ga0307379_10008057_pt1 | contig 14257 bp, 11 predicted proteins | sample UN2MG_FD_202237 | JGI IMG/M metagenome (GOLD analysis project Ga0307379, IMG submission 202237) | Soil microbial communities from Risofladan, Vaasa, Finland - UN-2 | ecosystem: Environmental > Terrestrial > Soil > Coastal area > Acid sulfate soil | place: Finland: Risofladan, Vaasa | collected...
CATGCTTCCACGGTGGGTGATTCCGGCGATTGTCGTGTTCTGGGTCGGCTACCTGTTGACGTTCACCACCCGCCACGTGTTCCACCGCCTGTCGTCGCTGTTCGTGCTCTTGCTCGTCTCGGTGTTCCTCTCGTTGGCGATCGAGCCCGGGGTCAACCGTCTGGCTGCACGTGGCTGGCGACGCGGGCGAGCGACGATCATGATCCTGCTGGGCGTGCTCGCGGCGTTCCTGATCTTCGCCGGAGCGGTGGGCACGCTCGTCGGCACCCAGGTCGCCGACCTGCTGTCGGAGTCCGATGCGTACATCACCGACACCGTCAACTTCCTCAACGACAACTTCGGTTCCAACATCGATCCGCAGGACGTGATCGACGAGTTCAACGACCCGGACGGCCGCGTCCAGGAGTTCATCCAGTCGCAGAGCGACGAGGCGGTGCGATTGTCGCTGGCCGTCGTCGGGGTGATCTTCCAGGCGTTGTCGGTGCTGCTGTTCACCTACTACCTGGTGGCCGACGGTCCGCGCATGCGACGCGGGATCTGTTCGCGACTGAACCCTGCCCGGCAGGCCCAAGTACTCAGGGCCTGGGAGCTCGCCATCACCAAGACCGGTGGCTATCTGTACTCGCGGGCACTTCTCGCGCTCCTCTCGGCGTTCTTCCACTGGATCGTGTTCCAGTCGATCGGCACGCCGGCGCCGATCGCCCTCGCGTTGTGGGTCGGTCTGGTCAGCCAGTTCCTACCGGTCGTCGGGACGTACCTCGCCGGGATCCTGCCCGTGCTGTTGACGCTGCTCGACTCGCCGCTCAACGCGGCGATCGTGATCGGGTTCATCGTCGTCTACCAGCAGATCGAGAACTACTTCTTCGCGCCGCGCATCACCGCTCGAACCATGGAGCTCCACCCAGCCGTCGCGTTCGGGGCAGCGCTCGGTGGCGCGGCGCTCCTCGGCTTCGTGGGTGCATTGCTCGCGCTGCCGGCTGCGGCGATGGTCCAGGCGCTCGCCAGCGAATGGGGAAATCGCTACGACGTGGTGGACAGCCATCTCACCGCAGTACCGGAGCCACGATCGGCACGATCATCTGGCGATCCGAACGCTCCGCCTGACCCCGGGACGCCGACTCCGGATCCCGCATGACCCGTTTCGACGGGAGGCTGGCCCCGATCGCGGTCGCGACTCGCACCGGCCTCGAGGAGTCGATTCACCACGGCGCCGGCGTGGCGATCGATGCGACCGGAGCACCCAGCGCAACGATTGGCGATCCCGACCTGGTCATCTATCCGCGGTCGTGTCTCAAGCCGATGCAGGCGCACGGGTTGATTGCCGCCGGTCTCGAACTCGACGACGCGCAGCTGGCCGTTGCCTGTGCGAGCCACGACGGATCCCCCCTGCACCTCGACGCTGTCCGATCGATCCTCGCGCGGTACGGGCTCGACGAGTCCGACCTCGCCAACACCCCGGCCCGCCCGAGCGGGGCCGTGGCACGCTCCGCCGCGCGGGCCGCCGGCGTCGAACCGTCGCCCCTCCAGCAGAACTGTTCGGGGAAGCACGCCGCAATGCTCGCAACCTGCCGGGTGAACGGTTGGTCGACCGCCGACTACCTCGATCAGGATCACGCCGTGCAGTTGGCGATCACCGCGGGCATCGCATCGCTCGGCGCCGTCGTGCACCACACCGGCGTCGACGGCTGCGGTGCGCCGACGCACGCGTTGTCGCTGCGCGATCTCGCAGCCGCGTTCGCATCGTTGGCTGCGCCCGGCTCCGCGATCGCTCGGGCGATGACGACGCACCCGGTGTTGGTCGGCGGACCGACGCGCGATGTCACGCTGTGGATGCAGTCGGTGCCAACGCTGATTGCCAAGGAGGGTGCGGCCGGCGTGATGGCCGCAGGGCTGCCCGATGGGCGAGCGCTTGCGTTCAAGGTCGCCGACGGCAGCGAGGCCGCCCGGCAGGCCGTTGTCGCCGAGTCGCTGCGCTCGATGGGCGTCGACGTCGACGCCATCGCGGAGCGCACCGTCGATGACGTCGCCGTTCCGGTGCTCGGCCACGGACGACCTGTGGGTCGCCTCGACGCGCTGAAGTGGGCGCCGTGCAGTTCCTGACGCTCGACCGCAATGCATTCGCGTACGGGGTGTCGGCGCCCGTGGCCCCGCTCGTGCGGCGAGTGATCGCCGAGAACCCGTCGAAGTTCACCTACCACGGCACCGGCACGTACATCGTCGGTGGAAATGCAACCGGACAGGGCGACGTGGTGGTGATCGACCCCGGTCCGCGTCTCGACGCACACCGCGATGCGCTCGCGGTGGCGCTCGTCGGCTGCACCGTCCGCGCGATCCTGATCACGCACTGCCATGCCGATCACTCACCGCTGGCAGCATGGCTCGCCGCGGAGACTGGAGCCTCGACGTTCGCGTTCGGCCCGCATGGCGAAGACACGTGGGACATCGGCGACGACCCGCCGGAGGTGCTGGCCGCAGAGGAGCACGAGGCCGCCGAACGTCGCGCCGGGGCCGACCCGACCGGTGCCGATGCGGTCAGCAATGAACCGGTCATGGAGGAGTCGACCGATCGTGCGTTCCGACCCGACGTGGCGGTCGGCACCGGCGACGTCGTTACGTCTGGCGACGGGTGGACGATGACCGCGCTGCACACCCCCGGCCACACCTCGAACCACACCTGCTTCACGCTCGACGACGGCACGACGCGAACGATCTTCACGGGCGACCACGTGATGGGGTGGAGCACCACGGTGGTGTCGCCGCCCGACGGAGACATGGGGGCCTACCTCGATTCGCTGCGCTTCGTGGCCGGACGGCGCGACGACGTGGCGATCCCCACTCACGGGCCGCCGATCCCCGACCCATCGAGGTTCGTGTCGGAGCTGATCGATCACCGGCTCCAGCGCGAACGCCAAGTGCTCGATGCGGTCCGGGCCGGACTCGACACGATCCCGGCGATCGTCGAGATGCTCTACGCCGACGTACGCCGGGAGCTGTTCAAGCCCGCCCGTCGCAGTGTGCTCGCTCACCTGGTCAAGCTCGTCGACGACGGTGTGGTCGGCGTGGTCGGCTCGCCACGCCCGCGCCTCGACGCCGCATTCCGGGTGGTGTGACGGCGGGCTGCGATTGCGCGGCGGGTCGAGTGTTGGGTGAGGCTGCCGTCGTGAACACCAGGCTGTTCGTCCTCGTCCTCGTTGTTGCGGTCGTCGCCGCTGCGTGCAGCAGTTCGGGCGACGACGCGGCGTCGCCCACCGATCCTGCGACCACCGCGACCACCGTGGTCCCGACGACTGTGGAGGCCGCACCGACGACGGAGGTCGCCGGCTCGACGGTGGGCGATTGGACGGCGATCCCCGGTGGCGACGACTGCCGTTGCTCCGACGGGAGCGAGTTCGAAGTCTGGGAACGCCAGGGGGACCCGACCAAGGTGGTGCTCTTCTTCCAGGGTGGTGGAGCCTGCTTCAGCGCCGAGACGTGCGGACCCGAGAGCAGGTTGTTCGAGCGCAGCATCACGATCGGCGAAGCCCCCGACTTCGGCGGCATTTTCGACGAGACCAACCCCGAGAATCCCCTGGCGGGGCACTCGGTCGTGTACGTCCCATACTGCACTGGCGATGTGCACCTCGGCAATCGAGTCACCGAGTACTCCGACACCGTGACCATCGACCACAACGGGTTCACCAACGCCCGCAAGGGCCTCGACACCGTGCTGGCGAACTATCCCGACGTCGAGCAGCTCGTGGTGGCGGGTGCCAGCGCTGGTTCGATCCCGACGCCGGCGTTCGCCGGGCTCGCCGCCGACGAATTGCCCGACACCGAGATCGTGACGCTCGGCGACAGCTCAGCGGCGTACCCCGACGTGCCGGCGCTCAACGCGGGAATCGGCGGGTTGTGGGGTGTGCTCGAGAACGTGCCCGACTGGCCGGTGAACGAGGGCCTGACTCCCGAGGAGTGGAGCCTGCCGGGTCTCTACGTTCAGGCAGGCATGCGGCACCCGGAGATCACATTCGCTCGTTTCGACTACGCGTTCGATCGGGTGCAGGCCGGATTCGTCGCGCTCGCCGGCGTGCAAATGGACGATTTGGTGTCGTTCATCGATCAGACCGAGGCCGACATCGAAGCGAAGGGGGTTCCTGTGGCGTCGTATGTCGCGCCCGGAGACACCCACACCATCCTGCTCCGCGACCAGTTCTACGACCTCGAGGTCGACGGTGTGCGCCTCGTCGACTTCGTGGCCACACTCGTCGCCGGCGGCGTTCCGGCTGACGTGCGATGCACCGAGTGTCGATGATGCCCAGCGGAAGCTCGCCGCAATCGTCGATGCGTTGAGCGCTGCACAGCACAACGTTCAATCGAGCCACGGTTCGTCGATCATCCGTGCATGAGACGTGGCGCCGCCTCGGGCGCCCGGCGGATCACCAGCTGCTGGTCCTGACTTCGTATCCGGCCGCTCGCGCAGCGGCGATCAGGGCTGCTGCCTGGTCAGCGCTGCGGACCGCGAACGTCGCGTGAATTCCAGTTTCGCGAACGTGCAGTTCGAGTCCTTCTCGTACGTGCTGCACCTCGATCAGATCGGCGCCGCCATCGGCGAACACGGCGAGGAGGTGGGCAAGTGAGCCCGGGCGGTCGTCGATGCGGGCGACGACGGACAGACGGCGGCCGGCGCTGTTCTCGTTGCGGCGGATCAGGCTCGGCACCACGCCGAGGTCGACATTGCCGCCGGACAACACGACGCACGTCGAGCCGCTCGTGGACGGACGTACCGCTGCGGAGAGCAACGCCGCGACGCCGACGGCGCCGGCCCCCTCGACGTAGAGCTTCGCCCGATCCATCAACAGCACCATGGCATCGGCGATCGCGTCCTCGTCGACGGTGACCACCTCGTCGACCCACCGTTCGACCAGCGGGCCCGTGAGTTCGCCCGGGTACTTGACGGCGATGCCGTCTGCGAGGGTGATCACCGGCCCGTCGGCCGGTGTGCCGCCCGCGTAGGGGGCGCACACGGCAGCCTGCACGCCGATGACCCGGACATCGGGACGCAGCGACTTGACCGCAATGGCGGTGCCGCCGATCAAGCCGCCACCGCCGAGCGGCACGATCACGCTCGCGAGATCATCGATGTCCTCGACGATCTCCAACCCGAGCGTGCCCTGTCCCGCAACCACCGCTGCGTCGTCGAACGGAGCGCAGAACGTCATCCCGGTTGCGTGGGCGCGCTCCTTCGCCGCGGCGACGGCCTCGGCGAGGGCTGCACCGCGCTCGACGACGGTCGCCCCGAGTGCCCGGCAGGCATCGATCTTCGTGATCGCGGCTCCGACCGGAACGAAGATCTCGCACGGCACACCGAAATGGCGAGCGGCGAACGCAAGCGCCTGGGCATGGTTGCCTGCGCTGCCGGTGGTCACCCCGTGCGCGGCGCGGTCACCCAGTGACGCGACCTTGTTGGTGGCCCCGCGGATCTTGAACGCCCCGGTTCGCTGCAGGTTCTCCGCCTTGAGCACGACGTTGCCACCGATGTCGCTCGACAGCGTGAGCGAGCTGATCACCGGAGTGCGTTTGACGACATTGGCGATCACCTGACGGGCGGCACGGATGTCGTCGAGGTCGGGCGCCACGATCGAACCGTAGTTCCCGACGCGTCGCCGTCGCGCCGAGCCGCTGTGTCAGGCGTCGGAGGTCACTCGGGCTCGGGCAGCGGGTGCTCGGGCAGCTTGCGGACCCTGGCGCGTCGGCGGCGTCGTGCCGGGATCATGTCGCGCATCTCCTCGAGGTTGCCGAAGCACAGCAGTCGGTCGTTCGCCTCGAGCTTGCGCGTGTCGCGTGGGTTCGGGATCACATCGGTGTCGCGGTGCAGCGTGAGCACCGAGATGTCTCGATCGCGAAGACCCGACTCGCCGATCGACTTGCCGACGAACTCGCCGTCCTCGCGCACCAACAGTTCGGCGACGCCGTAACCGGTGCTGACCGTCAGGCGTTGGCGGACGTCGAGTTCGGGGAACGCAACCTGGTTGGCGACATGGTCGATGATCGCGCCGGCCACGTCGAGTTCGGTCGCCCGCTCGATGCCTTCGAGGCCCGGCGACGAGTTGACCTCCATCACCATCGGTCCGTCGTTGCCCTCGAGCATGTCGACGCCGGCGACCCGCAAGCCCATGATCTGCGCCGCACGAACGGCCGTGCGTTCGTAGGCGTGGTCGAGTGACACCGCTTCGACCAAGCCGCCACGGTGCACGTTGGAGCGGAACTCGTCACCCTGGGCGGTGCGGCGCATCGCTGCCACTACACGATCGCCGATCACGAGCGCACGTATGTCGCGTCCTTTGCTCTCGGCGATGAACTCCTGGATCAGAACGTTCTGCTTCGTGTTGTGCAGGGTCTCGATGATCGCTTCTGCGACTTTTCGGTCGGGCGCGAGGATCACGCCGATTCCCTGAGTGCCTTCCAGCAGTTTGATCACGACGGGAGCCCCGCCGACTCGGTCGATCGCCGGGAGCACGTCTTGGCGGTTGCGGACGAACGCCGTCTTCGGCATGCCGATGTCGTGGCGCGACAGGATCTGGATCGCCCGGAGCTTGTCGCGGGAGTTGGTGATGCCGTTCGCGGTGATCGGGGTGTAGACGTCCATCTGTTCGAATTGGCGCACGACCGCTGAACCGAAGTACGTGATCGAGGCGCCGATACGCGGCAGGATGGCGTCGTAGTCGGACAGGTGTCGGCCGCGGAACTGCAGGTCTGGCTCGGAGCTCGACAGGTCGATCGCGAAGCGCAGCGTGTTGAGCACCTTGCAGTCGTGGCCCCGCTCGAGTGCGGCGAGCTTCAGACGTTGGGTGCTGTACGACCGCGGGGCGCGGGAGAGGATGGCGAGCTTCATGGGTGATCCTGACTGTGGGTGGAAACGAATCGGCCGAGCGTCGATGCGGTCTCGTCGCTCACTCCGGCGAGGTGGACAAGCGCATCGCCCTGGTTGACGAGTGGCTGCTGGACGCGCCCGATGACGATGCCGGGCCCCGGAGCGGTGACACGGGCGAGGCGGTTGCCGACCGAGTCGTGGATGACACCGAGCAACTGCCCGCGTTGGACGACCTCACCGAGTTCGGCGTCGAGCAGTGCGATTCCGCTGCGCCGGGCGCGCACCCAGGTGCTGCTCCGGCTCTCGACGGGCATCGGGCGCGGCTCGGTGGTGTCGGGTTCGATCACTGCCAGTTCGGTGAGCACTCGGCGGATTCCGTCGACGCCGGCGGTGAGCGCATCGTCGTCGAAGCGCAGTGCCTCACCGCCTTCGAACAGCAGGACGGTCGCTCCCCGCTCGGTCGCTGCGCCGCGCAGTGAGCCATCGCGAATCTTTGCGTGGAGCATGAGCGGCGCGCCGAACGCCTCGGCGAGCTTTCGGGTTTGGGGGTCGTCGAGGTCGGCGCGGATCTGCGGCAGGTTCGTACGGTGATCGGAACCGGTGTGCAGGTCGATGCCGACGTCGCACCGGCTGACGATCTCGGTCATGAACAGGTTGGCGATTCGGGCGGCGAGCGACCCGGTGGGCGATCCGGGGAACGACCGGTTGAGGTCGCGACGGTCGGGGAGGTAGCGATCGCCGTTCAGGAATCCGTGGACGTTCACGATCGGCACGGCGATCACCGTGCCGGCCATCGAACGTGGGTCGAGGCTGCGTGTCACCCGGCGAATGATCTCGACGCCGTTGATCTCGTCGCCGTGAACCGCTGCGCTGAGCCAGACCGTGCGGCCGTCGTGGCGCCCGTGGACGACCTGGAGAGGCAACGAGATTCGCGTACCGGTGACCAGTCGGGCGATCGGGAGCTCGCCGGTCGCGGAACGCCCGGCCGCTACGTCCAGCTCGCCGATCTTGAACGACGCACGCCGTGGAACGCTCATGTTCGCGTCCGATTCCGCATCCGAACGTCTTTGGGCGGCCGCCCGCCGAGGTAGGACACGCCCGGGTCGACCAGGAACCGGCGACGTATCGCTTCGCGACCGACCAGCATGCGGAACCCCATCTCGTCGCGGCGCGTGAGCGTGATCTCGGCATCGACGACCGTGCCCGCGATCGTCATCGGTACTCGCACGACGGGTCGGTGGCCGATCTCGCCCGACGAGCTGCGCACGTCACGCGTCGAGGCGACCTCAGCTTCGGCGACGACGGCGTCTGCTGTCGAGCGTTGCCACGGATGGATCTCGAAACGTACCCACGGGCTGCCATCACGATCGAACCACTCGAGGTTGAAGGCGTGGAGTGACGAGGTGCGGGCACCCGTGTCGATCTTGGCCTTGAGGTGGGCGATGTCCCAGCAGGGAAGGCTCACCCACTCGCGCCAACCGAGGACAGGGCGATCGACACGCCGGGAAGACGACACGAACCGCACGGTACACCGCTGCCGGTCGCTTCGGTCAGGGTCGACGTGAGCGATGTCACGTGAGAAATCCGACATCTGCCGAGGTCGGCGCACTTCGGGCTGGCACGATGTCGCTGTAACACAACCGTAATGTTTCGGCATCACGCCGGCGAAAGAAGTCACTCGATGTTGTCCTGGTTCACCTCCGTCTCAGAAGCTCTCGTGCTGCTGCCGATCGCCATCGTCGCGTCCTGGCTTGCGCGCACCGTCATCCGAACGCTCACGCGCCGCGCCGTGCGGCGGGCGCAACGGTCCGAGGGCTCGTGGCGGGTACGTCTCGACCGCCTCGGCGACCAAGGCCTGGCCGACACCCGCAAGCGTCAGCGGGCCGACTCTGTCGCGAAGATGATCGGTCGCTTCGTCACGGTGCTGATCTTCACGTTCGCCACCTTCGGTGCAATCGAATTGATGGGGGTCAGCCTCGCATTCGCGATCTCCAGCGCCGGATTCATCGGGTTGGCGCTCGCGCTCAGTGGCCAGGATCTGGTGAAGGACTTCCTCGCCGGAACCAGGGCTTTGCTCGAGGACCGCTACGCCGTCGGCGACGACGTGGTGATGCGGGTGGGTGGCACGGAGGTGCGCGGCATCGTCGATCTGATCGGGAGCGCCTCGGTGCGGCTCCGGACGCCCGACGGCGCAACGTGGCACGCTGGGCATCATTCGGTCGAGTCGGTCGCCAACCTGTCGCAGCTCCCCGCCGTCAGCGACATCGAGGTGCCGCTCGCGGAATGGGCCGCTGCCGACGAGAACAGCGCCGTCGAACGCCTGAGCGACGCCTCCAATGATGTCGGGCTCACCGGTGTGGTGTTTATCCGCGACATCGAAACCCAGGAACCCGACGAGCAGGATTCGTCACCCGACACCGTGAGGGTGCGAGTGAAGACCAATCGTCCGCTCAGCTCCCCCGAAGCCGAGATCGTTCGCGCCAAACTGCTCGATCGCTGATTCACTGGCGGGCGGATGCGCCGCTCGACGAGCTGACGCCGGAGCGAGTGGACACACATGAGCACTGCCGACACAGCTCGAGTGACCCGTGGTGGAACCGGTGCCCTCGCCTTCGGCGCTCTTGGCATCGTGTACGGCGACATCGGGACGAGCCCGATCTATGCGATCCGAGAGACCTTCGACCACGCCGGGCTCGATGCGACGACGCAGAGCGCGTATGGCGTTGCATCGGTCGTCTTCTGGGCCCTGATCATCGTCATCTCGATCAAGTACCTGTCGCTGGTCATGCGGGCCGACAACCACGGCGAGGGTGGCATCCTCGCGTTGACCGCCCTCGTCGCTCCGTCCAAGGGAAATGCGAAGGGGCTCTTGGCGGCTGCGGTGACGCTCGGCGTGTTCGGGACGGCGCTGCTCTACGGCGATGGGTTGATCACCCCGGCGATCTCGGTGCTGAGCGCCGTCGAAGGCTTCGAGGTGGCCAGCACCGCGTTCGAGCATTTCGTGATTCCGATCTCGATCGTCATCCTCGTCGGGTTGTTTGCTGTGCAACGCCACGGCACGGCGCGGATCTCGGCGGTGTTCGGGCCGGTGATGCTCGTGTGGTTCGGCACGCTGGGTCTGCTCGGCCTGAACCAGGTGGTGCAGCACCCCGGGGTGGTCCGAGCGGTCTCGCCGACGTATGCGGTCGAGTTCTTCGTCAACCAGCCTGCGAACGCATTCGTGGCACTCGGTTCGATCTTTCTGGTGGTGACGGGCGGCGAGGCGCTCTACGCCGACATGGGCCACTTCGGTCGCCGGCCAATCCAGTTCAGCTGGTACGTCCTGGTGCTTCCCGCACTGCTGCTCAACTACTTCGGGCAGGCAGCGCTCGTCGTTGCCGATCCCGGGGCCGTCGAGAGCCCGTTCTACCGCCTGGCTCCGTCGTGGGCGATCCTGCCATTGGCAGTCCTCGCGACGTGTGCGACCGTCATCGCATCGCAGGCGTTGATCTCCGGAGCGTTCTCGCTCACTGCGCAGGCGGTCCAGCTCGACTATCTCCCCCGCATGCGGATCACCCACACCTCGCCACACCACGTCGGCCAGATCTACGTCCCGGTCGTCAACTGGTTGCTCATGATCGGGTGTGTTGGTCTCGTCGTGGGCTTTCGAACGTCGAGCAACCTTGCGTCGGCCTACGGCATCGCGGTCACGATGACGATGCTGATCACGACGCTGTTGTTCTTCCGCGTCGCCCGGGAGCGATGGGCCTGGTCGCTCGGCCGCGCGCTCGCCGTCTGCGCGCCATTGCTCGTGGTCGACATTGCGTTCTTCTCTGCCAATGTCGTGAAGATCGCCTCGGGTGGATGGTTCCCACTGCTGGTCGGTCTGATCCTGGTGCTGTTGATGACCACGTGGCGCAGGGGTCGCCAGTTGGTCGCTGCTCGGATTCATCGGGGTGAACGGCCGATCGAGGTCGTCGTCCACGAGGCGATCGTCGCGGACGCTGCCCGTGTCCCCGGGATCGCCGTGTACATGTTCAAGGACGCCGGTGCCGCTCCACCTGCACTGATTGCGAACATCATGCACAACCACGTGTTGCACCAGTTGACGCTCATGGTCTCGGTCGAAACCGATGACATCCCGCGGGTTTCTGAGGATCAGCGACTCAGCGCACGCAAGGTCGGCTCCGGGATCCAGCAGGTGACGCTCCGCTTCGGCTATCTCGACGATCCCGACGTTCCGAGCGCATTGGCGATGCTGCAACTCCCGGGACAGGAGTTCGATCCGGAGCAGGTGACGTACTTCATCGGGCGAGAGTCGGTGTCGGCGACGAAGGCGCCGGGTATGCACCCGGCGCGCGAGCGGCTGTTCGTGGCGATGAACCGCAGCGCCGGCAGCGCCACCCGATTCTTCTCGCTGCCCGTCGACCGCGTGTTCGAAGTCGGGACTCTCGTCGAGATCTGAGGGAGTCGCGCCGGTCGACGCGCCGCGCCGGTCGACGCGCCGCGCCGGTCGACGCGCCGCGCCGAATTCCTTCCGGTGTGGTGTTCCTTCGTGACATCGAGACCCACGAACCGACACCGCCGCGCAACTCCCCACCGGCAAGGTGACGGTCCGGGCCAAGACCAATCGCCCGTTGAATCCACCCGACACCGAGATCGTCCGCAACGAGCTCCTCGAACGCTGATTGACGGGCGGGCAAGCTGCGCGGTCTGGCCGCTACGCTCCGACGAATGCTCGCGAGGTCGCTGTCCACTGCCGTTCAGCGACTCGAGTTCTCAACGAAACGAGCGATCAGCGGGGTCGTCAGCAGCGCGAGCACGGCGTACTACGGACGTTGGTACTACTCGAATCGCTGGCACCCCCACCACGCACTGCTGCAGCGCGCGCTCGACGAGACCGCCGACTACATCACGTCGAACATGTCGGATGCCATGGTCAAACGCGACGACATCGAGGTGTTGAACGACGCGCTGCTCCACGCGACCTCCGACGGGCTCCATTTCGAATTCGGGGTTCGAAGCGGTCGGTCGATCAACCACATCGCGCGGCGACGCCCGAACGTGACCGTGCACGGCTTCGACTCGTTCGAAGGGTTGCCGGAACCGTGGACGGGTTGGACCGTCGATCGAGGTGGGTTCGGCGGCGAAGGGATTCCGAACGTCGAGCCGAACGTCGAACTCCACGTCGGCTGGTTCGACGACACCCTCGACCCGTTCCTCACTGAACACCCGGGCGACGTCTCGTTCGTCCACATCGATTCCGACATCTACAGCTCGGCCCGGACGATCCTGCAGGGTCTCGCCCCCCGAATGCGGCCTGGCTCGATCATCGTCTTCAACGAGTACTTCAACTATCCCAACTGGAAGCAGCACGAGTTCAGGGCCTTCCAGGAGTTCTGCGAGGAGTACCACGTGACCTACGACTACTTGTGCTGGGGTATGTACGAAGTCGCCGTCGAGATCACCTCGATCGGCACCGACCCGGCGGCTCCGGAGGTCGGCAGGTGAGGCGGGCTCGTGCCGCAGTGCTCGCCGCTGGGTTGCTCTGCCTGCTCGCTGTGCTGACACCCATCTGGTTCGTCCATCACCTCGTGACGAGGGTGACGGGCGCTCGGCGGCGCGGCCGGCGAGTCGAGATCGAACGCGTGCAAGCTGACTCGATCGACCTCGACGCCGTGCTCCGGGCCGGCCAGCCCGTCATCATCGAAGGGCTGCTCGGCGCGCTCGACATCGCCGACGTCGCCACCCCAGCAGATCTCGAGCGCGCCGCCGGTGATCAGACGATCACGGTCACGTCGTTCGACGGCGCCGCGCCGTACTTCCTCTACAGCGGGGGTTATGACACGAGCGTTGTCGGCGAGCAGCAGATGCCTGTGCGCGAGTTCCTCCAGATGATGTTCCACGACGGGGTCGAGCCCGGCACGGTCGTGTACCAGTTGTTCGGAATCGGATCGCTCGACGGCCAGGCTGCGGCGATGCTCGATCGGTTCGACCACGCGGTGCGCCAGCGCACCCACACGGCCACCGAACCACGGTTCAGCGGCATCTGGGTGGGCTCACCTGGGGCAACGACCCCGTTGCACCACGATGCGTGGCCCGGCCTGCTCTTCCAGACCCACGGGACGAAACGGGTCGCCATGTACCGGCCTACCGATCGGACCAACCTGTCGTTCCGTCTGCCGCTGCGCGGGTCGGGGCGCTGGTCGGATCTCCCCGGCCGCTCCGACGACGCATCGCCATCCGAGTTCCCGAGGTTGGAGCGATCGCAGCGCTTCGTCGGCGAACTCCATCCCGGCGAAGCGCTCCTCATCCCGTCGTTCTGGGCGCACGAGATGGAAGCGGTCGAAGCCAACATCTCGGTCCCGTTCCGCTTCGCGGGGCCCCGCTCGTCGTATCTGAACCCCGGGTTCCTCCGACCCGCTTCGGAGATGCTGCGAAAGCAACTCGAGACCGTTGCGGCGCATTGAATCGGCGGCGCTCGTGATCATCGGCCCCGACACTCCGGAACTCCGATCGGAGCTGGTCGAGGCGATCCACCAGGATCGTCTCTCCTCGTGGGCGGACCGACAAGCGGCCACCGGTGGGAGCGACGACGATCGAGCAAGAGTGGCGGCGGCGGTGCACGCGGCCTGTCATCGGATTCGTGCGCGCAATCAAGAGGAACGTGATCAGCTCGTGGCGACGCTCGGTGATGCTCGGGTGCCCGTCGCCGCCACGTCGGTGTCCGATCAGCGACACACGGTCCGGATCGATGTGGAGCCTGCTGCCGCACCGCTGGCGGCCGCGGCGCTGCACGGCGCCGGATTCCGGAGCAGTTGGTCGTGGACCGGCGGTGCGCTCGAGTCGTTGTTGCGAACCGCCGACTCGCAGGTGCTCACCCGTGATGGCGAGGTGAGCACGGTGGTGGAGCTGCGTTGGCGGCAACCTCGTCGTGGTCGACTGCAGCGGGTGTTCGGTCCCCGGCCTGCCGATTGGGACACCGTTGCGTTGCCCACTCGGTTGTGGTGGGGCTACTCGATCGTCCGACCGATTCGTCTGGTCGCCGAACGGCTCGGACTGCGGTCGGGCGACCACTCGGCGCTCGAACCGTTCCTGGTCACTCCTCGCAGTCTGATCGAGGCGTTGCTCGACGTGGCCTCGGTCGGCGACGACGATGTCGTGTTCGATTTCGGCAGCGGGGACGGTCGCTTCGTCCTGGCTGCCACAACGGCTCGTGGGTGCCGTTCGATCGGTGTCGAACAGTCGTCGGAGCTGTGCGCCGTCGCCGTCGAACGAGCCGCCGCCGCTGGTGTGGCGGATCGGGTCAGCATCGTCAACGGGGATGCCGCGGAGGTCGACCTCTCCGAGGTCACCGTGGTGGTCTTGTTCCTCCCGATGGGAGTTGCCTCACGGGTGGTCCCGGACCTCCTGACACGGCTGTCGCCGAGG
>Ga0307379_10008058_pt1 | contig 14255 bp, 9 predicted proteins | sample UN2MG_FD_202237 | JGI IMG/M metagenome (GOLD analysis project Ga0307379, IMG submission 202237) | Soil microbial communities from Risofladan, Vaasa, Finland - UN-2 | ecosystem: Environmental > Terrestrial > Soil > Coastal area > Acid sulfate soil | place: Finland: Risofladan, Vaasa | collected...
CGCGCATCGCCAGCGCCTGGGCTACCCACGCGCAACTCGTGTTGGCGCGGCGGTACGCCTCGCTCAGTAGGTTCGTCTGGCCGTTCTTGTCCCACTGCGAGGGATGCAGATGCTCGTACGGCCCCCGGCTCTTCTGGGTGGCCACGTTGCCCTGGATGCCGCTGTGGCCAGCGAAGACGACCCGGGCTCCCGTCCAGCACCGGCCGTACCGCGTCTGGGTGTCCTCGCCAAACAGGGCCTTGGGGAAGCTCCTGGTAGGCGAGGCCATGCGCTCGTCGCCCAGCATGGCGCCGGCGAACACGACGGGCAGCTTCCGACCGCTGCCATGGCCGCCCCAGCCTTCCCAGCCCCGGTGGCCGCTCTTGATCATGCCCCAGTAGTCGATGCCGACTTGCACGAAGTTGACCAGCAGGCGTTCCTTCTGGACGGTCGGATAGTCGAGACACAACAGCAGCGCGGCGTTACCGGCCGCCTGCCCGACCCACTGTCCATAGTGCGGCATGTTCTCCATGGGTTGGTCGAAGCCGAAGAAGCCCAGGTTGACCCACGGTTTTCGGAACACCTCGGCGAATGTCACGGGGTCGGGGGCGCCATCGACGCGGTGAAGCTTGGGCAGAAGGTCGCGGCGCAGATTCCGGGCCAGATAAATCGTTGTCTGCCGATCGCAGAAGGCCGGGCGGAACGCATCCGCGGGCAGAGGGGCCGGCACGCAGGTCAACACAGCGGCGACTTTGACCGGGCAATTGTCGTGCTGGTCACGGACGCCGCCGGAGCGGTACGCGAACCTGGAGACTTCGCCGTCCTTCAAGCTGATCGTCGACACCAGCGAATCGCCGGGCTTCATGCTCACCGGAAACGTCGCCAGCCCGTCCCGGCGGAACCAGTTTCGAACCCCGCTGTCGAAGGCCACGGCCCTTGCCGCGGGGGGATTGAGCATCGAGCCGTTGCGCACCGGTCGCAACGTGTTGATCCGGCGGATCTCGTGGCGGTCGATCTGGTCCCTGGGCACGTCGGCGTCCACCAGCGTTCGGGGATCGACGGTCTTGATCGTCACCGGGCCGACGACATAGTAGTCGCCGTTGACGAACCGGCCGATGCGAGCGGGCTTCTCGAACGTCCAGGTAATGCCGTACTGTGAAACGGTTTGAGTGAGCGGCAAGTCTTCCACGCGGGGCGTGGGCGGTGCGTTGTCCTTGGTGTAGACGACAACTGTCGGCGAGGTACCTGCGCTCTGGGCCGATGCCCTGATCGCCAGTGCTGCGCATAGCGACGCAGCCAGCGCCATGCCGGCCGAAACGTTCATACTCGTCTCCGTGTGAGAGGGCTCTGGCCCATGGATGCCTGCTCGAGAAGGAGAAACACCTGTATGCGGCCCAGCGGCTGGCGGACGCGCCGAGCCGCCGATCGCACCACGACCCGAGCCTACCATCCCCTTCAACACGCTTCCAGTCGGAGCCGGCTCCAGCAGCAGCGACCCCATTCTGGCCATGGCCTGCTGGTCGCACAGAACACCCGTGAGAGCCTCAGGGTCGTCGGTGCCCGGGGAGCGACGTTGCCAGAGCCATGTCCAGATCTCAGTGCCGTGGCGGAGTACCGGACGGTCCCAGGCGCTTCGAGACTGAGATGGGCTTGCGGGGTTATGGAGACCAGAGAGAATGACAGCGCAAGAGCCCTCGATGGCTGTGAGCCAAGGCCCTCCCGGGAACCCGGGGCCGCTCCCAGCAACAGTCATCTTCGGTGTGTCCTGATCGCGGAGATCCACGAACGAGCGGAGACCATCGATGCGAGTCCGTTTCCCAACCAGATACGTGTTGTGCACAGCCGCACTGGCCGCCGCGGTCACGTTCGCCGCCGTGTCTGGCCTTTGGGCTCAGGAGACCAAGACGTCGAGGCGTGCGGACGGCAAGGCGCCAGCCACCTCCCGACGTGCGGTCCGCAGGGCCAGGCCGGGGCCAGGCTATAGACACCCGGACGACTTCCGGCCGCCTCCGCCACCCCCCGAGCCACCCGGCGTACGCGCCTATGCCAGCGACATCCATGACCAGTTCGACCAGGACTTCGGTCCGGCGGCCATCGCGCTTGTCGGAGCCCGGAACGGCAGGTTCAGTGGCAAGGTTGTCGTTGCCTCCGGTGAGACGATCCGGGGCATGAAAGCCACGATGAGCAGTCTCAAGCAGGGCGCTGCCACCATCCCTGCCTCACAGATACTCGTCCGCTATGCCGTCCCCTGGGACGCCAGCATCGCAGGCAGGAATCGCCCCCCGGGTAGCGATGTCCTCCTGGGGGCCGCCCCCGGCGAGGTGCCCGTCATTCGCGGCCGTGCCACCATTCCCGTCTGGGTCACCATCAGCGTGCCCAAGGACGCGAAGGGCGGCGAGTATGCCGGTACACTGTCGATTCAGGCGGCAGGCAGGAAAGTCGCCGACGTCCCTGTCAGAGTGGTGGTCCGCGACTGGACGATCCCCGACACGCAGGATTGGCGGGCCTGGATCGAGATGGTCGAGTCCCCCGACACGCTCGCGGTGGAATACAACGTGCCGCTCTGGAGCAAGGAGCACTTCGAGATGATCGGCAGGTCGTTCCGCCTCATCAGGCGGAGCGGCTCGCGGATCGTCTACGTGCCACTGATCTGCCACACTAACCTCGGCAACAAGGAGACGATGGTCCGCTGGGTGAAGAAGGGCGAGAAGTACGAGCCTGACTACACCATCGTCGATACGTATCTGGACTCGGTCCAGCAGAACCTGGGCACTCCGAAGGTCGTCTGCTTCTGGGCCTGGGACGCCTGGATGAACCCCCCGGGGGAGAAGTTCACTGCCATCGGTCCGGATGACAGAGCCTCCCAGAGAGAGGAGAAGGCCAAGATGGCCGCGCGCGTCGCGATGGCTGCCAAGGGCGTGCCGGTCACAGCCTTCGACCCGGCCACCGGCAAGAGCGAGATGGTCTTCCTGCCCAAGTACGACACCCCTGAGGGCAAGGCGCTCTGGTCGCCCGTCTGGAAGACCCTCCGCGAGAAGTTGAGGCAGCGCGGCTGGGAACAGGCCATGATGCTTGGCTGCATGACCGACTGGCAGCCCACTAGGGAGGACGCCGTCGTCCTCAAGGAGCTCACCGGAAACCTGCCGTGGGCCTGCTGCGCGCATCACTGCGCCTGGCGCGACCGTCCCGAAGGCGGCAAGAACGCCGTCCATGGCATTGCCTCGGTGGGGCTGACCACGCTGGCGCTGAGCTTCACGCTGACCATCAACCCTGAGCACGGCCGCACCTGCGGCTGGCGGAATCCGCTCCTGCAAGCCCAGTACTGGCGCGCACAGTACTTGAACGTCCACTCCCTCAGCACCCTACGCCACGAGGCCGAGAGCCAGATCACCGGCAATCAGCGCGGTCTGGGTCGTCTGGGCGGCGACTTCTGGCCATGCGTTAAGGACAAACGCGGCCGGCGCGCCGGCACCGTCACCGACCGCTACCCGGAGAGCTACTGGCACAACCTGAACGTTGAGAACTGGTTCCTCGCGCCCGGCCCCGACGGCGCCGTGGGCACCGCCCGACTGGAGGCCGTGTGCGAAGGCGTCCAGGAATGCGAGGCACGCATCGCCATCGAGAGCGTCCTGACCGACGCTCCCCGCAGGGCCCGGCTCGGAGACGAGTTGGCCAGACGGGCTCAAGCCTTCCTTGACGAGAAACAGAGGAACCTCTGGCGGGCCCGTGGCGCCCAGGACGAGGACATGAAGATCGGCGTTGTGTCCAGCTACCGCACCTACAGCTACGACATCGTCACCAGGTGGAAAGAGAACGAGGGCAACCAGTGGTTCATCAAGAGCGGCTGGGCGGACCGCGCCGGTGAGCTGCTCGCCCTGGCGTCGGAGGTGACGCGAAAGGCCGCAGACGACCAAGAGAAGCCCCCGCCATGAGCCGTCGTGTGCAAGAACCGTCCCAGCGCCGGGCGTCTTCGCGACCCGGAGTTCGCGGGGCTGTCTCAGCGGCCGGCCAGCTTTCGCGCGACCTCGCCGGCGTCTGCCCGGTCCGGATCGACATGCAGGACGAGTCGCACCTGTATGCGGACGTGACCGACGGCGATGCAACCAAGCTGACCAGCGGCGCGTTCGGGTCGGCCATGATCCTCTGGGCCGAGTCGGGCACCGGGACCAAGTGGGCCGTCGTCCAGCTTGGGGGAGGCCTGCCTCAACGGGGCGTGCTGCTGCCGGTGCTGGTCTGGCGCGACGGCGGCACGACGGATGGCAGCAAGACCGCCCAGTGCGACCGGACCTACACCGCCAAGGGCCTGGATGGATCGGTCACCCTCGGCACGGGCCTCACCCCGAAGACCGTGGGCGTCGGCGCCCGCGGGTTCCTTCGGGTTCGGCTGCGCCTCACGCTCCGGAACCCACGGGGAAAGCGTTGGCCTGACTCTCACTCAGGTTGGTACAGAAAACGGGGGCAGGTCACCTGAACTCCATCTATGACTCCATTCCCGGTCAAGCCGCCAGGCGGTTCCAGACCAGCCAGTAGAAGCCCAGATCGGCCACAAGCTGCTGGAATTTTTCGGGGCCCGCCGGTTTGACCACGTAGCTGTTAGCGTGACAGTCGTAGGCGGCCGCGGCGTCTTTTTCCACCTCAGAGGAGGTAAGGACAACGATGGGGGTTCGCCGCAGCTCAAGATCCTCGGCGGTTCTGATCGCCTTGAGGACCTCCAGGCCGTCCATGCGTGGCAGGCGCAGGTCCAGCAGGATCAACTGCGGCCTCGGGCTTCTGCCGGGATCGGCGTACTCGCCGCGGCGGAACAGGTAGTCGAGCGCCGCCCGTCCATCTGAGACGTGGTGGACTGCCCTGGCAACCTGCTGCTCCTCGAACGCCAGCTTCACCAGCTCGGCATGATCGGGATCATCCTCAACCAGCAACACGTACAACGGTTCGGTGTCCATCGTCTTGCTCCTCCTCAGCGACAGCCCACTCGGTTCGCTCCAACGTGAAACAGAAGGTACTGCCCTTGCCGGTTCCTTCGGACTCGACCCAGATGCGTCCGCCGTGCACCTCCACGATCCGCTTGGCGATGGCAAGCCCGATCCCGGTTCCGTTGCCGTCGTGGTCCAACCGGTTGAACAGACCGAAGATCCTGTCCTTGTGACGGGCATCAATCCCCATGCCGTTGTCCCAGACGTAGCAGACGGTCTCGTCGCCGTCCCGCCTGGCGCCGACCTCCACCCTCGGCTGGGGCTGATCTCCCATGAACTTCGCCGCGTTGCTGAGAAGATTCATCAGGAGCTCCTCGAGCGTGGCGCGTTCGCCATGCACGGTGGGAAGATCGGGGGAGATCTCGACGTGCACTCCGCGCTCGACGAGAGCCCCCGCGAGTAGCTCCGCTGCCTCGCCCGCCAGTTCCGCCAGCGACACATTCTCCGAAGGATCCGTCACCCGGCCGATCCGCGACAGTCTCAGGAGGCCGTCCAGCAACCGGTGCATCTTCTCTGTTGCCTTGGCGATGCGGGAAACGTCCGATTCTATTCGCTCGGCGTTGCCGTTTTTGGCGTCCTTCTCCAGCCTCCCCAGGAACCCCGCGATGGTAATCAGGGGGGCCTTCAGGTCATGCGAGGCCGTGTAGGCAAAGGCCTCCAGTTCCTCGTTCGAACGCGCTAGTCCTGCCAAGGCCCCCCTCAACTCTTCCTCCATCCGCTGGCGGTCGGTGATGTCGGTGATGGCCGTCCTGCATCCCGGGCGCCCCTCCTCCGCGTCCCCGACGGGGATACTGCACAGGTGCACCGGGATGGACGGGCCGTCTGGCACGGCAAGTCGGATGTCGCACGTGAGTTCCTCATGCCCGCCCACACATTCCCTCACGTGCTTCCGAAAGGCACTTCTATCTTCCTCGACCACATGGCTGGCGAAGGGGTGCCCGATCAGGAAGCTCCGCTCCTTGCCCAGCAGTCTGGCGGCTGTGAGGTTGATGTCCAGTATCAGCCCAGGGGCGTCCAAGGTGACGTACCCAAGGGGCGCGAAGTCGTACAGATCCGCGTACCGGTCGCGAGACGTCTCCAATCGCTGCTGGGCCGCTCGCAGCTCCTGGTTCTGCATCTCCAGCTCCGCCCGGTGGACTTCAAGCTCATACACCAGGCGTTGGACCTCCTCGGGCGCGGGCGCCTCGATGTCCGTGACGTGCCTGGAGACCAGTTCCTCGGCCCTGGCGCGGAGGTCGTGTGCACGCTCGGCCTCGCCATCATCGCTTTTCGTCATGGGTGATATCCTCGATGGCCAGCAGGATCGTCACTGACCGTTCTGCCTCGCGGTGGATCTGGCGTGCGTTCAGCAGCATGGTCCGCCGCCCGATGCCGGGGAAGTCGTGCTCGACCCTGAAGTCGTCGAAGGCCGACTTTTCGGGCAGCACGTCTTCCAACAGCTCCCGCAGGGCGGGGATGTCCCACTGCCGGTTGCCCAGCTCGTACAGCATTTGCCCTGTCGTCTCGCCCGGGGACACGTTGAATGCCGTGTAGAACGACCGGCTGGCGGAGACAACCCGCAGGTCACCATCCAGGACGACCAGGGGCTCCCGCACCGTGTCTACAATGCTCTCGGCGTATATCCGGGCCTCCTGAGCGGCGCGCGCCGCCATGCGCTCCGTGAGGTCGATCAGGGCGATCAGGACGCCGTCGATCCTGTCGTCCGCCGTCCGGTAGGGGCGGACACGCATGAAATAACGCCGGCTCCCGTCTCGCGAAGTGGCCTCTTGTTCCTTCATCTCGAGGCTCCGCATTGCGTCCGAGACGGTCTCCTCCAGCCCCGGCACCTCGACCCCGAGCTTGAGCTCGCCGATCGGGCGCCCGACATCGCCGGCCCGGATGTTCAGGACGCTCTCGGCCGCGGGGGTGGTCGAACGAATGCACAGGTCCGGCCCCAGCATGACCATGGGGATCTCAGCGTTTTTCAGCACATTGGTGAGGTCGTCGCCCGCCCGTGCTAGCTCGACATTACGGTTTTCCAGTTCCTCGATCAGTGTGGTCAGTTCCTCGTTGGTCGACTGAAGCTCTTCTTTGGCCGTCTCCAACTCCTCGTTGGTGCTCTGCAACTCCTCGTTGCTGGACTGAATCTCTTCGTTGGCGGCGCGAATCTCCTCATCGGTCGCCTCGTGCTCCTCGATGACGCCCTGAAGCGACGCCTTTGTGGCCGCCAGCTCCTCCCGCAGCGTGCGCAGCTCCTCATCCGCCGCGCCGGCCCGTCTCCTGCCTCTCGCTGGCGCGGGCCGCACCGCGGCCTTCTTTGCGGGCCCCTGGGCGGGAGCTTCCTCGAACAGGACCAGAAAGTGCCTGCCCCCAGCCGCTGCCTTGACTGGGATCACCTCGAGGTTCACGACGACCATCTGACGGTTATGCCTGACTCTGACGCCTTCCTTCCGGACGGGGGCGCCGGCTTTCCTGGCCCCTGCAATGGCCGCCCGCAGGTCGAGCACCAGGTCCGCCCGAGCCATCTTCAGCAACTTGAAACTCGCCGCTCCGGGGGCCGGCTCAAGGTATCGTCCCACCTGACCCCGGAAGTGAACGATCTCCAGCTCGTCATTGACCACGACGCCACTGGGTCCGTATCTGGCCAGTACGATGCGGTCCGCTGCCTTGTGCAGGTCCTCTGGGGGCGGACGGGCAGCGGCGCGGTTCGCTTTCGGCATTTCCGGCACCAGAGGCAGACGGACGGTGCCGAAGCCCCACGGAGGCCGCGCAGCCGCAGCCTTCTTCGCGTAAATCTTGTGCTTTCTGTCGGCCAGGGAGAACAGGTTGGAGAATTCTCCGATCGTCTCGGACGAACCCAGCATGAGAAAGCCCTTCGGGGTCAGAGCGTAGTGCAACACCGGGATGACTCGTTTCTGGAGGGGCGTGTCCAGGTAAATCAAGAGGTTCCGGCAACTGATCAGGTCGAGCTTGGAGAAGGGCGGGTCCTTGGTCACGTCCTGCTTGGCAAAGATGCACACATCGCGGACGATCTTGTTGACCTGGTAGCCGCTGTCCGACTTCGTGAAGAAGCGGCGCAGGCGCTGCGCAGAGACGTCCGCGGCAATGCTCTGCGGATAGTGTCCGGCGCGGGCCGTGTCGATTGCCGCGTCGCTGACGTCCGTGGCGAAAATCTGGACCGGCCTACCGATCTGCTGCTTGTCGCAGTGCTCCAACAGGCAGATGGCAATGGAATACACTTCCTCCCCTGTTGAACAGCCAACTACCCACACCCGGATCGGGACCTTGGGGGCCCTGTTCTCCGTGATGGCGGGCAACACCTTCTTTTCCAGGGCCTCGAACGTTGCGGGATCCCGGAAGAACCCGGTCACGCTGATCAGCATATCCTCGAACAAGGCGCCGACCTCTCCCGGGGTCTCCTGGAGAAGCCTGACGTAGTGCTCGATCTTGTCGATCTTGTGCAGGACCATGCGCCGGCAGATCCGCCGCTCCACCGTGCTCCGTTTGTAGTCGGCGAAGTCCACCCCCGTAGCGCTCCGCAGGATCAGGAAGACCTTCTGCAGAGACTCAGGGGCGAGCTCCCCGGCTCCCGTGGATGGCCGCCCCTTGGCCGGTTCGAGCCAGGGATGTCGCCCTATCCGGACCAGCTCCCGCACCATATCCTTCGGTTGCAGGACGAAATCCACGGGCGTGGCGGCGGCGCTGTGCGGCATGCCCGAGTACTTGGCCGTTTTCTGATCCTGGACCATGGTGATGCCGCCGGCGGCCTTGACCGCCCTCATCCCCACCGAGCCGTCGGAGCCCGTGCCTGACAGGATGATCCCGATTGCCCTGGCGCCCTGATCTTCCGCCAGAGCGCGAAGGAAATGGTCAACGGGCAGGTGGGGTTTCGTGCGCGCCGGACGAGGCATCAGGTTCAGCACGCCGTGAAAAACGGTGATGTCCATGGCGGCCGGCATGACGTAGACGTGCGCCGGTTTCAGCGGCATACCATCGGCCGCTTCCTCCACCGGCATCTGCGTCGACCTGGACAAGATCTCGACGAGGTTGCTCTTGTGCTGTGGATCCAGGTGTTGAATGAAGACAAACGCCATTCCCAGATCAGGCGGCAGATGGGCGAGCAACTCGGTGAAGGCCTCCAACCCACCTGCCGACGCGCCGATCCCCACCACGGTCACGCCGGCCTCCCGGCGCGGTTCCGTTTCGGGGCCTTGCCGCTTCGCGGTGGCTTGGGGCCTGGGTTTCCTCGACGATGCCCTGCCTTTGGCGGCAGTGGTCTTGGTCTTGGCCCACGTTGCCTTTCTCTTCCCGGCCGTGCCTTTGCGCTTCCCAGCGGCAGACCTTCCCCATGCTGCTTTCTTCCCATTCATGACATTATTCTCAGCGCTTTTCCTGGTACAGAGCACGATTCGGGAAATGGAGGCCGCCCGTCTCCCCGTCCAGACGCGCCCCGTGGGGGATTCTCGCAGCACCCTGCCTTGAAGGGCAGTGGGCGAACAGATCCGCAGGTTATCCGCGGCGATCGAGATGGTGGCCAGAACTGCACTCATACGCCCCTGTCCGTCTGTGCAGTACCCGACCCGTTCGCCTCTCTAGCATATCGGCAGGGCCCTGGCACCACATAAACAGAAGGAAACGCTGTCGGCGCTCCTTACGCGGTTCTCCCAGGAACGAGCAGGATGCGGCGCCTGCCCGGGTGACCTGCGGGCAGCTTGCCTGAGCCGAGCCATGCGGCATCTTCCGAAGTATCGCGCATCCCCGCCTGAGCTTCCCAGACCGGCCCGCCGTCATAGACCTGCCCAGAGGCTTTCTTGGGGGGAAAAAGCTGCATTGGGATCAAGGCGGACCGCCGATGTGCCGAAGGTTGTACGAGAAGGTCGGGACCAGAACGGAGGGAGACGGGTGCGACGTGTACGTATTCTCCTGGCCGAGGACGACCCCGCACATCAAGAGCTTCTAGCGCAAGCCCTCTCGGCAGACCGGCCTTTCCTGGACGTGAGCGTTGTCGCCACTGGCGATGGGTTCAAGAGGACCCTCCAGCGCCAGCGATTCGATTGCGTGGTCATCGACTACAGGCTTCCGGACATCACCGCGGACGAGCTGCTGCGGGCGGTTGAGGAGGACCTGCGCGACTGTCCGGCGCTGGTGATCTCCAGCATCGCGAGCCAGAAGGTGGCGGTCTCAAGCGTGCGGAGCGGGTCGGTGGACTTCGTCCCCAAGACAGAGGCTCTGGAAAGCGACGGGCTTTGGCGGCGGATCCAGGTGGCGATCCGCAAGACGGAGCGAAAGCGGAAAGAGCGGCATAGGATTGAGCGTCGGCATGACCAGTTGGCTCGGCTGGCCGAGACGGACCACTTGACGGGCTTGTACAACCGCCGCTACCTCGACCGGCAGCTCCAGGCCAGGTCCTACCAGCGCGACCGCCGCCGTGAAATGTCCTGCATCATGATGGACATCGACCACTTCAAGAGGATCAACGACACCCACGGCCACGCGGCTGGCGATTCCCTGCTGAAGGACATCGCTGAGATGGTGCGCTCGAGCCTGTCCGGAGGAGACATGGCGCTGCGATGGGGGGGAGACGAACTCCTCATCCTGCGCAGCTCGACCGGCCTGTGCGAGGCATGGATCTGGTCCGAAGGGCTCAAGGCTCGCGTCGAGCACGAGATCTTCCGGGCGGGCCGGAAGGATCTCAGGGCCACCGTCAGCATGGGTGTTGTCGTCTTCCCGACGCCGAAGATGGGCCAGGAGATGATAGAGCTCGCCGATCAGGCGATGTACCTCGCCAAGCGGCAGGGACGCGGGCGCGTCTGCACCTTTCCGATGGTGGCTGTGGATCAAGCACTCGCAAAGCTCGATCGGGAGGGGCCGGCCGGTCCGACCCGCCGCAGGGTCGAGTTCCTCGCCGCCTGTGACGGTATCCTCGGGCCGACGCAGAAGCACCACCTGTGGGGCCACAGCAGCACAGTAGGAGCGGTAGCGAACGGTCTCGGGCGAGTCATCGGCATGCCCGAGCAGAACCTGCAAGCCATCAGGCTTGCCGGGCTGTTCCATGACCTGGGTAAGTGCGTGATTCCCGAGGAGCTGCTGGCCGAGCGTGGCCCCCTAACAAAGCAGCAGTGGGCCCTGATCCAGGGCCATTCTGACCTAGGCGCCGACATGGCTGTGAGGCTGGGGGCTCCCAGAGAGGTGGCTGCCTGTGTTCGCGATCACCATCGCCCCTACTCCCGGGCCTACACAACGAATTCCTTCCTGCCCCTGGGTGCCAGGGTGATCTGCGCGGCCGATGCCCTGGCGGCCATGACGGAGGAACGTCCCTACAGGCCAGCCCGCTCACACGGGGAGGCCTTGGCAGAACTGACACGAGCGTCCGGGTCGCAGTTCGATCCGTCGGTGGCTGCTGCCGCCCATGGCATAGAGCCGCTTCGTTCGTCGAAGGCGGCGTGAAGGGGCTGAGCGCGGCGGGCCGCCGCTCAGATGGAGGCCGAGGTGGCCGGCATCGTTGCACAAAGCAGCGATCAGAGGATTCGCAGGAGACATCATGGCCAAGGTTCTAGCGGCAAGCAACCGACGCCGTGTACCCCGCAGTCAGCACCTGGGGCTTCCCATGGACTGGAGGATACGAAGTGCCGCCCCGTGGCAGCGAGGCTGGCTGTACGACGTTTCCGTGGACGGCCTGGCCCTGTTGGTGCCGCAAACCTCGCAGCCGCAGGCCGGCCAGAACGTCGAGCTGCGCCCCACGGAGGGATCCCGCCCGGTTCCCTGCCACGTGGTGCGGATCGAGACCCGGGGCGACGACCATGTCCTGGTTGCTTGCGAGAGGCCCAATACCGACAGCCGTCCGCCCGGAAGCTAGCCCGCATCCCGGCCGGCGAGTTTCGCCGGTGCCCGACGCGGCGGACTCAAGGCGACACAAAGGGCGGCCGCACGCGGCTGCCGAGTGTCTCGTGAGGAGGAGCAGGAGGCCGCATCATGACCAGAGGCAGAGCGTTTGAGAATCGCCGCCAGGAGGCCAGGCACTATCTCCCAAGCGTCCCGGTTACGTGGACACGGGCCGGCGCCGGGCGGTGGCGTCGTGGCTGGCTCAATGATGTCTCGTCATCCGGCGCGGCATTGCTGGTGCCGATGGACATCGCTCCGAAGGCCGGCCAGGAGATCGAGGTGCGCCTCCGGCGCGATAGGCGACCCATTTCCTACCGCGTGGTACGTGTCGAACCCCGCCAGGGCCTCCTGGGGTGTCGGATCGCTTCCGTCAGCAATCGTCGCGCCGAGCCCAGAGACTGCTACACTCGCGTTCCAGTGTCCTGGAGGAACGGCGGCAGAGGCCGGTGGCGTACCGGCCGGCTGATCAACGCGTCTGACTCCGGACTGGCCTTGTTGGTCCATGCGATGCCGCCGAGGGCGGGCGACCGGATCGAGCTGGCCCGAAAGGGCTCTGGACAGCGCGCACGATGCCACGTGGTACGGACTGAGGTATGCGAAGGCGGCCGAGTCACGGTCGCGTGCCGGCTGGCCTCTCTCGAGGGGTCTCGGGCCTGGCTGTGTCCTCCGCCGAGACCGCAGCGATCCCTCCGCTGCTTGCCGGGCAAGATCTCCGGCAAGCGCGCCGCGTGAGGAAGCTTGCCCGAGTGACGGACCCGGGGCATTCCGGCTGTGCGCCTCCGCCCTGTTTCCCCGGGCGCGCCCCGAGGCCCGCGTCGATCCGACCTGGGTGATGTTGCGTCTGCCGCGTCCATGTGCCAACCCTCACCGTTGCGCCATCGACGTCGCCCGCGCCCCGAGGCCCGCAAAACGCCAGAGGAGCATCCACCACAGACTGACATGCTCTTGGCCCGGATTGTCGCATCATTTCCCCACCGCCACACCCGTTTCACGAGGTGGCGGCTGCTCAAGCCCTGCTCGCGGCAGGCCGATGTCCTGGATACGGGGTGCATCTCCCCGCAGACGGGGTCGGGCTGACAGCACGTGGACGGTGCGCCGTGCAGACCGACCCGGTAAGCATCCTCATCGCCGATGACCAGCCGTCGGTGTGCAGGCTGATCGCCAGGGAGCTGTCCGAGCGGGGCTTCGACTGCCACGTCGTCACCGATGGCGAAACCGCCCGAGAGCGGCTTGGCGCCCAGGCGTTCAAGCTCCTCATCGCCAGCATCGCCCTGCCGGGGCTGAGCGGCCTGATGCTCCTCGCTCACGTCCGCAAGCATCGCCCCGAGTGCAAGGTGATCCTGATCACGGGCGTGGGTAGCCGGGACCACCTCGCCCAGGCGCTCATGCTGGGCGCCTACGACTACCTGGAGAAGCCCATCGATATGGGCGAGCTCATCGCCCTGGCCGGCGAGGCCGTGCGGGGCGGCAATGAAGTTCTGGGCCTCCCGGCCCGGGCGGCCAAGGCCATGGAGCTCGGCGCGCAGGCCAGAGAGGCCTCCTTGGACAGCGTCCGCGCCCTCGTCCGGGCCGTCGAGGCCAAGGACCCTTACACCCGCAGGCACAGCGAGCAGGTGGCCCGCTACGCCGTGCACCTGGCCGGGGCCCTGGGCGTCCCGGAGGCCGTCGTCGAGCAGGTCCGTGTCTCCTCGCTCCTGCACGACGTGGGCAAGATCGGCGTCCCCGACCACATCCTGACCAAGCCGGGCAGGCTGACGGGTGAGGAGTTCGAGCAGATCCGCCGGCACCCGGCGATCGGGGCGGAGATCGTGGCCAGCGTCACGCTGTTTCGCGAAGAGGCCGTGGTGATCCGACACCACCACGAATGCTGGGACGGCAAGGGCTACCCCGACGGGCTCGCCGCCGAGCAGATCCCGCTGCTATCGCGAATCATCAACGTCGCCGACTCCATGGACGCCATGCTCATGACCCGAAGCTACAAGCCGGGCTACCCGGTCGAGAAGATGCTCGGCGAGCTTGAGCGCTGCGCCGGCACCCAGTTCGACCCGCAGATCGCGGCCGCCGCCGTCCGCTGGTACCGGGTGAATCCCGATGCCCTCGTGCTGCCCGGCCAAGCCGCGCGGGCGATGGCTGGCTAGCACTCCCCGCGTGCAACACAAGAGGAGAGGCGGAAGGTGCCAACCGACGACGAAACAGGGAACAGCCCTTCGTCCGGGGCCTCTGCAGAGGAAGCATCTTCGGCCGATGACCAGGCTGAAGCCCGCGCCGCCCTTGGGCAGTCGGCTGCACCTGTTCATCGGGCTGGCGTTCTTCGTCAATGGCACCGAAGACCTGATCCACGGCCTGCTCGCGATGGAGGCACAGCGCACGGCTGCGCCGAAGGTACCCCTACTACGACCTCCCCCGCCCGTGGCCTGTGTCCTCTCGGTACACCAATCGTCC
>Ga0307379_10008059_pt1 | contig 14252 bp, 7 predicted proteins | sample UN2MG_FD_202237 | JGI IMG/M metagenome (GOLD analysis project Ga0307379, IMG submission 202237) | Soil microbial communities from Risofladan, Vaasa, Finland - UN-2 | ecosystem: Environmental > Terrestrial > Soil > Coastal area > Acid sulfate soil | place: Finland: Risofladan, Vaasa | collected...
TGGGCATAACATACATCGCCACGCGCAGGGGATTTCTGCTGATGAAATACACCGACCCGACGCTGGTGAACAGGCATTTCGCCCGCACCCCCCACACGCTTCGCATCATCGACGCCGAAACGATGCACCTGCACATGCCTAAGAACGTCGACACGCCGGAGAAGACGGGTTTGTTTCTGCGGCAGGTTCTGACGGGGTAGGGGCAGCAGGAATCACGAACAAGAGTGTTGATCTTCATGTCTCATCATGTTACTATATGCAGGCAGATATGCACATGTGCCGACGTTTAGTAACACGTGGAGCTGATATGTCAGTCGCACAAGACTCTCAGACGAAACGCGATAGGCTTCTCTCCGTGGTTAAGCGCAGAGGGGCGATTCGACCCAAGGAGTTGGAAGAACTCGGCATTGCACGCACATATCTTGAGCGCCTTTGCCGTGAAGGAGAACTCAAGAAGGTGGCGCGCGGGCTTTACGTGCTGTCAGACGCCCAGCCGACGGAAAATCGGAGCCTTGCCGAGGTAAGCATCAAGGTGCCCGCCGGGGTGGTGTGCTTGCTGTCGGCTTTGCGCTTTCACGATTTGACTACGCAAGCACCATACGAGGTCTGGCTGGCCCTCGATCGCAAGGCTCGCAAGCCTCGCATAGACGAGCTTCCCGTCAGGATCGTCAGGTTTTCCGGCGATGCGCTCAACGAGGGAATCGAGGAGCATAATGTCGAAGGCGTGAACGTACGGATTTACTGCCCCGCCAAGACTGTCGCAGACTGCTTTAAATACCGCAATAAAATAGGACTCGACGTTGCTATAGAGGCCCTGCGCGATTGCCGGCGGCATATGAAATGCTCTGCGGACGACCTGTGGCGCTACGCGCGTATATGCAGGGTGTGGAAGGTTCTGCAGCCGTACATGGAGGCTCTGACTTGACGCATGGCCGGAAACGAAACCTTCCCGCATCAATTCGACAGAAACTGCTGAATCTTGCTCGCGCGCGCAACGAAGATTTTCAACTCATGTTGGTTCGCTATGCCATCGAACGACTGCTCTATCGCCTGAGTATTTCGTCCTACGCCGACAGATTCATACTGAAAGGGGCGACACTTCTGGGCATCTGGGGCGACATCTCTTACAGACCGACTCGAGACGTAGATTTCCTCACCTACGGCAGGGATACGGCAGAAGCTATTGCAGCCGTCTTTCGCAACATATGCAGAATTGCCGCTGCAGATGGGATTGTTTTCGATCCTGACACGATAGTTGCTGAAGAAATTCGAGGTCGCGACGAATATGGCGGAGTGACTATTACCTTGTCAGCATCGCTCGAGCAGGCAAGGATTGCTGTTAAGATTGACATAGGCTTTGGTGACACCGTAACCCCTGCACCCACCTTGGAGGTACTTCCGTCCCTGGTGGCACTTGAGTCACCGAGTGTCCGCGCGTACAATCGCGAAACATATCTCGCTGAAAAGCTACAGGCCATTGTCGCCTTGGGGATGGCAAACAGCAGAATGAAGGACTTCTTCGACATCCAACTGATATCACGGCACTTCGAATTCAAAGGGGAAATGCTTGCAAGCGCCATCGAACAAACCTTCCGGAGGCGCAAGACAGCTATTCCTCCCGGAATACCTGTTCCATTCACATCGGATTTCTACGACGCGCCCGACAAGAAGCAGCAGTGGACAGCCTTCATGAAACGCATTGGCCGGCAGCCCCATGACCTGCCTCTTCCCCTTGCAGTTGAGGAAATTCGCCAGTTCATCATGCCGGTGCTGAACAGCATCAGACACGGTCAAGGGTTTGGCAGCTATTGGCCTCCAAGAGGTCCATGGCAGTAGAAGCTTCAGCAACCACCAACACGGACGCGCACGAACACGGACAAGCACGGACATGCACGAGCCATACGCGCACAGCCATGCACGATGGCACCGGGCAAGCACGGCTGAAGCCTGCTGGCGCGGGCAGGCTGCTCTCACCGTCCGTGTCAGTCCGTGTCAGTCCGTGGTTGTCGGGGTCAGTTTGTATGGGCCGCCAACGAAGTAGACGCCGTCGTACCTGTCGGCGGCCGGTTCGTCTATGCGGCATTCGCCGGGCCGGACCCATCGCAGCTTGCGGCGCATGGTGAGTTCGATGTAGAAAGGATCGTGCTGGAGGGCGTGCGCCTGGGCTATCAGGTGCTGGTTGTGCCGGCGCAGTTCTCTTACCTCGGCCTGGGCGCGCCGGTGGAGCGCGGCGAGGCGGCGCGCTTCCAGTATGTTGTCCGCAAACAACGAGCCGAAATAGGCGGCAAGCAGGAGTACGCCGGTCTTGATCGCATATTCCAGCAGGGCCTTCATCACGGTCTCCGTGGTGGTGCGGCCGCTTCTTCGGGCGGCACGAGGCGTATGTTCATCTGTTCGGCACGCTCGACCAGGTTGCGGTATGTGCCTTGCCGGCTGACCTCGAGCCTGAGGCGGCATTGCTCCATCCGCAGGCTGAGTGCCTCCTTGTGGAGCGTGATGATGCGCTCGCCGCGGCGCGATAGCTCCAGCCGCTGGTAAATGAGCATCGACAGGCAGACGCACACGAACAGCAGCAGGATGAAGTATATCACGAACGGGCGCCGCGAAACGGCGGGCTGGTTGCGGAATATGACAGGCATCTGGCTTACCGCCGTGGTCGATGCGGCGTCAGCGTATCACCTTGCCGGCCACCTTGTCGTAGGCCGCTTGTGCTTCCGCGCGCCGCTTCTGGTATGTTTCCGAGTCCCATATTTCAATGCAGTCCATCGCGCCGACGATGCAGACTGCCTTGTCTATTGCGGCATACTCCTTGAGGCCGTCGGGCAGGATGATTCGGCCTTGCTTGTCCCATGTTTCCATGGCGCCTTCGCCTCCAAAGATGCGCTTGAAAGCGCGCGCCTCCTCGCGCGTCACCTCGCCTGTTCGGGCGCTCTCGATGATCTCTGCTATACGCTCCTGCGTGTACGCCACCACGCACTTCTCCGCTCCGTAGGTCAGGAACAGGCGCGGAGCGTTTTGCGACGCCGTCACGGCTTCCCGCAACTTCGACGGGATGGTGAGCCGGCCGGCGTTGTCGATGTTGTGCCAGTAGGTACCGAAGAACACGAAACGGCGCGATCCTTTGTTCGGTTTCCTGCCGTGGCGCTGCTAAATCCGCTGCGGACCAGCAGCAAGCCGGTTTGCTTCTTGGGATGGCGGCCGGGCTGTCCCGGTGCAACGGCTGCCGCGGCGTCTCACTTTTTCACGCAAATTCCTGCCTGCCGCCTGCGGGGAAGCGACCGGCATGGCGGCCCAGTTTCCCCCATTTCGGCCCATTTCATATCAAATATACACCATGATCTGCCGTTTGTCAATGGTAAACTTCCATTTTTCCGGTTTTTTCCTGATTTTTTTTCGCCGATGACGCCGCTCCGGCGGCTGCGATCCGCCCGGCGCGGGTGGGGTGATCGAAAATGGGGCGGGAAAAAAACGAATGAGCGGCTTGACAGACGCAGAAAAGTGGGATACAATTATAATAGAGAAGCAGTATTTCCTGTCCCGTCCGGGATCAACCCGTTCGCGCTGCGCCCAAACGGGAGGTTTCGCCCGGCGTCGCGGCCTTTTAGAAACGGAGGTCAATGAGATGTATCATAATTCCTGGCTGCGTTCAGCCGTGTTGGCGGTGTCGGCTGCAAGCATGCTGGCTGGTTCAGCCGCGGCATACGAGTTCAACGATGTTCAGTGGGACGCCAGGATTTTCCCGATCCCCTACTACATAAACATCGCCGGCGCGCCGGATGATTTTGAATCGATCATCAGGCAGAGCGTCACCCAATGGCACCAGGTGGCCTCCAGCAGCATGACTTTCGCGTATAAGGGGATGACCACTCGCAGAGCGGACAACAACGACGGCCACAACACCTTCCTTTGGGATGCGGAATGGGAGGAGAAGGATCCGTCGGTGATCGCCGAAACAATCGTGCGCGTCAGCCCGGCGGGCATAATCCTCGAGTGCGATACGGTCTTCAACGGCACGCTGAGCTGGTCGACCGACGGCACGCCCGGCCCGGAAGAATACGACCTGTTGAGCGTTGCGCTTCGCGAGGTGGGCCGCTGGATTCAATTGGAGTACCTTGCCGACCCGGCTTTCTCGTCGAGCGTGATGTATAGTGTGCTGGAGCCGGGCGTCTTGAGGCGGACGCTCAGCCAGGACGACATCGACGGCATCACGCACGTCTATCGCGCCGACCACCTGGCCGATGCGTGGGAGGACGACGACACCTGCGCCCAGGCGACTGTGCTCGAGCTGAATGATGTGCAGGCCGGTCACAACATCTATCCCGGCACCGATGAAGACTGGTACTCGTTCACCGTCAGCGAGCCGGCCAGCTATCGCATTGCAACCAGCGGCCCCGACCCGCTGGGCGATACGGAACTATTCCTGTACGACACGTGCCCGCCCGGCGACATTCCGCTTGCGCACGCCGACGACGTTATCGTGCCGGGGCTGCTGATGCCATCCACCGATTCGGTGGTGCACGCCGACGGCAGCTATGAATTCCGCATAAACATATCGCCCGGTGTTGTGCCGATCGGCGGGCTTCAACATTATCTTTCCGAGCAGATTGATTTCACGATAGCCCAAGGGGCGCAGTCGCCCCTGAATGAAATCAATACGGACGTTGTGATCGCCGTGGTGGCGGTGGCCAACGGCGGGGAGGTGGAGTTGATCGGCGTGATGGGCGATGTTGGAACGTATCAGACCTCGGCGCCGTCCATAGCGCAGATACAAGGCGCGGTCGGCCACAGCGAATGGGTGCGCATCGGCGACACGCGCTTCAGCCAGCCCCCGCGACTGAGTCAAAACAATGTTACGGTCAAGGCCACATACAACATGTTCCAGAACGACGACGTAGAGTTCAATCAGCCCACAACTCCGTCGGTGCTGCGTGGCGACGGCAGCTACACGCTGCGAGCGAACATTGTCGGTGGGAACATGCTCGACGCCTACGGTTCATACCCGGTGCCTTCCCAGCAGGATTTCGTTTTCGCGCAAGGCAGCACTCTTTTCGTAGACGACGTCAACTCAACGATCGTCTATGCAGTTGTGGGCGTGCTTTCCGGCGGAAGCATCACCCTGGTGGGTGTGCCCGGCACAGCCGCACCTCCGGGCATGGCCGTGGCGCCCTCAAACTCCGAGATCGTGAATGCCGTTGGAGGCCCCAGCGTAGCCTGGTCTCGAATCGGTCATGCGGCATTGAGCCTGAACAATGTCGGCCAGCTCATCGAGGAAGGCGGCGCATATTCGGCCGGAGCGGTCTCGCCGTTTTATGCCGTGCTGGACACACCCGGCCTCGTGCCGGGTGTAACCTACTACGTGAAGGTGCAGTCTTCAACGGCAGGCGGCAGGCCGATCGTCGACCCCTACACCATCTCGCTGATGCCCGGCATCTACGACGCATACGAAAGCGACGACCGCCGCGAAAACGCCAAGCGGATATACCCCGGCGACCGGCAGGAACGCAGCCTCATGCCCTCAGGCGACATCGATTGGGTTCGATTCGAGCTTGCAGAAGATAGGCGCGTGATCATAGAAACAACCGGCCCGGCCAACGGCAACACACAGATGAGCCTCGAAGGGCTGTACGGCAACATCGCATTCAACAACGACAAGCCGGAAGACTGGTACTCGCGCATCGAATTACCCACACTGCCCGCAGACACCTACTGGATACTAGTCACACATCCCGCCGGAGGCGAGCTCGGCCGCTACATGCTCGAGCTGACAACCCTCGAGCCGGTAACCGATCTCTACGAGCCGGACGACTCGCCGCCGGAGGCCGGGCTGCTCGTCGAGCTTGAACCGCAAACTCATACCATCGACCCGGCAGGCGATGAAGACTGGCTGTATTTCATGGCAGACGAAATGGTGCCGATCGTCGAGATCGTCACAAGCGGCCTGGCAGACGACACCTCCCTCGAGCTTTTCGACGATACGATCCTGACAGACCCCCAGGCGCAGCCCATCGCCACAGACAACCCTGGCATCGGCTATGCCCATATCATCGTCAACACCGGCCTTCAGCCCGGGCAGTATTTCGTCCGCGTAACCGAGAGCGGCAACGATGATGTTACCGAAGACTACCAGATCATACTTGTCTTCTCGAAGGAGGGCGATGAGTATGAGCCGGACGACGCTGCGGCCCTCGCAAATCCAATCCTCCACGACCAGCCCCAGGAGCACAGCCTCAAGCCATACAACGAGTCCGACTGGGTCTGGTTCACGCTAGATACCTCGGCCAGTTTCACCGTGGAAACATACGGCAGCGAACCGGACAGCGACACCGTTCTGCGGCTGTACAGCGACAACGACGGCAGCCCCGTCCTGATCGACGAAAACGACGACATCTCATATCCGGACAATCTCTTCTCGCAACTGTCATACCCCGACGCCCCGGCCGGCAAGTACTACGTGGAAGTCACAGGTTGGCCGCCCGACGTCGAAAGCTATTTCCTCAAGTTGACCGTTGAAGCTTCCCAGTGTGAAGACACCGCAGGCGACACCCCGGCCGAGGCCAAGACCATCGGAAATAACGTCCAGGATTCCGACCCCCTGTGCCCGATGGAAGACGTCGACTGGTACAAGATCGAAGTCGCCGAGCTTTCAGACATCGATATACAGGTCGCCGGCGACGCGCTGCTCGAGGTGGAGCTTTTCAACGGCACCATCCTCGGCGGCTCGCCCGACGCATCGCTCGACTATCAGTTGGGCGAATACAACGTCATAATACGACGCGTTGAGCTGCCGGCAGGCACCTATTACATCAAGGTGAACGAATTCAACCAGGATGCGGTGGTGGACGAATACACCATCCTCGTGAAGGTCGCTCCGGCGCCCGACTTCCGCGCCAGCCTGCCGTGGCTTTATTACGAAGGCGACTGGCAGGAGCCGCCGCAGCCAAAAACAGTCACAATCCGCCACCTTTCCGATGCCGTCACGTGGTCGGCATCGGCCGACGTAACATGGCTGACCATCGAACCATCCAACGGAGCGGTCAATCCGTCGGCATCGCAAGACATCCAGGTCACGGCAAACATATATGAGATGATCGGCGGCAACCCCTCCGCACTGATAATCGGCGAATACGCCGGCACGATCACCTACCAGGCCAGCGACGGCAGCTCGTATCAATCAGAGGTGTACCTCACCATCACCGATAATACGCCCGTACTGCAATGGAGCACCGGCAGCCTCCAATTCTCGGCGGTTGAAGGCGCCACCGAACCAACACCGCAAAACGTCACGCTCCAGAATCACGGCGGCGGCACGCTCATACAGTGGTCGATAGTCAGCGACCAGACATGGGTGACAATCGATAACGGATCCGGCACGATGCTGTCCACCAACCCGCAGGTTACGGTGACCGTGCATGCACATCCCGATGGTCTGGCGCCCGGCCCGCACCCGCACACGGCCAACCTCATCCTGCACGGCTTCGAAGGCAGCCCCGAGCCGCAGCCGGCTCCGCCGGGCATCACCTTCACAGTATCCACCGACACCACGGCGCCCACGCCTGCCGTCAGCAGCTTCGAACAGGGGCCGCACGGCGTGGCCGGCAGCGGCGCGATCCACATGACAGCAGTGCAGACGACAGACGACCAGCTCGGCCCGATCGAGTTCTACTACGAATTCCTCGGCGGCGAGTCGGATGGCGCCGACAGCGCCTGGACGCTCGACCGCAACTATTCGCAGCCCGGTCTTACTCCCGGCGGTTACTACACCTTCCGCGTCAAGGCTCGCGACACAAGCTCGCAGCACAACGAAACCAGCTTCTCCGGGAAGGCATCGGGCTATGTGGCCCCGGCAGCACCGCCTGCACCAGTTGTAAGCAATTCCGATTTCACAACGATGGACATCGTCGTCGCGCGCGGCACCAACTCACCCCGCGTGCAGCTTGCTATCTACAACGCCACCGACGACTGCTACGTCGGCCGCAACGGCGAGCCGGTCGCCCAGCCATTCTGGCGCCTGCAGGAGGAATGGTGCCCCGAAACGGCGGGCCAGCCTACACCGGTTACCGCCACCGGCCTGCGGGGCGATACCAAATATTCCTTCGAGATCGTCGGCCGCAACGGGCAAGGGCTGCAAGGCCCGCATGGCTCGCCCGGCACCGGCGATACGAAGGATAATGCACCGCCCAGCCCCGCACCAACCATCAGCGGAGAGCCGCAGTTCGACGGCGACCAGGTGACCGTCACCTGCACGGAATCCTTCGATAAGATGGGCGTGGAATACTATTTCGAATTCGTGGGCGCCCCGGGCGAAGGCTCAGACAGGGACTTTGAACCGGAAAGAAGCTACACAATGCCCGAAACCACCGTGCCGGGCGGCCAATACGGCTTCCGCGTGAGAGCCCGCGACGGCAACGATCCGCCGTGCGAAACTGAATTCTCGGAGGCCGTGATGGTCTACCGCGCCCCGCAGACGCCGCCGATACCCGCACCCACGCCCGACGACTACACCGATTCGACCGTCAATATCAGCCTGCTGACGGGCGACAACTCGGCGACGGTTGAATATGCCATCCAGATGATAATCCAGGGAACAGGCGGCGGCTGGGCCGACGAACACGGCAACCGCGTGGCAAACGAAGTGTGGCAGACCGCCGAGCAGTGGGGCGACCCCATCACGCTGCAAGGCGGCTCGCACGGCGCCACTTTCCTCATCGCCGTAAAGGCGAGAAACGGCGCAGGCGTTGAATCGGCCCTCACGTCCTACCTTTCTATAAGCTTCGTACTTCCCAATTCGGATACGACGCCTCCGGCGCCGAACCCGATGAAATGGGATGCAGCATCGCCGTTGGGCGTGACCAGCGACAGCATCGGCCTTCGCGCCGCAAGCGCAACCGATAACACGCCGCCCATCAACTATGAATTCAGGAATGAAACCACCGGCATCACGCCCGCTTGGCAGCAATCGAGGGACTACACCTTCGGCGGCCTCACCCGAAGCACGCGATACGAGATAAGAGTGCGCGCAAAGGACGGCGGCAACCACATAGGCGACTGGTCGGATCCGATCGTAATATACACACTGCCAAACACCGCCTCCGCACCTGTCCTGACGAAGGAGACAGAGGGCGGGCTGAAAGTGTACGTGGACGTCCACGAAAACAACAACCCGCCCGAAACGGAATACGCGATCGTCCTGCAGAACAAGGGCAAATACGTTGGTGCGGACGGATCGATGGACGCCACCGGGAAGGCGTGGAAAACGCGGGCGGAATGGCTCCAGACGCAACTGCAGGGCTTCGACCTCGGCTTTACCTACAGCATTGCCGTGATAGGGCGCGCACCCGACGGCCGCGAAGCGCCGGCCGGCCCCCCGCTGGTGGGCATGCTCGATTTCGATCCGCCAACGCCCAACCCGGCGGTGCTGATGACAGCCACCTTCAATGCATCAGCGGAAGTGGTGCTGACAGCAGGCACCGCCTTCGATCCCGGCGGCATTGAATACTACTTCGAATGCACCGACGGAAGCCTCGATTCATCAGGCTGGCGGACATCTGCAACGTGGACCTTCGTGCCGCCCGTCAGGGCGCTCAACGCACCCTACCGCGTGAAATACCGCGACGGCTTCGGCAACGAATCCGATTGGTCCGCGGTCAAGGTCGTCCCGATCGACCCCCCCAACATGATGAAACCGACAGCGCGGGGAGCATCCGGTCAGCAGGTGTTCTTCTCCATCAGCTATGCTCCCAATGCCCGCACCGCAGAATATGCCGTAGAGGTCATGTATCAGGGCGCAGGACTGATAACAGGCTACCTGACAGCCGACGGCACCACTCAGGAAGAACCCTGTTGGCGTACCTATGACGAATGGGGCGACGTCATAGCGCTCGATTTCAGCGCCAGCGTCTACTTTGTGGGAACTTTTGTGCGCCGGCCGGGCGGGTCCGACATCAAAGAGAGCAAACAAGTCGAACTCTGGCCCGGTCCGTTAGACACCACTCCGCCAACGCCCAACTCGAGCTTCCAAACACCGCCTGCCGCCATCGGACCCCACAGCGTGACGATGACTGCAGCTCAGCTCAGCGACGCACAGACATACGTGAAATACGGATTCCAGATCGAAGGCGGGGCGATGGTCTGGCAATGGGACAGGACATACACACACGAAGGACTGCTTCCGGCCGGGCAATACCGGTTCCGAACACAGGCGATTGACGGCGTGGGCAATACCAACGCTGCGTCGGCCTACAGCAGCGTATACACACACGCTACGCCGCCCGGGCAACTGAAGCCGGATCCGCATGCACTTACGATAGACCTGCAGATCGACCCGGCCGAAAACTCCGCAGCCGTCGAATATGCCATCTACGACGATGTGCTCGAAAAATACGTGGCAGCCGACGGTTCGCTCACGTCAGATACACCCGTCTGGCAGACCATAGCCGGTTGGGACAGCCCCGCGGTAGTAAGCGGAATCGTGCCCAGGAGCCGGCACGTGTTCTCCGCAATGGCGCGAAACCAGGACGGCATAGTCACCGATAACGGGCCTTCGGTCGAAGTGTTTGCGCGGGATTACGACGACGAACCGCCGCTGCCCAACCCGGCCGAATTCGCCGTCACGCCGGTGGCGGTAAGCCCCACCAGTTTCAGGGCTGAGGCTACTGTGGCGGCGGATGCTTCACCGCCGATCAAATACTACTTCGCCGTCACCAGCCCCGAAGGCGACGCCGCCGACAGCGGCTGGCAGCAATCCAACGTCTACCAACCCACCGGCCTCACGCCCGGCGGCCGATACACCATAACCGTCAAGGCGATGGATTCCAGCGATTCGCCTCACACGAATGAAACGCAGGCCTCCGCGCTCGCCTCGCTGTATCTGCCAACGGTAACGCCCGGTAAGCCCGTGGCCTCCAACACGAGCGCAACAAGCACCACGCTCAGCGTTTCCCCCGGGACCAACTCGTCCGAGGCCGTCTATGCAGTCTTCGAAACACGCACAGGCCGCTACGTGGACGCAACAAACATCCTGCGGTCGCTTGTGCCGGTCTGGCGGTCGGCCGCCGAATTGGGAGGCCCGTTCGCCGTCGGCGGGCTGCAGGGCGAAAGCACCTACTACTTCACTGCGGCCTCGAGAAACCAGGAGGAGGTGGTGTCTGGCTGGGCTGCTGAAACAGAGGTGCAGACAGAAAGCGGCCTGCTGGCGCCCGACGCACCGACAGTGCCGACGGGCTACGTGGGCAGCCGCTCGATCAAGCTGCAGATCAACGCCCCGGGCGCCGATCCCGCAACGACCTTCGCCATCAGATGCGACGGCACCCTGTACGTGCAGGCCGATGGCTCCCTGGCCGCCTCGGCCGTCTGGCAGACGCTCGACCAGTGGCAGAATCCGGCGTACATCAAGGGGCTGGCGGCGGACACCACCTACCTGTTCGACGTGCAGGCGAAGCTCGACGACGCCTCCAGCGAATGGAGCACCGCAACGGCGGTGCTGACCAACATCCAGGGCGATGTCAACGGCGACAACAAGGTCAACATCGTGGACATGCTCGCCGTCCGCAACGTCCTCAACCGTGACCCGAAATCCGACAGCAATTTCCGGGCCGACGTCGACGGCGACGGCAAGATCAACATCGTGGACATGCTCGCAGTCCGCAACAGCCTCAACACCTCGCGCCAGTAAACTCACTGGAAGAAACCGCGACCCCCGCCGTCCTGTACCGGGCGGGGGTTCTTGCATCAATGGCAGGGAAGACTCGCCAGCTTGCCGGGCGCCGAAACCGTGACCGCCAGAATGCTGTCCGATCCGATGCGCATGTCCCTGACAACGCTGACCGGGCCGCCGACGATTTGCTCGAGATACGGCAGGTTGTGGTCGTCGACTAGAAAGACCGCATCGGATTCTTCTGCGCGATAGCTCGCAATTTGCTCCGCCGTGCTCAGAACTATCATATGCAGCCTGCCGTAGAAACACAGCGACGAAGACTCCTTCGGCATCCTGCCGTCGGGCCGGTAGAAGCCTACCGCCTCGCCTTGCGTGACCTGTGCGTTGAGCCAGATGGCATCCGCCTTGGCCGAAAGCGGGTCATCCAGCGCGGGGCACAGCCAGCCTATCCCGATAATCGCAGCCGCCATGCCGTAGCCTGCAATGCAGCGCAACGCGATGGCGGGGCGCCGCCAGATCCATATCAACACGCCCGCTCCGGCCGCTATTCCGGCAGCCGACAGCATCAGAAGCGGCGCAGCGATCCCGCTGCTTCCCGGAAGCATCTCGCCGAACCTCGGCAACAGCAGCGGAATGGCGATGCCCGAGACGGCAATACCCGCGCCTGCGGGCACAAGACCGATCCGCCACGCCCACTTGGCCTTAGCTGTCGACGTCAGCAGACTGTCGATGAACGACCCGATCAAAATTGCCACCGCGGGATACATCGGCAGCAGGTAGACCTGGCGTTTCGAGCGCGAAAGCGTGAAGAAGACGAAAATCACGAGCATCCAGGCCAGGGCGAACGTGATGGGGCGGCTGGCTCGGCGTGCCGCACCCACAGCCGCTGCAACCGCAAACGGCAAAAACAGCGACCACGGCAAGAGATCGCCCCAGATCGTAACGAAGTAATCGTACCACGGCTGCAGATGCGAATGGCCGGTGAGGAACCGCGACACGTTTTGCCGGAACACGAAATACACCAGGTTCGATTCGCCCGCGCCGCGCGCGTAAATCACCGCCCACGCGGAGAAGACCAAAACTGCGCCGGCGCCGGCCGCCGCCGCGACGGCAATCGTACGACGCTCGCCGTGAAACAAGTGTACAACGCCGATGATGCCCATTGGAAGCACAATGCCCGCCGGCCCTTTCGTCAGCGATGCTGCGCCCATCAGCAGGCTGCAAGCCGCCAGCAAAGCCCAGCGCCTTCCGCCCGATGCCGTCCGATAGAAATCGTAGCAGACGAGCGATCCCCCGATGAAAAACGCGAACGGCATATCAACGTGCATGTTCACCGCCTGCCACACAAAATGCGACATAGTGCCAAGCACGATCACGCTCCACAATGCGGCGCGCTCGCCCAGCCTGCGCTCGGCCCAGAAGCCGGTCAGCGCCAGAAGCCCAACGGCACTGAGCGCCGTGGGAAGACGCAGAACCATTTCGCTCAGGCCGAATAACCTGCCGAACGCGGACGTAAGCCAGAAGAACAGCGGCGGGTAATCGGCAAACAACTTCTCGTACAGCTCGAGGCGAAGCCAGTCGCCGGAATCCAGCATATTGCGGGTGATTTCCGCCATATCCGGCTCGTCGGGATACCAGAAATCGCGCCTGGCGATGCAGAATAGCAGAATCAAAGCCACGCCCCCGACGGCAAGCGGCGTGTTCTTCTTCATATGAATGCACCTTATGAAGGATGGTGAACAGAAACCTCCGCAACGAGCGGCAAGCCCGAAATTATACCACGCTCGCCATGTGTATCAATCGCTATTCCGACCGTTTAGGACATCATTTTCTGCGGGTTGTCGGTTCCCGCCGCCCTTCGCGCAACAGCCCCGGCGCGCACCGCCGTAACGAATTACATGTTGACTCCGCTTCGGCCGTTGCCTACAATTGTAAATGAAACGCCGCAAAATGATTGCGCCGACCGGCGAAGGAGAAACTGCCATGCGAACGATTATCATCGCTGCCGTCGTGCTTGCTGCAAGCGGTACACTCGCAGCCGCCAAGGAGATCGACCTCGACTCGCCGAAGATACAGATCAACGGCAAAGACCACGATTTCGGCAACATCAGCCAATATACGCAGCACGTGCATGTGTTCAGCTTCACCAACGCGGGCACGGCTCCGCTGAAAATCAGCAGCGTCCACGCAAGCTGCGGCTGCACCGGCACCTTGCTTTCCGCCGATACCATCGAGCCGGGCAAGGCGGGCGAACTGAAGGTAACGTTCAACAGCGGCACCTTCAGGGGCAATGTCCGCAAGACCATTACGCTGAAGACCAACGATCCCGGCAACGAGACCGTGACGCTGACGATTGCGGCCAACATCATCGCGGACCTGATGGTCGCGCCTCAACACGTGCAATTCGGGCGGATCAACGTGGGCGACTCGCCCGAGCTGACGGCCAGGATCAGCTCGCCCAGCGGCAAGGTTTTTACGGTGGTCAGCGCGGTCTCCTCGCTGAATTTCGTCAAGGCCGAGGTCGATAAGCCCGACGTTGCCGCGCAGGAGCACGAGATTCGCATCAAAGTCGACGGCACGCCGCCCGGCGGGGGATTTC
>Ga0307379_10008063_pt1 | contig 14249 bp, 13 predicted proteins | sample UN2MG_FD_202237 | JGI IMG/M metagenome (GOLD analysis project Ga0307379, IMG submission 202237) | Soil microbial communities from Risofladan, Vaasa, Finland - UN-2 | ecosystem: Environmental > Terrestrial > Soil > Coastal area > Acid sulfate soil | place: Finland: Risofladan, Vaasa | collected...
GTTGGAAAGCACGAGCGATATTGAGACGCTGGCGGCGGAGACGCTTGAAACGCTGGCGAAGGGTGGCGTCGATCTGGTCGCCTGCAGACGCCCGGAGAGCGACCGTCAGACGCTGACCGCCCTCCAGCGCGCCGGCATGTGTGTGGTCGAATGCCTGATGACGTTGTCGCATCCACTAAAGGACATTCCCACCGCGGAGGCCGGCATCGCCGCTCGTGACGAGACCGATGCGGCCGGATGCGCCTCGGTGGGCGAGCGCGCCTTCCGCTTCGACCGGTTTCATGCCGATCCGCTTGTCGACGACGCGGCGGCGGATGCGCTGAAGGGCGCCTGGGCCCGCAACGCCGTGCTGGGCCGCGCCGACCGTGTGTTCGTGACCCGCGAGGGCGACCGGATCACGGGGTTCAATGCCTGCCTGCTGCGCGATGGCGCCGCGGTCATTGACCTGATCGGCGTCGACCCCGATTTCCAGGGTCGAGGACTTGGTCGCTGCCTCGTAAACGCCGCGCTCGCGCATTACTCCGGACGCGCCGCGCGCCTTGTTGTCGGCACTCAATCGGCCAACCATGTTTCGCTCGCGCTCTATCAGCGCACCGGTTTTGTAGTCGAACACTCCGCCCTCACACTGCACGCGCATCTGTCATGATCGTCATCATCATTCCCGCAAAAGGCGCCTCCACGCGCCTGCCAAACAAGAACATGACCCCGATCAACGGGCGCCCCATGCTCGACTACGCAATCGACGAAGCGCTCAAAAGCAAACGTGCCGACGCGATCTACATGTCGACCGACGACGATGCGATCGCCGCGCATGCAGAGCAACGCGAAATTCCGGTGATCCGGCGGCCGGTGACGCTCGGCGGCGAAGTGCCGATCATCGAGGTCTACCGTCACGCGCTTGCAAACATCGATGGGGGCGAAAACGTCGAGATCCTCGTCGGGCTTCAGCCCGATCACCCGGATCGCGACATCGGCGTCGACGAAACGATCGCGGCGTTCGAGGAGGCCCAGGTCGATGTGCTCAACAGCACCGAGGCCGACGGAACCAGGAATGGAGCCCACTACGTGCTGTCGCGCCATTTCGTGGACACCGGGGAGGCGCGCAAGACGGTCACGATTGTCGATGACTGTACGAACATCCACTTCGAAGAGGATCTGCGGCGCGCCGCCCAACGGCTTGCCGCGCGCGCGACCGGCTGATCCATGGGCTGGGTGATCGTCAACACGCTTGACCTCTCCGGCGCGCCCGACGCGGTGGAGACGTTGCAGAGGGCCGGCCGCCTCATCCAGCTGCCGGCGGAGCGCCCGGAGGTCCTCGCCAAGATCGGCCCGGCCGACGCCTATCTGGCGAGCGCCAGTGTGATCATTGACGACGAGTTCCTCGACGCCGCGCCGAGGCTCAAGATTATCGGTTCACCCTCGACCGGAACTGACCATATGGATCTCGTGGCGATCGACCGGCGCGGCATCACCCGGTTCGATATCGCCAAGGAACACGAACTGATCAACGGCTTCACCGCGACATCGGAGATGGCATTCGCGCTCCTGCTGGCGGTCAACCGCCACCTGAAGCCAGCTTTCGCCGCCGCTGATCGTGGCAATTGGGCCCGGGAGCGGTTCACAGGATTTCAGCTCTCCGGTAAGACGCTCGGCATTGTGGGCCTTGGCCGTCTTGGTACGATCACCGCGCGCATCGGCAACGGATTCGGCATGCGCGTGCTCGCCCGCGACATTCGCGAGGTGAACGCGCCCGATGTCGAGATCGTGGGGTTCGACGAGCTGCTTGCGACCTCCGACGTGCTGTCGATCCATGTTCATCTGACGCCGGAAACGGAAAATCTGATCGGCGCTGAAGCCTTTCGTGCGATGAAGCCGAACGCAATTCTGATCAACACGAGCCGCGGCCGGATCGTGGACGAGGCGGCACTTGTCGCGGCGCTGGAAAAAGGTGAGATCGCCGGCGCCGGTCTCGATGTGATCGACGGCGAATGGTTGCCCGACGCCGAGCGCGCACGGCATCCGCTGGTCGCCTATGCGCGCAATCACGACAATCTCGTGATTGCGCCGCACATCGGCGGGGCGACCACCGAATCTATCTACGGCGCGCGCATCTTCATGGCCCGCAAGATCGCCGACTGGCTTTGCTCGGCGGATGGCGGGGCCGGTTGACGTGACCGCGATGGCCAAACCGGCGACCGCGGCCATGGTCGAGAGGCTGCTGCCACATCTGCGCTGTCCGCTCACGCTCATCAGGCAAGGGCATGAGGTCCCGCTGACCCAGCGGGGCGAGGCGCTCGTCTCGCCGAATGGCCACGCCTACGCGGTCGTCGCCGGGGTCCCGGACCTGCGGCCGCGGGCGAGCGAGGCTGCGGGCGAGACGATCGACCACTACGCTCACATCCATGCCGCCCGCCGGGGCGGAAAGGCGGCTGGCGCGGCGCCTGCGCCAGCGCATGGCGATGGAGCCGATAGGGCTCGCCATGCTTGACTATCGCCTGACGGGCGGTATGGCGTTTCCGACCCAGGGCGCGGGCTTTGCGATGCGGCTAGGCGCTGCGTTCGACACTTGCTATCCGGCCTACCGCCATGCGCTCGATCCAAACGAGGTTCGGCGCCGGTTCCTCGATCTCGGCATGATGCCCATGTTGCCGCGCAACATCGCGCCACATTTCGGCGACGTTCCGGGGCACGCGCTGGGCACCTTCAAATCTTACACGGCCGTGCGACCTGCGTAGTGATCCGATCGTGGGAAATGTCACGCTTGTCGATTGCGGTATTGGCAATGTCCAGTCGGTCGCGAATGCGCTGCGCCGCGTGGGCGCCGAGCCGGCCATTGTTAGCGACGGCGACGCGCTGCGCATGGCCGCTGCATCGTGCGTTGTCATGCCAGGGGTAGGTGCGGTTGGCGAGGCGCTCGCGCTGCTGCGCGAACGCGGCCTCGATACGGCCCTCAACGATCTGGTCCGGGACGGGGATGTGCCGTTCCTCGGCATTTGCGTCGGCATGCAAGTGATGGCGGAGGTCTGCGAGGAGTTCGGCGAGCATGCAGGCCTCGGCTGGATCCCCGGCCGGGTGCGGCGGCTCGCGCCGAGAGATGGCGAGCTCCGCGTGCCCCATGTCGGTTGGAACACCATCACGGTCGCTGACGGACCTTCTTTCCTCGGCGGGCTCGATGGCAGCCATTTCTACTTTGTGCACTCCTATGCTCTCGACTGTCCCGATGAGTTCGTGTTGGCGACCGCCGATTATGGCGGGCCGTTCGTCGCGGCGGTCCGCCGTGACCACATTGCCGGGGTTCAGTTCCATCCAGAAAAAAGCTCGGGCGCGGGCGAGGCAATGCTGCGCAGTTTCCTCGCATCGGCCGGCGTGGCCGCAGAGGGCGGACCGCGATGCTGAAGCGGCGGCTGCTGCCAGTGCTCTATTTGCTCGATGGCTGGATGGTGCGAAGTCAGGAATTCAACGAGCACCAGTATATCGGCGATCCGGTCCAACATGTTGAGCGCATGGTCGACTGGGACGTCGACGAGCTGATCGTGCTCGACATCGGCCGCGGCGAGATGGGTTTCGAGCACCACCGGCAGGACTACCGCCACAAGCCGGTTCTGACACTGTTCGATTTCATCCTTGGAATATCGGTCGAGTGCCGAATTCCGCTGACCATTGGCGGGCGGATCCGCTCCGTGGACGATATCCGTGTCCGTATCCAGAACGGCGCTGACAAGGTCTGCGTCAATACCTTGCTGGCTGACGACCCCGAGGTTGTGAACCAAGCCGCGCGTAAATTTGGCAGTCAAGCGATCGTGGCGAGCATCGATTTCCGGGTCGTCGACGGTACATCGCGGGTCTTCCTGGATCACGGTGGGAAGGATTCCGGCGTCGGTCCAGCGGAATGGGCGCGCCGCGCGCGGGAGCTTGGTGCCGGCGAAATCCTGTTGAACGCGATCGACCGTGACGGCATGGCGCGCGGCTATGATCTGGAAACGATCGACGCGGTAGCCGGCGCGGTCGATATCCCGGTGATCGCGTGCGGCGGAGCTGGCCACCAACGTCATTTTCTGGAATGTTTCGAACGGACACGCGCGCAAGCCGTCGCGGCCGGCAACATCTTTCACTTCACCGAGAACGCCTATCCGCGTGCCAAGCAGTTCCTCGCCGAAAAGCGTGACGACATCAGGCCGTCGACGGCGCTCGCCGCCTGAACCACTATCGCAATGAGTTGCATATCAAAACATCTCCGCGTCAATGATCGCGCAGCCGCGGCGGGTCTCGATTTCGGCATTCCCGCCAATCAGCCGCGCTGGCGGGATCGTGCCCGTTTCTGCCGCGCTCCGGGCCAAATGAGGCAGCAGACCATCGCCCATTATCTCGATGGTGATGCTGCGGCGGGCGAGCTTCTCCTTGAGCGCTGGGAATGTGAGGGCCTGTCCGACAAGTTCGGCCGTGGAGGTGAATTCCCGCCCTGCGCACTCGACACGATAGCGGGCGATCTCTATTTCGTCGGCCACGCTGGCATAGGCATGGAAGCGCTCCTTGAAACTGCTGTCAACGCCGTGAAAGAGGATGCGCCGGAAGCCAAGCGTTGCAGCCAGTTCGAGGCATCTGAGCGCAACGGTATGTCCGCCGCCGATGAAGCCGGCGGCCGGATCGGCCCCCGCTGCGCGCATCTTCGCCTCCAGCCCATCGACCTGCGGGTGCCAGAGCACCGCATTGTGGTGGGCAAGGCGCTCGAACGCCTCGGGCGGGCAAATAGAGGCAAGGTAGTAGCGCAGGCCCTCGATCGGCGTGCCCATCGCGGACAGGGTCAACGCATCAGGTCCGACATGGACCGCCGCCCACGGCCGGATGCCGTACTCCATGAGGAGTTGGGGCACCTCGTTGACCGCAAGCACCTTTGCGCCGGCCACGCTTGCCGCAGCTACGTCCTCCAACGTTTCAAGGAGCGACGGGCCGCCGGCGACGAGAACGAGCGGTTCGCGCCGGGGCGTGTGCGGCCGCAATTCGGCATGGCGCCCAGCCAGGTTGGTAAGCAGATGTGCCAGCATCGTCTCCGCGGGCACGCGCGGGCTGTAGCGAACTTCGATGATCGGTCGGTCACGTGCCATGCTGGGTCCGGGTGCCGCGGTCGGGCATCATCACTTGTCGGGCCAAGGTGGAGTACCATCTTAGCGGATTTGGCAGTCCGCGACCGAATGTCGCCGGGCGCCGGCAAGACGAGGCTATAGGTCGATGGCACGAAAATTACGCATCCTGCTGGCCGACCTTGTGCACGATTATCGGCCGAACCATTTCTGCACGCCGCTCGGCATCGGTTTCGTTGCGGCTTACCTGCGGTCGATCCACGGCGCGGAGGTGGATGTCCGGCTATTCAAATCGCCGACGACATTGCTGGATGCGATTCGGGCTGAAGTGCGGCCGGATATCGTCGGGCTCTCTAACTATTCGTGGAACTACGAGATCAACCGCATGATCATGCAGCGGACGGCGGTGGAGGCCCCGGACGCGCTGATCGTCCAGGGCGGCCCCCATATCCGCATCGACAACCAGGGTATCGCCGACCATCTGGCCGCCCATCCGCAAGTCGACTACTACACCATGTTCGAGGGCGAATACCCGATGGGCCATCTCATCGGGATGCTGCTCTCCAGCGGCGAGTTGGTGCGGCCGGCGAAATGCGATGTGTCGCTACCGGGCGTTGCTTTTCTCCGTGGCGGTGAACTTGTCTACACGCCGCACCTGTCGAAGAAGGGCGATCTGGAGTCGATCCGCTCGCCATATCTCTCCGGCATGCTTGACGAATTTCTGGCGTCACCGCTTTACTTGCCGCTCCTGGAGACCAATCGCGGCTGTCCTTTTGCTTGCACGTTTTGTGCCTGGGGCATCTCGGTGCTGAACAAGGTGCGCAAGTTCGACCTCGAACGCATTTGCGCCGAGATCGACTATGTCGCAAAACGCTCTACGGCGACGCACTGGTATTTCACCGACGCCAATTTCGGCATGTTCGAGCGCGACATCGCAATCGCCGAGGCGATCCGCAAGGCGGCGGACGGGAGCGACTACTTCCAGCGCCTCTCGATCAATTGGGCCAAGAACTCGTCGCGCTATTGCATCGAGATCCAGCGCATCCTCAAAGGGGTGTGCGATCCGCTCGTCGCAGTGCAGTCGACTGACGCGGCGGTGCTAAAGCACATCAAGCGCGATAATATCCGCATGGAGACAATGACGGATCTGGTCGAACAGGGCCGCCGCGACGGCATCGCCATGACCACCGACGTGCTGGCGGGGCTGCCTGGGGAGACGCTGGAGAGCCACCTCAACACCCTTCGCGACGTATTCGCCAACGGCTTTCAGTCCTTCAATGTTGGCCAGATCCGCATGCTGCCGGGATCGGAGATGGAGACCGACTTGGACCGCGAACGGTTCGGCTTGAAGACTCAGCACCGCCTGATCGCCGGCTTTTTCGGCATCTATGATGGACAGCCGATCGCCGAATATGAGGAATCGATCGTCGAGACCGCGACCATGTCACGCGAAGACATGTACACCCTGCGCGTCGTGCATTTCCTGGCATGGGCAATGTGGAACTCGGGCATCGCGCAGCCGCTGCTTCGCCACATGTACAATGCCGAGGGCATCAATCCGCTCGACGCGATTCTCGCCTTGGTCGAGAACGATCTGCCGGCGGTGGTGCAGAATTTCATGGATGAGTATGTCGCCGAGGCGCGTTCGGAATGGTTCGACAGCGCCGATGATTTGACGGCGTATTTCAAGGTGAACGCCGGGGAGATGCTTGCGAACGAATACCTCAAGCTGAACTTGAAATACCTGGCCAGGATCCTGCTCGACAAGCGCATGGCACGGGCGATGCTTGAGATCATCGCACGCCGCAGCGCAGCGCCCGTGCGCGATGCCCTGGTTGAGTTCTGTCTCGACCGGATCTTCTTCATCGAGGATCGCGTCCATGAGAAGCTCGGACATTACTCGCCGGAGTTGGTCGTCGCGCTCGCCGCGGTTTATCCAAGCGTGCGGGCAGACGATCCTACGACCTGCCGCTTCAGCGTCACGCCCAAGCAGTTCCGCGCCGTGGAGCTGGAGATGGACCGCTTCGACTTCGACCAGAACCCGGTGCGCGCGATCGCGCTGGCGCTCCAGAACTACGGCGACAAGCTCTACTACGATTTCGCCTTCGGCGGCGAGATCGAGACCACCGGCACCGAGACGTTCCTTGATTCCTTCGACTACGCGAACCAGCTTCGGACCTATGCAGGACGCAGCTGAAAGCTGACCAGTCGAAGCCTCCGACCCCAAACCGAAAACGATGTCCGTCCCCAATCTACCGCATGTGACCTGGTGCACGCGTTGTGTTTACCCGTCGAGCTCGGCTATCCCGCTCAAGTTCGACGCGAACGGTGTGTGCAGCGGCTGCCGGGTCCACGATCAGAAAAAGGACATCGACTGGGACGAGCGCCTGCAATGGCTGCTTGAGGATGTTGAGCCCTACCGGAAATCGGCGGGCTACGAATGCGTGATCGGCGTTTCGGGCGGCAAGGACAGCTACTACCAGGCTCACTTCGTCAAGGAGAAGCTGGGCCTCAAGCCGCTGCTCGTTACTTACAACGGGAACAACTACCTCGACGTCGGCTGGCGCAACCTGATGCGCATGAAAGAGGTGTTCGGGGTCGATCATATGATCATTTCGCCCTCGGTAGACATGTTGATCCGCATGAACCGGCTTGGCTTTCGCAAGACTGGCGACATGAACTGGCAGGCCCATGCCGGCATTCTCACCATACCGATGAAGATGGCCTGCCAACTCGGTATCCCGCTCGTATTCTGGGGCGAGCATGGCTGGACCGATCTGGGCGGCATGCTCTCGATGCACGACTTCCCCGAATACACCTATCGCTACCGCAAGGATCAGGGCCTGCGCGGCTATGATTGGTGGGACTTCGCGGGCGACGAGGAAGAGCCGGTCGCCGAGAACGAACTCGAGTGCTTCAAATACCCTACCGACGAGGAGATCGAGCGCGTCGGATTGCGCGGCCTCTTCATTGGCAACTTCGATCTCTGGGATTCGAACGCCCATGCCAAACTTGTCATCGAGCGCTATAGCTGGGAGCCCTCGCCGGTCCCCTTCGAGCGGACCTACCGGCGCATGTCCAACCTCGACGACCGATACGAGAATGGTGCTCACGACTATCTGAAGTACGTGAAGTTCGGTTATGGGCGGGCGACCGATCATGCCTGCAAGGATATCCGTCGCGGCTACATGACCCGCGCGGAAGGCATCGAGGCAGTGCGTAAATACGATCACGTCCGGTCTTCCGATCTCGATTTCTGGCTCGACTATGTCGACCGCGACGTGGCCTGGTTCGACCGCATCGCCGACAGCTTTCGCAGCCCGCTCGTCTGGGTGCAGGACGACGCCGGCCGCTGGCACAAGCGGAACATTTGGGATGAACAAGGCTGAGCCCGTACTGAGGGTCGGCGATATTCGTCCCGACGACGCAATGGCCGATCAACAGGCGGCCCTCGACGCCGACATCGCTTGGCTGTCCGCGCGCCGCGATCACTTCGTCGCCGTCCCGTGCCCGGCCTGCGGCGGTACGGACAGCATCGAGTTGTACGAAAAGTTCGCGATGAACCATCGGCGCTGCTCGAGTTGCGCCACGCAGTTTGTGTCGCCTCGTCCAGATTCGCTGGCGCTGGCCGAGTTCTATGCCCAGTCGCGCAACTATGCCTATTGGGCAGAGCATGTATTTCCGGCGAGCAAGCAGGCACGACGCGAGCGGATTTTTCGCCCGCGCGCCGGAATTGCCGCCGATATTGTGCGAGCGGGGGGCAAGGTTGATCCCGTTCTGCTGGAGGTGGGGGCTGCCTACGGTCTCTTCTGCGACGAGGCCCAGGACACAGGTGCCTTCGGGCGGATCATCGCCATCGAGCCCACCCCGGCGCTGGCCCAAATCTGTCGCGAGACGGGACTAGAAGTCATCGAAGCGAGCTACGAGGAGGCTCGCCCGGACACTCGCCCCGACATGATCGCCGCATTTGAGGTTATCGAGCATCTGTTCAATCCAGGCGCTTTCCTCGACTGGTGCCGCGAGCTCCTCAATCCCGGCGGCCACATCCTTCTCACCTGCCCCAATATAGCGGGATTTGAGACCGCGCTGCTGGGCAAGGCTTCCGGCGCGGTCGACCACGAGCACATCAACCTTTTCACGCCCGAAAGCCTCGGCGCGCTGGTCGAGCGCTGCGGCTTTGCCGAGGTTGAAGTGACCACGCCGGGCGAGCTCGACGTTGAGATCGTGCGCCGCGCGCTCGACGACGGATCGGTCGAGCGCGCCGTGCTCGACCCGGTGCTGGTGCGCCTGATCGACGACGGCGACGATGCGTTGCTCCAATCGGCGATCCGCTCGGCGAAGCTGTCCTCCAACATGCGCCTGATTGCGCGCAAGCCGGCCTCATCGGGATCGGTATGATCTTCGTCTTCCTCAACAACAAGCTGATCGCGCTCGACACCGTGCTGCCGCTGATGCTCGAGCTCAAGCGGCGGCACCCAGGCGTGCGCCTTGAGTTCCTATGCTTCGAGCCGCGCACCGAGGCGGCAATCCGCGAGAACGTGGTGCTGTCCGATGCGCTCGATTCGATTGGCCGGCTGCGCATGGTCGGACGGCGCGACGCCGGAGCGGTGCACTGGCTTGGACATCGTTTGCGCTCAATCGCAATGCTTGCGCGCATCGCGTTTCTCGCTCTCATTGGACGGGCGAGCTTCGTCCATTTCAAGGCGCTGAGCGAATGGCCATTCCGGCTGCTTTACGTGCTCGCCCCCAATCGAACGTTCTTCGCCCAAGCGGGCAACACCGCCCAGACCGCGACCGAGCGCAAAGTCGATCAGATCAACAAGAAGCGATCCTACCCGTCGATCTTGCCGGCAGCGGGCCAGCTGATCGGCTTCAACGGAGACTGGTGGGGCTTTGCCGATCCGCGGCTGGCAAACAAGCCACGCTTCCTGCTGCCGCCGACGATCCAGTTGCCGGCTTGGAACGAACACCTCGCCCAGGTAGCTCCGCGCTATCTGCGGGACGTCCTGCCTAGCGACAATGCCGACGGTGCAGGATATGCCGTCTACATCCTGAGCTCGATGGACAATGCGCCGATCCTCCAAGACCCGGACGGTTTTCCAGGTCTCCTGGAGGAAACGCTCGCTGAGCTATACGAGGCTCGGCCCGAGCTCTTCGTTCTCGTCAAACCGCATCCGGCGACCCGGTCGGCCTATCGCGAACGCGCGGCCGCGATCATCGAGCGGCAGGCGGCGGCGGGTCAGGCGGTGGCCGAGACGCACCTCCACCCGCAACTATTGGCCAGGAACGCGCGCTTTTTCATTGCCAACGTCTTCAGCTCTACCTTCATCAACGCGGTGTTGAGCCGCACGCCGACCATCGAATACACGCGCTACAGCGCGATCACCCTCGCGGTCACCGACAATGGGTCGATGCGGCCCGATTTTGTCGATCACTTCATCAACGGCGATGCTGAGCGCTTGCGAGCGCTGGTCGGCGAACTCCAACCTCGGGAAGAAGGCGCACGGCAACCGGTGATGCCGCAATTTGAAGACGCCGTCCGGCGTCTCCTCGACACCTTGGCCGGTGCGGAGCCGGCTGCCGGTCATCACGGCGCATAGCAAAAAAGATTCCGTACCATGGATACACAAGACCGAACGTCTAGCGTGAAAACCACCAATCGAGCCTGGCAGAAGCACCTCCGCGCGAAGGGGATCATCCCCTTCTTCCTCGACCGGCTGCAACAGCACGCGCTTTCGAGCTCATGGCAGTACGCGCGCGGCGTCTTCCATTTTCCGATTGGCGATCCAGAGCTGGAGGACGAGCTCAGCCGGGCCTACTTCGCATTCGCCGAGGCGTTTCCTTACGAGTTCTATCTTGAGCTCACGAACCACTGCAATCTGAGCTGCGCCATGTGTGCGCGACCGGCGATGAACCGGCCCATGGGCGTCATGTCGCGGAAGCTATACTGCAAGATCATCGACGAGATCGCCGAGATGCAGCCCTTCGCCTTCATCCACTATTACGGTATCGGCGAGTCGACGGTCGACAAGACCCTGTTCGAGCGGCTCGCCTATTCCCGCGATAAAGGACTACGCAACTCACTGCTGTTCACCAACGGGCAGCTGCTGACGCACGACAGCAACTACAAGAAGCTCGCCGACTCCGAATTGACGAATATCGGGATCGACGTCGACGGCTTCGATCAGGAAACCTACGGTAAGGTTCGCGTCGGTGGCGACTTCGCCAAGGTCAAGCGTGGCGTGGAACTGCTCCACCGCTATATCCGCGAGCGCGGCCTGCGCGTGCGGGTCGAGCTTGCCTATCAGGTGGTGCCCCGAGTCAACGAGCATCATCTCGGCAAGTTCGTCGAATGGTGCGTGTCGAACGGGTACGAGTACAAGATCGTCACCATGCACAACTGGGCCGGGTTGCGCGACGACATCGAGCCGTCGGGTCTCGGCGCCAATGATGACATGCACCACGCCGAGCGAACGAGCCCATGCCCCTTCCTATGGAACGGCTTTACTATCGCCTGGGACGGCCGGGTCCCGGTGTGCTTCCAGGATGCCGCACTTCGCGAAACCCTTGGCGACCTCAACCGCCAGACGATCGAAGAGATTTGGCACGGCACCCACCGGGCCAAGCGCCGTACCCAGGTCGCAGGATCTTTCCAGGGGCTCTGCAACGGTTGCGACTCCGGCTCGGGCATCCGGCTGCCGCCGTTCCAGTCGACGCTCTATCCACCCGAGCTGCGCGATGCGCACTGACCCGGCCGAAAAGAGCAAGGATCCGGCCGAATGATTGTCCTCGGCATCAGCGAGGCCCATGAGGCCCATGCCTGCATCGTGCGCGACGGCGAGCTGGTGGCGGCGATCGCCGAGGAGCGTCTGTCACGGATCAAGGCCGACAGCCGATATCCGCGACGCGCCATCGACGCCGTGCTGAAAATCGCCGGCATCGAGCCGGCCGAGATCGACGCGGTGGCCTTTGCCTCGCGCAGCGACTGGCTATGGCAGACGCTCTACAACAAGCACGCCATGTTCTCGGTCCAGGACTGGATCGACGAGTGCGAGTTCTATTGGAAACCGGTGTTGCTAGAGGGCAAGGAGATCTCTCCCTTCGCCATCTTCGATCGGTTCCGGCACCACGGCGGCGAGGCGCTCGAGGACGAGCCTTACTTTCCCTTCTTGGAGCAGGCCCGCAACAGTCCGCCCGAGCAATGGCGCGCGTTGGGCGACGCAATCCGTGCCCAGACGATCGAACGACATCTCGGCATCGGGCGCGACAAGATCCATACCTTTCGGCACGAGGATTGCCACAAGGCCTACGGATTCTATTCGTCGCCCTATCGCAAGAGCGATACCCTCATGCTTACCATCGAGGGAGGCGGCGACGACTCCTCGGCCACGGTCAGCACCATGGACGCCGACGGTGCGATCACCGAGCTGTGGCGCTCGAACCGGGTGCAGGCTGGTCGCCTCTACGCCTATGTGACGCTCATCCTCGGCATGAAGCCCTGCCAGCATGAATACAAGGTGATGGGCTTGGCGCCCTACGGTACCGAGTATCACGGCCGGCGCAGCCTGGAATTCTTCCGCACCGTCAACCGCGTCGCGGGAACCGAGATCGCGAACGATGGCAACGTCCCCGACCTTTACTACTCGGTGCGCGAGGCCTTGCGCGGCGAACGTTTTGATGGGATTGCCTGGGGCCTGCAAACTTGGCTCGAAGAGCTGATGAGCGAATGGGTCGTCGCCAATGTTCGCGAGACCGGCATCGCCAACGTTGTGCTGTCGGGCGGGGTTGCCCAAAACATCAAGGCCGTCAAGGCGTTGGCCGCGCTCGACGAGGTCGAGCAGATCTGGGCGGGCCCGATTTCCGGCGACGGCTCGATCGGCGTCGGCGCCGCCTGGTTGGCGACCCGGATGCTGGACCCGCAAACCGAGCTCAAAGGGTATACAAGCATCTATCTCGGGACCGAGCATGATGCCGGTGCGGTAGACGCCGCGGTTCGGGCTCGTAAGTTGAATGGCGGCTTCAATACGGTGGACGGACCAACCGCCGATCAGGTCGCCGGATGGATTGCCGAAGGCCATGTTGTCGCGCGTTTTTCCGGACGCATGGAGTTCGGACAGCGCGCGCTCGGCAACCGCTCGATCCTCGCCGACCCGCGCCGCAAGGGTTCGGTTGAAAAGGTCAATCGCAAGATCAAGTATCGCGATTTCTGGATGCCGTTTACGCCCTCGATGACGGCGGCGGAGGCCGACCGCCTGCTGGTCAATCCCAAGGGTTCTTACTCGCCCTTCATGACCCAGGCTTTCGACCTCAAGGATGGCTATGCCGAGAAGTTGCCGGCGGTCATTCACCCCTCGGACAAGACGGCCCGCCCGCAGATGCTGAAGCAGGCCGACAATCCGGGATATCACGAAATACTGACGGCATTCGGTGCACGCTCAGGATTCGAGTGCCTGATGAACACGTCGTTCAACCTGCACGGTGATGCGATCGTCGAATCGCCGGATGACGCGATCCGTACCTTCCTCGACTCCGACCTGGATATTTTGTTGTTCGACGATCTGGCGGTCTCCAGGCCGAAGCTGTCTTGAGCGAGGACGTTGGACCGGGTCCGATGATCGACCTCGATGCGCAACGCCAATTCGTGCATCGTGAAACGGCAAAGATCGGCAGCGGCCTTGGGCTCGGCGAGCTTGCCTCCTTCGTCGACGAGCTCGATCGTGACGAAGCGATCAAGCCGGCACTGGAGGACAAGGTCGCTGTGGTCGAGTTCTTCAGGACCAAGCACTGGGACAGCCTGCTGCGGCTAGGCCTTTATCGCGTCGCTCAGTACGCGATCGGGCGCGCTCTTGGCGCCGGCGCCATCGTCGAAACTGGCGTGCTGCACGGGCTATCGACCATCTTCTCGCTGGCCGCGCTGGAGCGGAACGGTGACGCAGACGGACACGCGGATGCCCGCATGATCTCGATCGACCATCCTTCGCGGTTCGAGGACGGGCCGAGCAATCAGGACGGCTTCACCGATACGCTGCCGCCCGGCCTTGAGCCCGGTTGGGCTATCCCGGATGCGCTCCGGCGGAGATGGACGCTGCGCCTGGGACCGTCGTCGGACCACCTCCCCTCCGTCGCACAAGAGCTGGGCGACATCGATGTGTTCATCCACGACAGCGAACA
>Ga0307379_10008064_pt1 | contig 14248 bp, 7 predicted proteins | sample UN2MG_FD_202237 | JGI IMG/M metagenome (GOLD analysis project Ga0307379, IMG submission 202237) | Soil microbial communities from Risofladan, Vaasa, Finland - UN-2 | ecosystem: Environmental > Terrestrial > Soil > Coastal area > Acid sulfate soil | place: Finland: Risofladan, Vaasa | collected...
GGGACTACGAGCAGCAACCACGGTCTGCACGAAAGTATTCCACTCCTGACAGCTAGGGCAACGCCCTAGCCATTTCGGGCTTTCCTTGCCACACTGCTGGCAAACAAAAACAGTTTTAGATTTAGATTTTTCCAAGCTACCAAACCTCGAATCGCCCCGTATTTTTGATAACTAATAAGCATTACACCATCACCATCAAAGACTAAGCTGCAAAATAGATTTGAAATATTAAAAAGGGCGGGGATTTATCGCTCTATACATAATCCCGCCCTAAACTAAATCAGCCAACTGGGAATCTGGACTTATAAGACATAAATCAATTTTATGCTTTCCCCTCTCCCAATAAAGCTCCAGCAATAGTTCGAATTACAATTGTTTCGCCGTCACGATCCACCTCCACAGTATCCCCGGGACAGAACTCGCCACGGAGTAAAGCTTCAGAAAGCTTATCCTCAACCTCATTTTGAATTACACGACGTAAAGGCCGTGCCCCAAAAGTTGGGTCATAACCCTTTTCACCCAGAAAATCCTTAGCAGCATCGGTGATTTCCAATTTCACATTCTTCTCTCGCAGTGACTTAATCACCTCGCTGAGCATCAAATCAACAATCTGAGAGATCTGTTCTCTGCTAAGAGAGTGAAAAACAACTACGCCATCAATGCGGTTTAAAAACTCAGGACGGAATTTTTTCTTCAGCTCCCCAAGCACCTTCTCTTTCATTTTCCCATATTCAACCTGCCGATTCTTTTCCTCATCAGCATGAGTAGCGAACCCCAAGGTCATATCACGTTTTATGAGTTCAGCACCGATATTACTAGTCATAACTATAATACTGTTGCGAAAATCAATCCGGCGCCCTTTAGCATCAGTCAAGTGGCCATCGTCAAAAATCTGGAGCAATATATTGAAGACATCATCATGGGCCTTCTCAATTTCATCAAGGAGTATAACACAGTAAGAATTCCGCCTCACAGCCTCAGTTAATTGTCCTCCTTCATCATAACCTACATATCCTGGGGGGGCACCAACTAGCCGAGCCACATTATGCCGTTCCATAAATTCAGACATATCGAGCCTCACCAAAGAATCTTCTGTACCGAACATAAACTCGGTTAGAGCCCTCGCGAGCTCGGTTTTGCCCACTCCCGTTGGCCCAAGAAAAATAAAGCTACCAATAGGATGGCGGATATCCTTTAATCCAGCCCGGGCTCGTCTTACTGCCTTAGACACAGTGGTTATAGCCTCATCTTGGCCAATAATTCGGTGATGTAAAGTCTCTTCCATTTGCAGAAGACGACTAGATTCATCAGTAGTCAAGCGTACTACAGGAATTCCAGTCCACATGCTGGCTACCTCAGCTATATCTTCTTCGGTTACCACAGGCTTATCCTGAGTCTGCCCCTCTTTCCACTCCTGCTCCGTGCTCTTCATTCTCTTCATCAATTGGACTTCCCGGTCACGCAACTCCGCAGCATACTCATATTGCTGGGAAGAGATGGCATTCTCTTTATCCTGACGCACACTTCCCAAAGCTCGTCTTGCTTCAGTTAAACTAATAGGCGCAGCACCACGCTTAATACGTACCCTCGAGGCAGCCTCGTCCATCAAATCAATAGCCTTGTCAGGTAAAAATCGGTCTGGTATATACCTAGCTGCTAGAGAAGTCGCAACCTGTAACGCCTCATCACTTATGATTAAGTGGTGATAGTCTTCATAGCGTTCCTTAATACCTCGCAGAATTTCCAAGGTTTCCTCTACAGATGGTTCAGCCACCTGGACTGGTTGAAAACGGCGCTCCAATGCAGCATCCTTTTCAATATGCTTGCGATAATCATCGAAGGTGGTAGCACCAATACACTGGATCTCACCACGAGACAGCGATGGTTTCAAGATATTGGAGGCATCAACAGCACCTTCAGCAGCACCAGCGCCAACAATAGTATGCAATTCATCAATAAAAATTACACAATTGCCAGCATTTTTTATCTCGTCAATAACCTTCTTCAATCTCTCCTCAAATTCACCACGATATTTTGTGCCAGCTACTAACGAACCTATATCTAAAGTTACCACTCGTTTGTTTTGCAACGTCTCAGGCACATCACCTGACGCAACTCGGTGTGCCAAACCCTCTACAACCGCTGTTTTGCCAACACCCGGTTCACCTATAAGTGCTGGATTATTCTTAGTACGACGACTAAGAATTTGAATCACTCGCTCAATCTCCTTATCGCGGTCAATGACAGGATCGAGCTTGCCAGCTCGAGCTGCAGAGGTTAAATCAATACCAAGTTGGTCTAGAACAGGTGTTCGAGCTATATCTCGAGCAGCACCACGGGACTGAGATGCACCTTGGCTTAGAAGACTGTTGATCTCAGTTTGTACTCGCTCTAGTGTAATACCAAAGCTCTCCAGAACACCAACGACTGCTCCCTCACGTTCACGTAGCAGGCCTAATAAAAGATGCTCAGTACCAATGTAATTATGATTGAGGCGACGCGCCTCATCTACTGCAAGCTCAATAACCCTCTTCGCCCGAGGGGTAAGCCCAACTTCACCGATGCTCGCTCTTTCTCCCCGCCCTATCACAAATTCCACCGCCGCCCGTACCTTACTTGCTGACACACCTAAGTTATTTAAAACCTTACTAGCTACACCTTCCTCTTCAGCTATCAAACCCAGCAATACATGCTCAGTATCAATATAATTATGCCCAAAGTGCTGCGCCTCTTCCTGCGCTCGGGTCAGAGCTCGGCGAGCCCTCTCTGAAAACTTCTCAAATCTACTAGCCATATTTACCCCTAGTCCTTTATACTCTCTACTAGCCTCAATTTATCCCCACCCATTTAAATCGTGTGACACCAAGCCTGCTAAATCACAAGGCCCTTATAAAATTATATACACTGCACAGAGCCTAGCTCTACTAAGTTCTTAAAAACCCCTGGCAGTGGCATATTTTCCCAAAGAGTTGCCTCCCTAGTATCGTCTGCGCTGAGGCGTTTCACTTCCGTGTTCGAGATGGAAACGGGTGGTTCCACCTCGCTCTAACCACCAGCGGATTCAAACTGAACTATGATAAAAGCTACTACTAAATATACAACCAAAAGTATTTTTTGTCAATCGAAGCTGCAGATTTGACGACAATAGCCGCCAATGCTATTCTTAAAACCAAGATTTACCTTAGTGAGGTGACAAAGTGAATTATGGACGTGAATTACTTAAAGGCAATACTGACTCCTTGCTTCTTTGGCTAATTAATTACCAGCCGATGTATGGTTACCAAATCATAAAAGAACTAGAAAAAAGGAGCAACGGCTATTTTCAGTTCAAGGAAGGCACTCTTTATCCAGCTCTTCACCGTTTGGAGAAAGCTGGGGTTATCCAGGGTAAATGGCAAAGATTACCGACTGGTCAGGAAAGGCGCTACTACTACATAACACAGAAGGGGCAGAAAGCCTTGGCTGAGAGACTAACGGTATGGCAAAGTTTTTCTGCAGCCGTGGACTTAGTTATACAAACAGCAAGTGGCTAATAAGACAATGACAACCCGGTTAAATTACTTGGACAGATTCAAAGGTTACCTGAGGCTTGATCCTACAATTGAAGACGCTGTGGTGCGAGAACTCCAAGCACATCTCGAGGATAGAAGCCAGGAATTAAGAGAATCTGGGCTATCTGCAGAAGAGGTAACCGGACTTGCTGCACAGCTTCTTGGCTCTCCCCGACTTATTGCTCGGCAAATGTATGAAGTATATAGCCAAGGCAGCTGGTGGCAAGCTCTATTTGCCGCTTTACCTCATCTTCTGATTGCATCTCTCTTCGCTTTGCATTGCTGGCAAAGCACAGTTTGGCTATCAGGTATTTTAATCGCAATTATTTGCGTCGTTATCTACGGCTGGTGTCACAGCAAACCAATATGGCTATTCCCCTGGCTGGGTTATTGCCTGATGCCAGTAATAGCTGTTGGTATTCTGTTAATTTACTTGCCTGGTGGCTGGACCTGGTTTGCAGCTGCTGCCTATGCCCCTCTAGCTATAATCGTCCTAGTTCTGCTAACCAAACAAATTATAAAGCAGGATTGGTTATTCGCATCATTAATGTTGCTTCCTATTCCTATAGTGTTAAGCTGGGTGATAACGCTAGGAATAGGGGAAAGGTTCCCATGGTACGAACACCTTCATGGGATTGCTTCCTGGGTTGCTTTGAGCTTCACGGTGTTGGCAGTAACTGTGGCAATTTTCATTCGTATCAGACAACGCTGGGCTAAGACTGGAGCTCTACTAATCCTTGAACTTCTAGTTCTAGCAATAATAGCCCTGACTGCCAATAATGCTATCAGCTTCTGGAATTGGCTACTTCTAATTTTGCTGTCTTTGTTTCTTTTTCTTGGGCCGGCATTGATAGAACGCAGGATAAGAGAAAGTTGATCGCAACTTGCTAAAATCGGACGGATAAACCAGCTTTTTCACTTCTTATCAGCTAAACCAATCAGCAAAAGCCAAAAACCTAAGAATAAAAAGGAAAGAAACTATTTTCACCTCCACCTTCCCCTTTTTGCCTGTCTAGCCTCTTTTTCCATCGCCTCTAAATAGACCTGATATTTAACATCGGGCGGATAAGCTTTAGCACAAGAATAGCCCTGTTTTACCATCTCAACGTTAACAAAGGTACCGTCAACATAAACATAGCGTAGCAGCCTTCCATATTTATCTTTATTTGAAATATCTTTCTCCAACCTAACCTTTTTGCCTCCCACTAGTTCTTCATTTGCCTGCTTTGCTTCTAGGTAGTATGACTCATCCTTCTCCGGAGCATCAATACCAATATAACGCACATGATAGCCATCCTCAATGACAATAGTATCGCCATCAATAACCTGAGTTACTTTAACCACGCCAGGTAGCTGTTGACAAGCTAGCAGCAACAGCAAAGTAATTAAGAGAGGCAAGATAACAATTTTGCTTCTAGGGCTCATCATACTTCCAGCTTAACATATCTTTCCTGCCAGTTGTAAATGCAACTATAGTGCTGCAGATAATAAAGGTAAGTTTTTCCGCCGGGCAAAGGCTTTGTCTACAAGTCAGCTTCCAATTATGATTCAAAGCCCCTTGGGCTCGACGACAATTTGCAATAGAGGCAGCATAATGCACACAAAGAGGAAAAGGCCTCCGCTAACCCTTACCACAAGCTTGCCTGAGATGATTGTCCCTTTTTATAAACAACTCCTAAGTGTTCACAGGCAAGTCTAGTAGCTACTCTGCCTCGAGATGTCCGGTCTAGGAACCCCAGTTGAAGGAGATAAGGTTCATAAACGTCCATTATAGTATCTGCTTCCTCATTGATAGAAGCAGCAATAGTGTCAAGACCAACTGGCCCACCATCAAATTTTTCAATTATAGTATGCAGAACCTTATGGTCTATCTCATCCAAACCAAGGTGGTCAATCTCCAGCTTAGAAAGCGCTTCAATGGCCACAGATTCGGTAGCCACTCCACTTGCCATCACCTGGGCATAGTCACGCACTCGTTTTAGAAGTCGATTAGCTACCCGGGGTGTTCCCCGAGCCCGGCAGGCAATCTGGCTAAGACCAGCTTCCTCTACCTCTATACTAAGAATGCTTGCTGAGCGTCTTAAGATTGTCTCTATAGCCAGTTCATCATAGAAATCAAGACGATAAGTAGCACCAAATCTGTCTCTCAAAGGAGAACTCATCAAGGCATAGCGGGTAGTAGCTCCAATCAGTGTAAAACGAGGTATGTTTAAGCGCAGGCTTCTGGCTCCAGGGCCTTTACCAAGGACTATATCTATAGCAAAATCTTCCATTGCCGGATAAAGAATTTCTTCTACCACTCGGCTAAGTCGATGAATCTCATCAATAAAAAGGATGTCATCTTTTTGCAGGTTAGTTAAGATAGCTGCCAGGTCCCCGGGACGTTCTATTGCTGGGCCTGAGCTAACTTTAATATTAACTCCCATTTCAACAGCGATAATAAAGGCTAATGTAGTTTTCCCTAAACCAGGTGGCCCGTAAAGGAGAACATGGTCTAATGCCTCTCCGCGTTTTTGAGCAGCAGCGATACCTATTTCAAGGTTACCTTTGACCTTACCTTGCCCAACAAAATCAATCAGGTGCTTTGGTCGAAGGTTAGAGTCCAGAGAAACATCCTCAGTGCTGGGCTTGCCCGATATTATCCGTGTTGCTACCTCTCTATCTCGCATCACTGAAAAGCTAACTAAAACTTACTAAAATTATATCACAACCCAGTGCTAGCAAATAAGCTGCTGACAATTAATGCAGGAATCCCCACTATACAGCGGGGATTCCTCTAACTCCAGTTTCAATTTTAAATATAGTTAAATTTCCTCAACTCCGGTTCAAGTAATCGGTACTTCCCCGGGTACTTCCCCTAGTAACATTGAGGTATCTAACCGTGGGGCTACTTCTTCGGTTTCCTCAGTCTCAGTCAAGGATAAAACCTGGGATGGAATAAGCCTGCCGATAATCACATTTTCTTTTAAGCCAAGAAGCCTGTCTGTTTTCCCCAAAATTGACGCCTTAGCAAGCACTCGAGTAGTCTCTTGGAAGGAAGCAGCAGATAACCAACTATCTGTCTCCAACGAAGACCGAGTAATACCGAGTAGGACAGTCTGGGCAGTAGCTGGCTCACCTCCTTCAGCTAACACCTTAGCATTTATGCTCTCGTACTCAAGGCGGTCAACTAAGTCACCAGATAGAAGCTCTGTGTCACCTGGGGATTCGACACGTACTCGTCTGAGCATCTGGCGGATAATAATTTCAATATGTTTGTCGTTAATATTTACTCCCTGCGACCGATAGACTTTTTGCACTTCCTCAACCAGGTATTGCTGTACTGCTTCTCTCCCCATAATGCGCAGAATATCTTGAGGATCAACAGACCCATCAATAAGTTGGTCCCCAGCTTTCACCCTATTGCCTGATTCAATGCGAATGTGGCTTCCATGCAAGACTATATATTCTCGCTCTTCATTTTCCTCATACCGAATATAAAAATGTCCATCCTCAATAACTATATTACCAGCAACCCTAGCTATTACCGGGTGTTCTTCAACAGCTGCTAGCTTTTGGTCTGGAGCTGACTCATCAAGCGACGATGGTACCGAAGTAGCAAGTCTTGTTCCAGCCTCGACCCATTCCCCATCGCCTACAAGCACCTCAGCTCCTGGCTGCAATAGATATTCATCCAGATAGGATTCAGAACTGGTAACTCTAATTCTGCGTACTTCCTTAGTATCAATCACCTCAGCAGTGCCATCGATTTCACAAATAACGGCCACTCCTTTGGGCACTCTAGCCTCAAATAATTCCTCTACTCGTGGTAAACCACTGGTGATATCAAGTCCAGCCACACCACCTGTATGAAAAGTGCGTAATGTTAGCTGAGTTCCCGGCTCTCCAATACTTTGAGCAGCAATAATACCTACAGCAGCACCAGGTGGTATTAACCCTCTTCTAGCAAGGTCACGCCCATAACAGTATTGGCAGATGCCTCGTCGAGAATGGCAACAAAGAGGCGACCTCACATATACTTGGGTAATGCCAGCCTCGATAATCCGCTTCGCCTTTTCCTCATCAATCTCTTCATTCTTACAGGCAATGATCTTACCAGTGCCTGGGTCGGTAACGTCAGCTGCAGCTAAACGACCAACCAAACGATCATAGAGGGACGCTAACAATCCCTTATCCCCCTTCCCAAACAGCCAAATACCCTCTTCAGTACCACAATTTTCTTGAAATATAATCAAATCTTGAGCCACATCAACAAGGCGTCGGGTGAGATAACCAGCATCTGAAGTCCTCAAGGCAGTATCAGCCAATCCTTTACGAGCACCATGAGTGGACATGAAATACTCCATCACCGAGAGTCCTTCGCTAAGGCTCGATTTAATAGGGAACTCGATTATCCTTCCTGACGGGTCGGTCATTAAACCTCGCATGCCAGCCATTTGCCTAATCTGCGAAATATTTCCTTTCGCTCCCGAGGTTGCCATCATATAGAGTCCACCATAGCGGTCTAACGATTGGGAAATAGTATCTGTAATTTTATCTGTAGTCTCTGTCCAAACTTGAATGACACTGTTATAGCGCTCATCCTCAGTGATTAGCCCCCGATTAAACTGGCTTTCAATAACAGCGACTTTCTCATCGCCTTCTTCAAGCAGCTTTGCTTTATTTCGGGGCACTTCAAGATCCCTTGAAGCAATAGTGGTACCCGACTTCGTAGCATACTCAAAGCCTAGCTGCTTAAGATTGTCAAGCATAGCAGCAACAGAGGCATTTCCCAACAAACGGTGGCAGTCTGACACCAAGCGCTTCAAAGCAGCTTTATCCATCGCTTGATTACAAAATCGAAACTCAGGAGGTAAAATATCGTTAAATAAAATCCGACCAACGCTAGTCTTTAATCTCTGCACACCCGTATCCTCAACCCTCACCTCTATTTCAGCATCTAAACCGACAACTCCCAACTCATAGGCTAGTTTAGCCTCTTCAAAATCGCTGAAAAGCCTCCCCTCGCCCTTAGCCGTAGGCCTGATATTAGTAAGATAATAACAACCCAGAACCATATCCAAGGTGGGTGTCATTACAGGCTCACCGGAACTCGGCAGTAACATGTTATAGATGCCAAGCATTTGTTCTCTGGCTTCTCTCACCGCTGCCCGAGAAAGCGGTACATGAACTGCCATTTGGTCGCCATCAAAGTCAGCATTAAAAGCAGTGCATGCTAAAGGATGAAATTGGATGGCGCTGCCATCAATAAGCAGAGGCTCAAAAGCCTGAATACTTAGTCGATGTAATGTCGGTGCCCGGTTAAGTAACACCGGGCGTTCTTTAACCACCTCTTCCAGAATATCCCACACCTCAGGTCTAGCTCTCTCCACCTGTCTTCGAGCACTCTTGATATTATGAGCATAACCTTGCTCGATCAGGCGACGCATAACAAAAGGCTTGAACAACTCCAGGGCCATATGCTTAGGCAGACCACACTGGTGGAGTTTTAATTCAGGCCCAACAACAATAACTGAACGACCGCTATAGTCGACTCGCTTACCTAAAAGGTTTTGGCGGAAACGGCCTTGCTTACCCCTAAGCATATCAGACAGTGATTTTAATTTACGGTTGCTACCAACTGTAGGCACTCGTCCTCTTCGCCCATTGTCAATAAGCGAATCAACAGCCTCTTGGAGCATACGTTTCTCATTGCAGATGATAATTTCTGGAGCTCCCAAGTCGACTAGCCGTCGGAGGCGATTATTACGATTAATTACACGCCGGTAAAGGTCATTAAGGTCACTGGTAGCAAATCGGCCGCCGTCTAATTGGACTATAGGGCGAAGCTCTGGAGGTAACACTGGAAGCACAGTCAGTATCATCCACTCAGGTTTATTGCCGCTACGCCAAAAAGCCTCAACCACTCGCAATCGCTTGCTAGCTTTCTTACGGCGTTGCCCTGAACTGGACCGAACCTCTTCAATAAGTTCACGGCGTAGCTTTTCAAGGTCAATATCCCGGAGAATTTGCAAAACAGCTTCAGCCCCCATCTCAGCTTCAAAAAGGTCGCCGCATTCCCTCCTAAGTTCTCGGTATTGACTCTCAGTAAGAAGCCCTCGTGGCTGGAGACATTCTATAGCTACTATCGTCTCCTGCATTTCATCCTGAAGCCTACCTTTTTCGTCAAGGAACTCGCGCCTCAACTGATTTACTCTCTCCAAAGCTTCCTGCTCCAGCTGCGATTGAGCTTCCGCTTCTATCTCCGCAACCTGATTCTCCATCACCTGCTCTCGTTCAGCAGTTCGCTCAGAAATTTTATCTTTAAGCTGCTTAATTATCTCCCGGCGCGCTGCTTCATCAACCGAAATAACGATATACCGTGCAAAGTAAAGGACTCGCTCTAAGTTCCGGGGAGAGATATCAAGAAGCAACGCTAGTCGACTAGGCACTCCTTTAGCATACCAAATATGAGCTACCGGAGTAGCCAACTCGATATGGCCCATACGCGTCCGGCGTACTCTAGAATGCTCTACTGTAACTCCACATCTATCACAGGTAACGCCCCGATAACGTATCTTTTTATACTTCCCACAATAACATTCGTAATTTTTAGTTGGCCCAAAGATTCTTTCACAAAAAAGCCCGTCTTTTTCCGGCCGCAGAGTTCGATAATTGATTGTCTCCGGCTCAGTTACCTCACCATAAGACCAGCTTCTAATCTGCTCTGGTGAAGCAAGCGAAATACGGATGGCATTAAAATCGTTAACCTCAATCATCTTTCTCCTTCAGCCCAAAGCTTCATGTCTAGTCCCGATTCTCTTCCTCTCTTCAAGAAAGCTTATCATTTCTTCTTCTTCATTAAGCAGCTCAACAGCTAGCCCCAAGCTGCGCAATTCCATAAACAAAACCTTGAAGGATTCTGGAACACCTGGATGGAGTATATCTTCACCTTTAACAAGAGACTCATAAGCTTTAGCTCGACCAGCTACATCGTCTGATTTCACAGTAAGGAGTTCCTGAAGCATATGACCAGCGCCATAAGCTTCTAGCGCCCACACTTCCATCTCGCCGAAGCGTTGTCCTCCAAATTGAGCCTTACCACCAAGGGGTTGCTGGGTGATTAGAGAATAAGGACCAGTGGACCGGGCATGTACCTTGTCATCAACAAGGTGAATGAGCTTCATCATGTAGATATTGCCTACAGTTACTGGTTGATCAAATAGCTCACCAGTTCGCCCGTCACGAAGACTCATTCTACCAAAGGTAGGTGGTAATTGTTTCTGCTCAAGATAGACCTTCTCTACAATATCATTTACTTCCTCATCTTTAAGACCAGAAGCCTCTATTCCCAAGCTATCAAGCCATAAGCGAAGACAAGCTTTTCTCGCCTCCCCTGGATAACGATCATCGAATACTTGCTCCGCATTATAATCATGCTCAGTAAGCCAAGCCTTCACCCGGTCGAGTTCGGTAATAGTGAATTTGCCATCTCTGACTGAGTCGATTACGCCTGATTGTCGAGCTATCCAAGCCCTAGCTAGAGCATCTTCAATGGCAGTGTTATCAGCTCCGTCAAAGATTGGGTTAAGCATTTTAAGACCCAGTGTTTCAGCGGCCCAACCTAAATGTGTCTCTAGAATTTGCCCGATATTCATGCGCGATGGGACACCAATAGGGTTTAAAATTATGTCCACAGGTCTACCATCAGGTAGGAAAGGCATCTCATTCTCAGGTAAAATACATGAGATAACGCCCTTGTTTCCATGTCTACCTGCCATTTTGTCTCCCACAGAGATTCTCCGTCTCTGTGCAATCCACACTCGCACTAGCCGACTTACACCTGCAGGCAGATCACTATAATTATCACGGGAGAAAATTTTGATGTCAATCACCTTCCCCCATTCGCCATGTGGCACTCTGAGAGAGCTATCCTTTACCTCACGGGCTTTCTCACCAAAGATAGCTCTCAGCAATTTCTCTTCAGCGGTTAGCTCGGTTTCTCCCTTTGGACTAATTTTGCCCACTAGGATAGACCCCGGGCCCACTTCAGCCCCTATACGAACGATGCCAGATTCATCCAGATCACGTAGGCTTTCCTCACCTACATTAGGTATATCTCTAGTAATCTCCTCTGAGCCGAGCTTAGTCTCGCGGGCTTCTATTTCACACTTCTCAATATGAACAGAGGTAAATCTATCATCTTTAACTAGTTTCTCACTGAGAATAATAGCATCTTCAAAATTGTATCCTCGCCAGCTCATAAAAGCGCAAAGGATGTTTTGTCCTAAGGCAAGCTCACCTTGATCTGTTGCCGAACCATCAGCTAGAACCTGCCCCTTTTTAACTTTGTCACCTTTAGACACTATAGGGCGCTGATTAACACACGTCCCTTGATTAGTTCGGACGAATTTCATTAATGGATCGACACGAGTGTGTCTATCCACCTCTTTAACCGTTACCTGAGTACTGGTAACCGAGACAACCTCACCTTCCTCCCGGGCAAATACAACCTGCCCACTATACCTAGCTACTTCCTTCTCCATCCCAGTAGCTATTAATGGGGATTCAGGGCAAAGTAAAGGCACAGCTTGGCGCTGCATGTTCGACCCCATCAGAGCTCTGTTAGCATCATCATGTTCAAGAAAAGGTATAAGGGAGGTAGTAACACTAAAAACTTGCTTTGGTGAAACATCCATAAAATCTACCTCACCCGCTGGCGTTTTAAGATACTCACCACCTCGTATAACACTGATTCTATCTTCAATAAATTCGTTTTTCTGGTTAAGAAGAGCATTAGCTTGTGCGATGGTATATTGTTCCTCATCTTCAGCAGTTATATAAATAATTTGCTCAGAAACGAAAGGAGCCACTTTAACAAGCCGAGGAGGCAGAGAGGCTAGTTTCTCAGCAATTTTCTTGGTGATCATAGTCCTAGCAGAAGCAAGGCAATTCCCGTTATCATCGAATATATCCTCCGGAATTCTTCTACCTAGCAGTCCCTCATCGCTACTAAGCATCCCAATAACCTTACGATAAGGCGTTTCTATAAAACCATATTCATTGATTCGAGCATAAGTAGCCAGAGAGCCAATGAGACCGATGTTTGGCCCCTCTGGTGTCTCAATAGGACATATTTTCCCATAATGAGAGTAGTGTACATCGCGAACATCAAAGCCAGCACGCTGACGGGAAAGCCCTCCCGGCCCCATTGCTGAAAGGCGACGTTTATGAGTTAGCTCAGCTAATGGATTAGTCTGGTCCATGAATTGAGAGAGTTGTGAACCACCAAAAAACTCTCTCATGGCAGCAACTACAGGGCGGTTGTTAATCAAACTAGTTGGAGTGGCAGCTTCGGGACCAACAATACTCATGCGTTCTTTGATTGTCCGTTCTAAGCGTAGCAACCCAATGCGAAACTGATTTTGTATAAGATATCCTGTTGTTCGTACTCGCCGATTACCTAGATGATCAATATCATCTGGCATTTCTCTACCGTTATTAATCAATATAATATGCCGTACTATCTCTAAAAAGTCCTCCTGAGTCAGCGAGCGATGGGACTGAGGGATGTCAAGACCTAATCTTTTATTGAGTTTGTATCGCCCGACCTTACCCAAATCATAGCGTCGGGGATTGAAAAAAAGATTATTTAGAAGAGTTTGAGCATTATCAACAGTAGGAGGATCACCCGGGCGCAAGCGCTTATAGATATCCAGCAAGGCTTCATCTTTGGTCCTAACATCAGATTCCCTATCCATTGTAGACTGCATAAAGGAATGCTCTAACGAGGTATCCACCTCTTGAAAAAGACTGAGCAGCTCACTATCGCTATCATAACCGATAGCACGCAGCAAAACTGCCACAGGGATTTTCCTCTTACCATCCACTTTTATGAAAATAATATCCCTGCCGGATGTTTCAAACTCTAACCAGACGCCATGCTCAGGAATTAGTTTGGCAAAGCATAGCTCACGTCTACTTGCTGGGTCTTCTTGCAACCTGAAATAGATACCAGGAGAGCGAATCAATTGATTGACCACTACCCTCTCTCCCCCTCCAATTATAAAGGTACCTTTGTCTGTCATGAGAGGAATATCGCCAAAGAATATTTGCTGTTCCTTAATCTCTCCAGTCTCTTTAAATACCAGTTGGGTCCTAACATAAAGAGGAGCCGCATATGTCATATCCCGCTGGCGACATTGAGACTCAGAGCATGGAGGTTGACGAAACTCATAACCAACAAAATGTAATTCTAACCGAGTGCCAATAAGGTCATAAATAGGCGAAATTTCTTGGAAAAGCTCCTTTAACCCTTCTTCTTGAAACCAACGAAAGGAGTCAAGTTGAACCTGGATAAGATTGGGAATCTCTAAAACTTGAGGTAGTTTGGCGAAGGATTTTCTCTCTCGCAAAGCAATGCTTTTCTTCTCAGACACTAATGGAAAAAACATAAGTCCTACCGCTTAACAGTTAGGGAGAAATACCCCAGCAATTGCAGTATCTTATAGCAAGGAATAAACTCTGGCTATGGTTTGCACCTGGGGAGCCTATAAGTAAAAGCTAAAAAGGCATCTCAATACCGCAAATAAATATTTTAACACTAAGTTTATTTATTGTCAAGGGGGAGTCTCTTCCAATACAAGATGAGCCTGGAGGGGGTATCGATTTCTAACACAGGATGAGCCTGAACAGGCAGGCATCTCGTTTATGATTGG
>Ga0307379_10008065_pt1 | contig 14247 bp, 9 predicted proteins | sample UN2MG_FD_202237 | JGI IMG/M metagenome (GOLD analysis project Ga0307379, IMG submission 202237) | Soil microbial communities from Risofladan, Vaasa, Finland - UN-2 | ecosystem: Environmental > Terrestrial > Soil > Coastal area > Acid sulfate soil | place: Finland: Risofladan, Vaasa | collected...
TTTTGCAACGGCGGCTAAAAATCGGCTATGCCCGGGCAGCTCGAATTCTTGACCAGCTTGAACGGGCCGGTATCGTCGGCCCGGCTGATGCCTCAAAACCCAGAGAAGTTTTAGTTAAAAACCCTGAAGAATTTTTAGCTTCCCAAACTGGTTAAATTCTCTTAAATGAAAACTGTTGGCCAGATTTTAAAAAGAGCCCGTCAGGAAAAGGAGATTTCCCTTACCGAATTAGAAAGGGCAACTAAAATTCGCTTGGCTCACCTGAAAGCTTTGGAAGATGATCAATATGAAAAGCTTCCGTCCATAACTTCAGCCAAAGGCTTTATTAAAAATTATGCTGAATTTTTAGGTCTTTCATCTTCTTCAGTTTTAGCTGTTTTTCGCCGCGATTTTACCCAGGATAGGAAGGGTCGGATTATTCCCCAGACAGTTCTTGAGCCAATTAACCGACCAATTCTTACCTGGACGCCAAGACTAACGATCATTCTTGTTGTGGCCGCCTTTTTTACCCTTTTTTTGGGCTATCTGGCCTACCAGTATTTTTCCCTGATTAGGCCGCCTCAGCTTATTTTGACTTCTCCTTCAGTTGAAGAGAAGGTTATTGGCGAGACAATAAATGTGGTTGGCAAAACCTCTTCTGATGCGACCGTGACTGTCAACGGAGAACTGGTCGGTCTCTCTGAACAAGGAGAATTTTTTTATCAGGTAAAATTGGCTGGCGGCCAAAATACCATTGTGGTTGAAGCGACTAGCAAGCGGGGCCAAAAAACAGAAGTGACCCGGACTGTTTATGCCATAGAATGAGATAGAAAGTTCGGGTTGACCTTTTAAGGGAGAATATTAGATACTAAAATTATGATTGATACAACCCAAGTTCTTTTAATTGTGGTGATTACCACCTTAACAATCCTGCTCACCATTATTGGTGTCCAGGTTTTTTTTATTCTTCGGGAACTCAAAAGAACCATTGAGAAGATCAATAAAATGCTTGATGATGCGGGGACAATTTCTGAGTCAATTGCCAGGCCGATTGCCTCCCTTGCCAACGGTATTACCGGCGTTTCCGGAATTACTGGACTGCTTGGTTGGCTGGTGAGTAGAAAGAAAAAAAGAGAAGAAAAAGAAACAGGGGAGGCTTAATGGAAAAACGCGACCATGAAGGGAGCAGTTTTTTTACCGGTGCCTTTTTAGGGGCTTTAGTTGGGGCAGGAATGGCTTTTTTCTTTTTAAGCGATGAGGAAACAAAAAAAAAGCTCAAAAGAAAAGGCAAGGATACTCTTGACAACTTGGGTGTGTTAGTGGCTGAGGTTGAGGAGAAGGGAAAGGAGTTTTCCCGAAAAGCCCAAAAAGTAAAAACTGATCTTGAGGAAAAGGCAAAGAGTGGCAAACTGGGCGATGAGGCGCGGGAGAAACTGGCTCATATTGACAAGCTTCGTGAACGGGGCCGAGAAGCCACCGGTCGCTTTTTTACTCGCTCTGGGAAAAAACTAAGCTAAATCTTCTTGCTTCAAAGCCTGCTTTCGGGTATCATTGTTTTCAATGACAGTCGGGCAGCTGAAAGAAAAATATCTTAAATTTTTTGAGGAGAGGGGTCATCAGAAACTGGCTAATGTTTCCCTGGTCCCAGAAAATGATCCAACGGCTTTGTTTATCAATTCCGGGATGCACCCCTTGGTGCCTTATCTTTTAGGTGAGCCCCATCCTTTAGGAAAAAAACTGGTTTCTCTTCAGCGTTGCTTGCGGACTCAAGACATTGAAGAGGTTGGGGATTTCACCCATTTAACTTTTTTTGAGATGCTGGGCAACTGGTCGCTTGGCGATTACTGGAAAAAAGAAGCGATTGCTTGGTCTTACGAGTTTTTAACTTCCCAACTAGGACTTGATCCTAAGAGGCTTTCGGTTACTTGTTTTGCCGGTGATCAAGATGCGCCAAAAGATGAAGAAACAGCCAAAATTTGGCGATCTTTAGGCCTACCTAAAGAAAGAATCCACTTTTTAGGCAAAAAAGATAATTGGTGGGCGGTGGGCGACGCTGGCCCTTGCGGCCCAGACACAGAAATGTTTTACGACACTGGCAAGAAAAAATGTGGACCGAAATGCCAACCGGGCTGTAGTTGCGGAAAATATTTTGAAGTCTGGAACAATGTTTTTATGCAGTTTAATAAATCAAAGAACGGGAAACTTGAAAAGTTAAAAAAACCCAATATTGACACGGGGATGGGAGTAGAGCGGATGATGACCATCCTTGAGGGAAAAGATGATGTTTATCAAATCAGCGTCTTGGTTAATTTAATTGAGCAAATTGAAAAAATAGCGGGTCAAAAATATCAAGGAAAAAATCAGAAGCCGATGAGGATCATTGCCGATCATCTTCGGGCAGCTGTCTTTGCTCTCGCTGATGGTGTTTTGTTTTCAAATGTTGGCCAAGGATATGTTTTGCGTCGTCTAGTTCGCCGGACAATCCGATATAGCCGCTTCTTCGAGGCGGAAAAATCTTTTTTAGCCAAGACAGTCCCAATAATAGTTGACCAATACAGCCGGGATTATCCCCATTTAAAAAGGAATCAGGCCCAGATTACAAGAGAGCTTAAGCTAGAAGAAGAACGGTTTAAGAAAACCTTGAAGCGTGGCTTAAAGGAGATTGAGAAATACAAAAGCCTTAACGGGAAAATTGCCTTTTATCTTTACGAGACACATGGCTTTCCTCTTGAGCTAACAGAGGAGATTGCCAGAGAGCGTGACCAAAAACTAAACAAGCAAGTTTTTGAAAAAGAATTTAAAAAACACCAAAAGCTTTCTAGGAAAGGAGTGGCAAAGAAGTTTACTGGTGGGCTGGCGGATCATTCAGGGGTGGTAAAAAAACTTCATACTGCCACCCATCTATTGCATCAGGCTCTCCGTGATGTTTTGGGCGATCATGTTTGCCAATCAGGGAGCAACATTACCCCTGAAAGGGCACGGTTTGACTTTACTCACCCGGAGAAGTTAAGCGATCAAGAAATTGAAAAAGTTGCAAAATTGGTCAATCAGAAAATTGAAGATAATTTGCCGGTGAAGATGAAAATAATGAGCTTGGAGGAAGCAAAAAAGAAAGGCGCTTTAGCTTTTTTTGGCGAAAAATATGGGGAGAAGGTAAAGGTCTACTCAGTAGGGGGTTATTCTAAAGAAATCTGCGGTGGGCCACACATTAGTTTTACTGGAGAAATTGGTCATGTTAAAATAACTAAAGAAGAATCTGTGGGTGCCGGCAGACGCCGGATTTACCTTCAGCCTGCCTAGCAATGGAAGTTAAAGATCTTATCTCTAAAATCGGCAAAAAAGAAGCTAAAAAGGAACACTTTTTTGCTTTAGTGATTGCTGCCAAAAAAATCCGAGGGGCAATTTGGACAGTTGACCAAGGTAAAACAAAAGTGGTGGCTACCGGCGAGCCTGAAGCCTGGACAGAGGAAAAGGATTTTATTGATGCTGTTGACGCCACTCTTTCCAGCGCCACCGAATCTTTTACCCCAACCGAAGAAGCCAAAGAACCCAATAAAATTATTTTTGGCTTGCCTGAGGATTGGGTTGAAGAGGAAAAAATAGTTGTCGGAAAACTGAAGATTTTAAAGGAAATTTCCCAAAAACTGGATTTGAAGCCAGTTGGTTTCGTAGTTATTACCGAGGCGATTATCCATCAACTGAAAGCAAGTGAAGGGGTGCCGCCAACAGCTATTCTTTTAGGCTTGGAGGAAGAGGAAGTCGGAGTTGCCCTGGTTAATTTAGGTAAAATTGGAGATTCAACCATCGTTAAACGAAGCCAGGATTTGGGAGCCGATGTGGCCGAAGGACTCTCTCGACTGGAAACCAAAAAGTCGTTTCCGGCCAGAATAATCCTTTATAACTCCAGTCAGAATTTAGAAAAAGCTAAAGAGGAACTTTTAGCCTATTCCTGGCCTTCTTTTTTTCTTCACCTGCCAAAAGTGGAAATCTTACCAGCTGATTTTGATATTAGAGCCGTGGCCCTCTCTGGAGGAAGAGAGGTTGCCAAAGCGGCGGGGATTGAGGTTCTTGAGCCTGATGCAGAAAAGGATCAAGAAACGGCAGAAGAGGAAGTCTCTGCTTCAACTGAAAAGGTGAAAGAGGTAGGGGAAGAAAAAGCAGAAGAGGCTGATTTTGGTTTTATCAAAGACAAAGATATTATTGAAGAAAAGCCCCGGTCGGAACTGCCTGAACAAAAAACCTTGCCAGCCGAACCGGAAATTGTTGGGCCAGAGACTCTGGTGTCGCCCAAGGAAGGCAAGGAAAAAATTCCTACTGTTCCCTTTTTAGGGAAGCGTCTACCGGCCTTAAAATTGCCCACGATTGATCTTGCTAAATTTCCTTTCCCGAAAATTGATTTTTCAAAATTGGCCACGATTTTGCCTTTTTTTAAAGGCAGAACTTCTTTGGTGATCGGTTTAGTTTTAGGCATTCTTTTTATCCTTGGCGGGATTGTTTTGGGTGCCTATTGGTATCTCCCTCAAGCCCAAGTAGCTCTTTTAGTAGAGCCCAAAATTCTTGAGAAAGAGTTTGAGATTAAGCTTGATCCTGAGCTTGCCACTCCTGATCCAGTTGCCCTTGCCTTGCCTGCAGACTCCATTGAAGCCGAGGTGGAAGGCGAGAAGACTATCGGGACTACTGGCACAAAGCTGATTGGTGATCCTGCCAAAGGGGAAGTGACAATCTTTAACCGAACCGAAAGCGCCAAAGAGTTTGCTGCGGGAATAATCATTAGCGGTCCAGGGGGCTTAGAGTTCAGTCTAGATGATGAGGTTACGGTTGCCTCGGAAAGCGCCGGACCAGATTATACCAAAATTCCCGGCAAAGGAACGGTTTCCGTTACCGCTGTTGAGATTGGGACTGAAGGCAACCTGGCGGCTGAATCAGAGCTTACCCTTGCTGACTATTCTTCTTCAGACTATATTGCTCGAAACGGAAGCGCTCTTGCTGGGGGAACCAGTCGGGAAGTCAACGTGGTTTCTGAAGAAGACCAAGAGGGGCTTCTTTCCTCTCTAACCGAAGAGCTGAGACAAACAGCTGTCAGCCAGTTGAGTCAAAAACTTTCGCCGGATACCAAGCTTTTGGAGGAGTCTCTTACTGATGAGGTAGTTAAAAAAGACTATTCTCACCAAGAAGGCGAGGAGTCAGACAAGCTAAGTCTTGCCCTAAAATCAAAATTTTCGGCCCTGACCTATAAAGAAGAAGATTTTAAAAGTCTAGTTGAGGATCAGATTAGAGAAACGGTTCCCTCGGGCTTTGAGTTTAAAAGAGAAGAAAGCGAAATTGACTTTGATCTGATTGATGTTAAAGAAGATGGTGAAGCACGGTTTAAGGCGATTCTCAAGGCAAACCTTCTTCCCAAGCTTGACCTTGAGGAAATTAGAAAGAATTTGGCCGGCAAATACCCAGAACTAGGAGAACTTTATTTGGATAATCTTCCCAACGTTGTCGGCTTTGAGGCCAAGATAACTCCCCATCTTCCCCGCCGTCTAGAAACCTTCCCTAGACTAGTTAAAAATATCCAAATGGAAGTAAGATTGAAATAAATCAATGGCTCTTTATCGCTATGTCAAGGTTGAAAGAATTTCCAAGCCGCCAAATCCTACCTTGGTTAGGGCGAGTAAAACCCTGCCATTTTTCTTAATTGCCGTTGGCCTGTTTTTAGTGGCCAATGCTGCCTGGCCAATTATTTCTTATGAGCTGGTGACTAGCTTCCGCTTTCAAAAGAAATTAATTAGGCCCGTCCCTCAACAAGTTATCACCCGGCCAAGTGGTCAGAATCAGGTTTTAGGTCAGGAAGCTCAGGAGGTTGACTATACCAAGCCTAGCAATTGGTTTCCCTCGGCGCCAAAATTACCACCCCAGCCAAGCAAAATTACCCACTACACTCTTTCTATTCCCAAGCTTGAGATTAATCAGGCCATTGTTGAAATTGGGGGCGAGGATTTACAGCAAGCCTTAATTCATTATCCGGGTACAGCTCTTCCCGGACAATACGGAAATGTGGTTATTTTCGGCCATTCGGTGCTGCCCCAGTTTTTTAACCCCGAAAATTACAAGACGATTTTTTCTACCCTACCCACACTTGAGGAGGAAGACGAAATTTTTATTGACTATGATGGGATTACCTATCGTTATGTAGTTAACCAAATGGTGGAAGTGGGACCTGCTGATATTTCGGTTTTGGAGCAATGGTACGACAGCGAATACTTAAGTTTGATTACTTGCGTCCCCCCGGGAACTTACCTGAAGCGCTTGATTGTCAGGGGAAAGCTTGTAGAAATCTGACTTAAAAAATGAGACTTTTAGGGATTGATTTTGGTTTAAAAAAAGTGGGGCTGGCGATAGTTGAAGAGGAGTTGCCCCAACCCATTGGGGTGGTAAAAAACGACTTCCATTTGATTGCCAAGATCAGCAGAATTTGCCAGAATAATCAGATAGAAAAGATCATTATCGGCCTCTCGGAAGGGAAAATTGCCTCAAGAATCAAGGGTTTTGCCAGGAAAGTGGAGGAAATCACTGACCTGCCGGTTGAATTTCAGGACGAAAGCTTGACCAGCAAGGAAGCAATTGCTAAAATGATAGAAGCAGGTAAGAAGAGAAAAGATAGGCGGGAAAAAGAAGACGCTTTTGCGGCCGCCATTATTTTACAGGAATATTTAAAAAACCTGAACGGAAATGTTTAAAAACATTATTGCCCCAGTTCAAGCTTGGCTCCTTTCTCGAGGCCAATGTGTTGGTTGCGGCACGCCTCTTAAAAAAGGGAAAAAAGAAAAAAGAAAAGACGGCGTCTTGAAGGTGGCTTGCAAGTGCGGCCGGATTTTTATCTATCATCCAAAAACTAAAAAATATCGCCGGGCTTTGTTTGAAGAGGTCTAAAGAACACCGAGGGGTGTGGATGAAAAAGAAAAGATTTTTTTTCCCTGTTTTAGCGCTGGGAACAGCGTTAATTTTTTTAACAATTTCTTTTTTTTGGTGGCAGGGAGCCAAACAGCCGGCCAGTGATCTTAAGCCAGCTCCTCCCAAGATTTTCGTAGTTGAGAGAGGTGAAAGTCTTACCTTGGTGGCTAACCGACTGGAAAAAGAAGGTTTAATCAAAAGTTCACTCGCCTTTAGAATTTTGGTTTTAGCCAAGGGGTTGGCTGGAAAAGTCCAGGCTGGTGATTTTCGCCTAAGAGCCTCTTTAACCACAGAAGAAGTTGCTTATGTTTTAACCCATGGAACCCTGGACATTTGGCTTACCTTTCCGGAAGGATGGCGCCGGGAAGAATTTAGCCGCCGGTTGGTGGCCAACCTGGAAGATTTTAACTATCAGGAATTTTTAAATCAAACCAGAAATAAAGAGGGTTACCTTTTTCCAGATACTTACCTGATTCCGGTTGAAGCGAGTCCTTCGGCGGTTATCAAGATCATCAACCGCAATTTTGAAAAAAAATTTTCCTCCGAGCTTGAAAAAAAAGCTAAGGACCAAGGCCTAAACCAAAAACAAGCTTTAATTTTGGCTTCGATTGTGGAAAGAGAAGCCAAGGGAAGTAGGGACAAGGCTTTAGTGGCGGGAATTTTAATTAAAAGGTGGCGAAATGGCTGGCCACTTCAAGTAGACGCGACAGTTCAATATATCCTGGCTAGCCAACTGGCAGCCAACTTAACCCAAGAACAATTAATGGGCTTTGATTGGTGGCCTCAAAAAATTACCAAAGAAGATTTGAAAATTAATTCTCCTTATAATACTTATGAATATCAAGGCTTGCCCCCAGCACCTATTTGTAATCCTGGTTTAGCCTCAATTAAGGCCGTGATCGAAGCACAGGCTAGTGAATATTGGTTTTATTTATCCGATCCCTCCGGCGAAGTTCATTACGCCCGAACGGCTGAAGAGCACAACGAAAACATCTCTCAATATCTTCGCTAGGGGGCTAATCCTTGACAAACCAACCCTTGTTAACTATAATTGGCTTCAACTGAATAAAACAGTTAAAAAGGCCGGTAGGTCCAGGTTTTTTATCGTCCAAATTTTGGACATATTTTTTTATCTAATTTCCTAATGGCTTCTCAGGCAAAAACAAAACGCCTTTTTTGGGGCAAAGTCGATGAAAAACTGCCTGAATTAGACCTCCTTGCTGTCCAGCGAGAATCTTATCGGTGGTTTTTAACCGAAGGGATTAAGCAAGGGTTGGTCGAGATTTCCCCGATTGAGGATTTTACTGGCAAAAATTGGGAGCTTGCTTTAAGCGACCATTCATTCGGGGAATCAAAATATTCTCCTTCGGAAGCAATCCGCAAGGGGCTTTCTTATGAATTTCCACTTCGAGCTAAAGCAGTTCTGGTTAATAAAAAAACTGGCAAGGTTTCCCAAAAGGAAGTTTTTTTAGGCGATATCCCGCGGGTGACAGAAAAGGGAGTTTTTATTATCAACGGAGTCCAGCGGGCTGTTGTTAACCAAATCGTCCGGTCTCCGGGCGTTTTTTTCTCTGGCGAAATTGACCGGGTTTCAGGCAGAATGCTTTATAGTGCCGAGCTTCGTCCCATGAGGGGCTCTTGGCTGGAGTTTTTTGTCAGCCGGAATGATGTGATCAGTGTGAGGATTGATCGTCGGCGAAAATTTCCCTTTACTGTTCTTCTGCGTGCTTTTGGCTATTCTTCAGATGAGGAAATTTTAGCCGCTTTTGCCGAGAAGGGAGAGAAAAAGCCAATTAAATTTCTTCTGTCAACTCTTGAGAAGGATTCCACCAAAACCTATGAAGAAGCGGTAGTTGAAGTTTACCAGAAGATGCGTCCTGGAGAGCCGGCGGTTTTGGAAAATGCTCAGGAGCTGTTAGCGAACATGTTTTTTCACCCCCGCCGTTATGACCTTGGCAAAACAGGCCGTTTTAAGATTAACAAAAGGTTGGGATTGGAAACCGCCAATGAGCCTAAAAATTGGGTTTTAACTAAAGAAGATGTTTTGGCGACAATTAAATATCTGATTAAACTTCAAGATGGTAGGGGCCGGGTTGATGATATTGATCATCTAGCCAATCGCCGAATTCGCCGAGTCGGGGAATTAGTCGCGGAAACAGCTTTCCGGATTGGTCTTCTTCGTCTCGAGCGGTCTGTTCGAGAAAAAATGAGCTTGGTGAGCACCGAAGAAAGGGTAACCCCCACGCAGTTAGTTAATGCCCGGCCAGTGATTGCTTCCATCAACAGTTTCTTCAGAAGCAACCAGCTTTCCACAATCCTAGACCAAACTAACCCTCTTTCAGAGATTGATAATTTGCGCCGGGTTTCAGTCATGGGCCCGGGCGGTATTAATCGTGAACGAGCCTCATTCTCGATTCGGGATATTAATGCTTCTCAATATGGGCGGATTTGTCCGGTTCGTTCACCAGAAGGGCCAAACATCGGCCTAGTTACTTACATGGCTCTTTATTCTCGAGTTAACGAGTATGGGTTTTTAGAAACGCCTTATCGGAAAGTGAAAAAGGAGAAAACCAAAAGCGGCCAGGTGATGAGGGTAACCAATGAAATTGTTTATCTTCCGGCAGACGAAGAACAGGAACATTACATCACTCACGCCGGTGTCAACATTGACAGTCGGGGAGTGATTAAAGATTCTTGGGTTCCGGTTCGGTACAACGGGGAGTTTTTAGAGGCCCCGGCGGAGAAAGTTGAACTAATTGACATTACTCCTCGCCAGGTAGTAGGCACTTCGGCATCCTTGATTCCCTTTCTTGCCCATGATGAGGCTAACCGAGCTTTAATGGGAACCCACATGCAATGTCAGGCGGTTCCCCTAGTTAAACCCCAATCACCGGTTGTGGGAACAGGAATGGAGTCGCTTGTTGCCGAGGCAATGGGGAGGGTGGTTCGGGCGCGACATACTGGGAAAGTTGTTTGGGTTGATGCAAGGAAAGTTGTTATTAAGTTAAACAGAAACTCGTTAAAGAAAGCCCGAGGAGAAAAGGTAAATGGAGAAAGTGGGGAAATTAAGTTTGAAGGTAGTCAAGAAACCTACCAAATAAGTAAATTCGCTCGATCTGCCCAGAGCACGAGTTATTCTCAGCGACCCCTGGTGGACGTTGGCGATCGCGTCAAAGAAGGAGAAGTCATTATTGACGGCCCTGCTTGTCAACAAGGAGAACTGGCTTTAGGCCAAAACTTAGTGATCGCTTACTGCTCTTTGGAAGGTTTAGGCTACGAAGATGCGATTATTGTCTCTGACAGACTGGTGAAAGAAGACGTTCTTACCTCAATTCATATTGAAGAATATGAAATATCTCTGGTAGAAACCAAATTAGGACCAGAAGAGCTTACTCGGGATATTCCCAATGTCAGCGAAACCGATTTGGCTAACCTGGCTGAAGACGGAGTTGTTGTTGTCGGGAGCGAAGTTAGCCCTAATGATATTTTAGTGGGGAAAATTGCCCCCAAAGGTGAAACAGAGTTGACGGCTGAAGAAAGATTACTGCGAGCTATCTTTGGTGAGAAAGCAAGAGAAGTGAGGGATACTTCCCTGCGGATGCCTCATGGAGAAAGAGGCACGGTGGTGGATGTTTCCATTCTTGATCGTGAAAAAGGCGATGAGCTTGAACCGGGGACGATTAAAAAAATTAAGATCTCTGTTGCCCAAATTCGCAAAATAACGGCGGGCGATAAGCTGGCTGGTCGTCACGGCAACAAAGGAGTCATTTCCAAAATTGTTCCGGTTGCCGATATGCCTTATTTGCCTGATGGCACATCAGTTGATATTATCATTTCTCCCCTTTCCGTGTTGGCTCGGATGAATCTTGGCCAACTTCTTGAAGCTCATCTTGGTTGGGCAGCCCAGAGACTTGGCTATAAGGTGGCCAAGCCTGTTTTTGAAAAATTACCAGAAGAAAAAATCACCCAGGAGCTAGAAAAAGCGGGCTTGCCGTCCGATGGGAAGGTGAGGCTTTTTGATGGCCGCACAGGCGAAAAATTTGCGGAAAAAAGCGTGGTGGGAATTGCTTATATTCTCAAGCTAATCCATATGGTAGAGGATAAAACCCATGCCCGCTCAACTGGGCCGTATTCTCTGGTAACCCAACAGCCCTTGGGAGGAAAAGCCCAGATGGGCGGCCAGCGGTTGGGAGAAATGGAAGTTTGGGCTCTTGAAGCTCACCGGGCCGCCCGGACTTTACAAGAAATGCTAACGATTAAATCTGATGATGTTATTGGCCGAGCGAAAACTTTTGAAGCCATTGTTAAGGGAACAGATATTCCCGAGGCGACCGTGCCGGAATCATTTAAAGTTTTAGTTAAAGAGCTCAACAGCCTTGGATTGAACGTGATTCCGACTGGGGTAGTCAGTGAGAGAAAAGGAAAAGAGGAGAGAGAAGAAAAGGTTGAAGAGGAGGCCAAAGAACTTTCTCAGGCAGTAGGCGCTGAGATAGTCGCCGAAAAATAAATGGAGGAGATTAAAAAATGAGCAGGGAAATGGTTGATTTTGCTGGCTTAAAAATTAAACTTGCCTCTCCACAGGAGATTAAATCTTGGTCTCATGGAGAAGTAACCAAGCCAGAAACAATCAATTATCGAACCCTCAAGACTGAAAAGGATGGTCTTTTCTGTGAAAGGATTTTTGGGCCCACTAAAGACTGGGAATGTTATTGTGGAAAATATAAAAGGGTGCGCTATCGGGGAATTGTTTGTGATAAATGTGGGGTTGAGGTAACTCAGTCACGGGTAAGAAGAGAGAGGATGGGCCATGTCACCCTCGCTTCACCGGCGGCTCACATTTGGTTTTTCAAAGGGGCGCCATCTAAACTCTCGCTCTTACTTGATCTCTCTGCCCGCGAGCTTGAAGCAGTGATTTACTTTGCTCATTATCTTGTCAGTGGGGTGGATGAAAAAAAGAAAAAAGAGGTTTTGGCCAGGCTGGAGCAGGAACTAGCGAAAAAAAAGAAGGAGATTCGGGCCAAGCTTGACCAGGAGATTAAAAAAGCCCAAAAAGAGGGTAAGAAAGAAGAAGAAAAGGCTAAGAAAAAAATCAAAGATAAAGAGCGCCAAAACTTAGCCTTGGCCGAAGTAAAATTGAAGGTTAAACAAGGAATTCAGGCTCTTCGTGATGAGAACCTGCTTAAGCAAGAACAATTAGAAGAGATTTATCGAAGCCTTGGAGAGAAAGTAAAGGCCTTGCGAGAGTTGAGTCTCCTTACTGAGGATGAATACTTAAAACTGGGTGATTACAAAGCAACTGGTTTTTTCAAGGTTAATATGGGTGCCGAGGGTCTTCTTGAGGTAATTAAAAAAATTGACCTTCAGGCCATGATCGCTGATTTAAGAAAAAATTCTCGCGAAGCCCGGGGCGCCAAAAAGATTAAGCTAACCAAGCGCCTGCGTTTGGTTGAAGAGCTTAAAAAAGCAGAGGTTGATCCTGCCTGGATGATTTTGCGGATTTTGCCGGTGATTCCTCCTGACCTTCGGCCAATGGTTCAACTTTCAGGCGGCAGGTTTGCTACAAGTGATCTTAACGATCTCTACCGCAGGGTAATTAATCGTAATAATAGACTTAAGCATTTAATGGATTTGGGGGCGCCGGAGATTATCTTGCGGAATGAGAAGAGAATGCTTCAAGAAGCGGTTGACAGCCTAATTGATATCTCTCGCCGGCCTACCAGGCGATTCCGGCGACGGACTCAACCCTTGCGTTCTCTCTCAGATATGCTTAGAGGAAAACAGGGCCGATTTAGGCAAAACTTGCTTGGAAAAAGAGTTGATTATTCTGGACGTTCCGTGATCGTTGTTGGCCCTGATCTAAAGCTTAATCAGTGCGGTTTGCCAAAAGAAATGGCTTTGGAGATGTTTAAGCCTTTTGTTTTACGGGAACTAATTCTTTCGGGAATTGCCCCCAATGTCAAAAGCGCCAAGTTTTCTCTTGAACACCGGCCGCCTGAAGTTTTTGATATCTTAGAGAAAATTACCCGCGATCATCCGGTCCTTTTAAACCGAGCCCCTACTTTGCATAAACTGGGAATTCAGGCTTTCTATCCAATTTTGATTGAGGGCAACGCTATTAGAATTCATCCTTGCGTTTGCGCAGGCTACAACGCAGATTTTGATGGCGATCAGATGGCCGTTCATATTCCGCTTGGCAAAAAAGCCTGCGAAGAGGCAAAAAGACTGCTGAGTCCGGAAAACAACCTTTTAAAGCCAGCTGACGGAGCGCCCATTACCATTCCTAACAAAGAAATGGCTTTGGGATGCTACTTTATTACTTCAATTGATTCACGACTGAAGATTTATCCAACTATTTTTACAGATGAACAAGAGGCAATTTTGGTTTATCAGAAGAGAAAAGTTCAGCTTCGTCAAAGGATAAAGGTTCGTCTTGATGAAAAGATTACAGAAACAACTGTCGGCCGGCTTCTTTTTAACGAAATTTTGCCGTTATCGCTAAGATTTATTAATGCTGATGTTCGTCAGAAGACAATCAAAGCGCTGATTACTCGAGCGCTTCAGGTTTGCGATCAGGAAGAGACAGTTAAATTGATTGATGATCTTAAATATTTGGGTTTTTGGGGTGCAACCATTTCCGGAATTTCGGTTGGGGTTTGGGATTGCCAGCTCATTCCCGGGAAAGAAAAGATCACTGCCGTTGCCAATGAGAAGGTAGCCCAAGTTGAGAAAAACTTTATTCGAGGCTTAATTACCGAACAGGAACGGAAGCGGCTGACTCAAGACATTTGGATGGAGACAACCGAAGAAATTGCTGATCTTACCTGGGAGAATTTTTCTCCTCAAAACAGCGTTCGCTTGATTATTAATTCGGGCGGCACACGAGCTTCTCGAGACCAAGTAAAGCAGTTAGCCGCGATGCGTGGTTTAGTGGTTGATCCTTTGGGAAAAATTGTTGAGTTGCCTACCAAGTCCAATTTCCGGGAAGGCCTTTCCATTTTCGAATATGTAACCAGTACTCGCGGATCAAGAAAGGGATTAACCGATTCGGCAATCAAAACCGCCGATGCCGGCTACTTGACCCGAAGACTGGTAGATGTAGCTCACGACATGATTGTTCGAGCAGAAGATTGTCAAACTAAAGAAGGACTGGAAATTTCCCGGTCCAGCCGAAGAAGCAAGGTTTTCTTAAGTAGAATTTTAGGGAGAATTTTGGCTAAAGAGGTGGTTGATCCTAAAACTAAAAAGATTTTGCTTAAAAAGAACGAGCTGATTACCGAAGAAAACATTGGCCTTTTAGAGAAAAAGAAAATTGAAAAAGTGATTGTTCGC
>Ga0307379_10008066_pt1 | contig 14247 bp, 9 predicted proteins | sample UN2MG_FD_202237 | JGI IMG/M metagenome (GOLD analysis project Ga0307379, IMG submission 202237) | Soil microbial communities from Risofladan, Vaasa, Finland - UN-2 | ecosystem: Environmental > Terrestrial > Soil > Coastal area > Acid sulfate soil | place: Finland: Risofladan, Vaasa | collected...
AGTTCGAATTGCCCGCCAGCGTGGGCGCGATTGGCCGTATCTTGCGTCAGGCGGGCCTGATCCGCCCGCGCAAGCGCAAACACCGCACCAAGCAGGATCTGCGCGCGGTGAAGGCCGCGTGGCCCTTATTCTCGAAGCTGTGCCACGATACCAAGGACCTGGACGACATCCCCTACTACTGGCCGCAAGCCCAGGCGCTGGGCCTGCCGCTGATCCAATACACTGCCCGCGAGGTGAGAACCGGCTTGACCTTCGTTGACTACGCCCAGGAGCGCAGCGCCGCTCTGGCCTGCGTCTTCGCCGAGCGCGTCATGGCCCACCTCGTCGCCTGCGGCGTCGCGCTCGACGAGGTCGGCTTCCAGACCGACAACGGCCCCGAATACGCCGGCGGCCAGGGCCGCCACGGCGGGCCCCACGGCTTCAAGCCCACCGTGGAGGCGCGCCGGGTGACCCACAACTTCATCCCGCCCTCAGCTCACACCTACCAAAGCGATGTCGAAACCGCGCACCGGCTGTGCGAGGACGAGTTCTACGATCGCGAGGACTTCGCCGGTCGCGTTCACTTCCTCGAAAAGGCCCGCAGCTACTGGCTCTACTTCAACGTCGCGCGCCGCAACGGCTACAAAGGCAACCGCTCGCCGCTGGAGATGCTGCAAGAGTATGCGCCACAAGTGGACCCACGCATCACCCTGTGGCGCAGCGCCTTCCTCGAAGATCATTCCTACATCTTATTGCCAAAGGAGATTCAACGCCTGAGGGGTAAGGATCTACCTGTTCATCCCTGATCTGGGATTGGGATGGCGGCCGATTCCGCGCGCTCAGCGCGCCCAGCCGCGCCGACAGCGGCGCGAAGCGCAGATAGACGAGGCACAGGCGCCAGCAGGCGGCCGAGCGCGCCACGTGGCGCGCCGTTCGCGCCCCCGGGCGGACGTCCGGTTGCCTCGGCAGGCAATCGGACGTGCGCGTCGTACCTACAGCGGGTCGCTCATCGCGGAGATCGAAGGAGCTTCAAGCATGCCTCGCAAGCAGACCAAGCGTGACCCCAAGGACTACACGGTCCATATGATCGGCAACGCCCACATCGATCCCATCTGGCTGTGGCGCTGGCAGGAGGGGTACGACGAGATGGTCTCCACCTCGCGCTCGGCGCTGGAGCGCATGGACGAGTACCCCGACTTCATCTTCTGCCGCTCGTCGGCGGGGATGCACCTGCCGGTGGAGGAGAATGATCCCGACCTGTTCGCCGACATCAAGCGTCGCGTCGCCGAGGGTCGCTGGCACATCGTCAACGGCTGGTGGGAGCAACCCGACTGCAACCTCCCCTGCGGCGAGTCGTTCGTGCGCCACGGGCTGTACGGGAAACGGTACTTCGATGACCGGTTCGGGGTCGACGTGAAGACGGGCTACAACGTGGACACCTTCGGCCACTGCGCGACCCTGCCGCAGATCCTGAGCAAGTGCGGGTTCACCTCCTACTGCTTCTTCCGCCCCGGGCCGCACGAGAAGGAGTTGCCGGCGGGCGTGTTCTGGTGGGAGAGCCCGGACGGGTCGCGCGTCCTGGCCTGCCGCGCGCCGCATCATTACGGCTCGCGCGGCGACGACATCGAGGAGAGGATACTGACCGCCTACGAGCAGACGCAGGAGCCGCTGCACCACGTCATGTGCTTCTACGGCGTGGGCAATCACGGCGGCGGCCCCACCATCGCCAACATCGAGGCCATCCACCGCGTCAATGATCGCCGCCGCGCCCCCAACGCGATCTGCAGCACCCCCGACGCCTTCTTCGAGGCGATCCTCAAGGAAACGGACGATTTCCCCGTGGTGCGCGGCGAGCTGCAGCACCACGCGGTCGGGTGCTACAGTGTGGTGAGCGAGGTCAAGCGCCGCAATCGCCGCAGCGAGATGCTGCTGCTGACGGCGGAGAAGTTCGCCGTCATGGCCCAACGCCTGCGCGGCCTGCCTTACCCGAAGGACGATCTCGCGCGCGCGTGGCAGCGAGTGCTGTTCAACCAGTTCCACGACATCCTGCCCGGGTCGAGCATCCGCGAGGCGTACGAGCAGGACATCTACCCGTGGTACGACGAGGCCGACCGGCTCGCCGGCGCGGCGCTGGAGAAGGCCCTGCGCGCGATCGGCGCCGGGATCAATACGACCGGTGAGCACCCGGCGCTGGTCATCTTCAACCCGTCGGGGTGGGTGCGCCGCGAGGCGGTGACCGCGCTCGTGCCGGTGCAGCGCGACGAGCGCCGCAAGTTCCACGTGCGGATTCTTGATCACACCGGCAAGAAACTGCCGATTCAGGTCGGGCGGATTCACTTCCGCGGCGGCAAGCACCTGGCCGAGGTGACCTTCGTCGCCGAGATCCCGGCGCTCGGATATCGCGTCTATCGCTTCGAGCACGAGCGCCCCGCCGAGTTCCCGTCCCAGGTCCGCGCCAGCGATACCACCATCGAGAACGAGCACTACCTGGTGATGATAGACCCCGGCACCGGCGGCATCGCCAGCCTCTACGACAAGACCAACGAGGTGGAAGTCATCGTCGCAGGAGCGGGTCCGCTGGTGGTGATTGACGACCCCAGCGACACCTGGGGCCACGGCGTGAGCGCCTTCCGCGACGAGGTCGGGCGCTTCCACTGCCGCGGGAGGGTCGAGATCGTCGAGCGCGGGCCGGTGCGGGCGGCGTTGCGCATCACCGCGACCTGGGGCGGCTCGACCGTGGTCCAGGAGCTGAGTGCAACCGCGGGCTCGCGGATAATCGAGTGGAAGCTCGACATCGATTGGCACGAGCGGATGAAGATGCTCAAGCTGGCGGTGCCGACGGAGGTCTACGGCGGCGAGGCGACCTTCGAGGTGCCCTACGGCGCGACCGTGCGCGAGGCCACCGGCGACGAGGAGCCGCTCCAGCGGTGGATGGATGTGACCGGCGAATGCGACGGCATCCCCTACGGCCTGGCGCTGCTCAATGACGGCAAGTATGGCGGCGACATCCGCGAGGGCGAGATGCGGCTTACGCTCCTGCGCAGCCCGGCTTACGCCTTCCACGATCCGCGCACGATCGAGCCGGACCTGGTGTACGAATGGACCGACCAGGGCCGTCAGACCGTGCGCTGCGCCCTGCTGCCGCACGCCGGCGGCTGGCAGGATGCGGGGACGGTGCGCGAGGGTTGGGCGCTGAACGCGCCGCTGATGTCGCGCCTCGAACCACCCCACGCGGGCGACCCTTGGACGGGCTCGGGCCAGGCCCTGCCGCCTGTGCAGAGCTTCATCGAGGCAGGGGCGGAGAATGTGGTGATCTCGGCCGTCAAGCAGGCGGAGGATGGCGACGGCATGATAGTCCGCCTGTACGAGACCGACGGCCGCGAGGGCGAAGTGACGCTCTCGCTGCCCGCCGATGGGGCGAGCTGCGTCTTCCCGCTCGGCGCGTTCGAGATCAAGACGATTCGCTGCTCGCGCAAGCGGGGCAAGTTGGTAGCCAAGGAAGTTGATATGCTGGAGCGGCCAACGGCATGATCGGCATCTTGTGGAACGAGCGTCGCAACGACCGATGACGAACACCGGAAGAACAGTCGCCAGCACCCACGTAGGGGCCGCACCGGTGGCGCCACCGCATCGCCATGACGCTGTGGACGCTGCGGGTGTTCCTGGCTGCCTCGACCGTCAGGAACGTGCTGCTGCGCCCCGCACCCCCCAAGCGCTGGCGGCGGCCGCCGGGACGTCCCCCATCGTCGCCCAGCATGATACGCGCGGCTGCCGCTCCCGCCGCGTCGAGTTGGAAAGAGGTGCAGGTTGAGTGATCAAGGAGGAAGAACCGCCCGTTCTTGGCAAACAGATGGGCCGAAGGGTTCCCCAGGCATACATTGCATTCGGTCATGTGCGCTTTCCGTGCATCATCGGCTGACGAGAGGAGGAAACCAGAGGCTGAGCAAACTGCCGCTGCTGCCAGCGGTGGTTAACCAGCGTATCCGATCTCTTCGGAGGGGCAGACGAAACGTCACCATATGCATCGCCGCATCATGAGCGGCACACTGCGTCGCCCCAAGGGGCGACAATCCGCGCTATCCGTGGCAGGCACCAACTTGTACCACTGGCGATGCTTCACGCCAGGGATTATGTCGTGTGTCCCCCGATCTCTCCGACAGAGAGGAGCCCTCTCCCCGCGCCGCTTCACCCGCCATGGCGGAGCGCGCCGCCCCGCCGGAGGAGGGGGGTCTCTCCCACAACAGGTGGTGTTCGCGTTGCTGCCGAATATTGCGGCGCTGTGGACAACAGGCAGGCGCCGGGTCATACTACTGACATCACTCCAGAGCTGATGCGATGTGTGCGACTAACATGAGAGCAAAGGCGACTTGGCTCCAGAGCGGGTTGATGAATCTGGTGCTGTCTTGCATATCTGATGTGATCAGCTAGCCCCCAGCGGTGCCCTGATGCGCCTCTGCAGGCGATCGCGCCGCTGTGCGCGCAAGATATATCTACAGTAACCGTATAAGTGAGGAGCCGTGAGCCATAACTTCGATTTTCCGCAAAACGTGATGCGTTACTCCAAGCTTCGCTACCTGCAGAACCGGGTGACCCAGTGCGTTCGAGCACTGCCTGAGAGCTTTGCGGAGCTGAGCGACTGGGAGAGCTATCGAACCCAGCTGCTTGGATTTCTGAGAGAGCGGCTGCCGGTGTGGGAGCTGGGCGGCGAGAGGTTTGGCCGGGTGGTAACGAGCGCTCCCCTCGGCAGCGATCTCGTTCTGGAATCGGTGGACGTTCACTTTGAGGACGGCTTCTTCGTGCCGGTGCAGGTGTATCGTTTGGCTGATGCGTCAGCCCCGTCAGGAGCGGTGCTGGTGTGCCCGGGCTACGGGCAAAGGAAGAACGATGCCGACGTAGCCGACATCGGCATGGCGCTGGCCAGGAGCGGCTTGGTGGCCGTAACTGTGGAATACGGCGGCACCGGCGAGTGCGCGGACCGGCCCGACCTGGACACAAACGTAAACAACATCTGCGCTGCGGGCGAGCTGGTGGGTATCACCAACGTCGGGCTTCGGGTGATGACCAACATCGCGGTTCTCGAATACCTCAAGACGCGCAGGGAGGTGGACGCCCAAAGGATCGGTATCACGGGCCTTTGCCAGGGCTCGATGAGCGCATTCGTCTCGGCGGCGGTTTGCGAGGAGCTCAGGGCGGTGGCGCCGCTTTGCGGCGCCACCAACTACGAGGCCATCATCAACGAGTACTGCAACCGCCAGGGCGGCTGGAGCGGGATCAGCATGTATGTCTTTGATATGCTCAAAGTTGCCGATCTGCAGCACGTCTTCGCTCTCATCGCGCCCCGACCGCTGTTGGTTCAGAACGATATCATCGACCTCCACTGGCCGGCCTCTGGATTTGAGAAAGTGAAGAATCTGGCAGCCAACGTCTACGACCTGTACGGGGCCGGCGACAAGTGCGCTTTCAAGTACGAACACGGCCCCCACCTGTTCGCGGAACCATACATCACCAACATCGTAGCGTGGATGTCCGAGCATCTCCGCGAACACGCATCGTGACGCCGACCGAAAGAGTCCTGTGGGCAATCGAGTGCCGTCGCCCGGACCCATCCCTCTGTGGGATGGCTGCTACGGGGGCTTGGTCGCCGCGTGGCGCAATTTCAAGGCCCTCGGCCCGGAGGCGGGACGCCGGACGGCGATTTCTCCGGGCCGGAGACGACGTGAGGGCGCGGAATGACCGTGGGCCGTAGCCGGCATGCGGGAAGCTGAGGGATCGCGAACATGACTCACCGCGATAGGGTGATGGCCGTGCTCAGCGGCGAGACGCCTGACGTGATACCGAGTCTCGGCGAGTGCCCGATGGACGCAACATCGCTCAAGGGCCTGGCTCCGGAACCGACCGGCGACCCCGTAGCCGACGCGATACGCGAGGCCGAGTTCTACGACAACTCGTCCCTTGAGGTAGGAGTGTCGCCCAGAGTCGAGACCATCAGCCGGGACGACAGCCATCACCTCTATCGCTATGCAACCGGGGCCGTCTGGCGGGCGAGCTACAGCCCCGTGTTCTGCCGCGAGATGGTTGACTACCCCATCAAAGCCCCTGCCGACCTGGACGGTTTCGTCATGCCGCGCGCGAAGGACGACGTGGACTGCACGGAGATGGCACGCCGGGTACAGGCATGGAAGGATGCCGGCTACTTCGTGCAGGGCACCGTGATGGGAGCTTGGCAGGCCATCTATTACTTGCTCACGAGTTTCGAGAACATCCTGATGTGGATGGCGGCCGAGCCCGCCGCCGCACGCCGGCTCTTCGAGCTGACGAGCGACTACTGCCTTGAGGCGAGCCGTTTGATGCTGGAGGCCGGTGTTGACGCCGTGTTCACCTCCTCGGACCTCGGCTCCGGCCAGGGCTTGCTGTTCTCGCAGAGCATGTTCGCTGAGTATGTGCTTCCATGGCTCAAGGAGCTGGCGGACCTGGGCCACGAGCGAGGAGCCATCCTTCATCTCCACTCACACGGGCACATACAGGACCTCATGGACGACATGGTTGATGCCGGAGTTGATCTCATCAATCCGGTCGGCCCGTCCGACCACAACGACCTTGCGTACTTCAAGGCGAATTGGGGAGGCAAGATCTCGATCATGGGCGGCATCAGCACCACCATCGCGCAGATGACGGTGGACGAGATCGACGCCCACGTCGCGCAGGTGATGGAAATCGGCTGCCGGGGGAGCAGGTTCTTTCCCAGAACCGAGAGCGGAATACCCGCAATGCCGGTGGAGAAGGTGCTGGCTTACCTGGACCTTCTCAAGCAATACCGCCGAATGTACGGCTCCGCGGAGGCTTAATCTTGGCAAAGGCGAGGACGGGTTTCGTCGGGGCAGGCAACTTCATCAGCGCGCATCATCTGCTCACGGCTCGCGACAGCGAGGTGATGGAAATACGCGCTATCGCTGACCTTGACGAGGAGCGGCTGCAGACTCACGCGTCAAGGATGCCGGTCGGATACACCACGCGCGACTATACCAGGCTCCTGGCCGATCCGGATATCGACATCGTGGTCATCGGCACGAAGCAGGATCTGCACGCGAAGATGACCATCGAGAGTCTTGACGCGGGCAAGTGGGTCTTCTGCGAGAAACCTATGTCCGAGACCGAGGAGGAGTCGGCGGCGGTGCGGGAGGCCGAAGCGCGAAGCCCCGGAAGACTGGCAATCGGCTTCAATCGGCGCTTTGCACCCGCATACGCCGATACGAAGCGCCTCATGCAGTCGGTGCCTCGCCCGTGGTTTGTGAATTACCGGCTTATGTACCCGAATCCCGGCAAGCACGAGCCGAACAACTTCTACGCCAGCCACGAACGCATATTGTACGAGGGAACCCACATCCTGGACCTCGTGTGCTGGCTCCTCGAAGCAGAACCAAAGCGGGTCTTCATGACGGGCGATAAGTATCTCAACAACTGCTGCCTGCTTGAGTTTGCGGACGGCTCGCAGGTGTCGTTTATGTGCGGCTCGATGGGGTCGTATGCGCTCTGGAAAGAGTATCTCGAAGTCTTCGGGACCTATGTCGCGATTGCCGTGAGTGACTTTGTGGATATGCGGGTACGCGGGTTTGCGGGCGAGTATGATCGCCTCTACGCGCCTCACCTCGGGGAGCACGCGGCTGAGATTGAGAAGTTCGGTTTCGATTTCTATGAAGAGTACAAGGTATCCGCGTTTCAGCCGCCGACGAGGGCCTGGTATCGGGAGAACTTCGGCATGGTAATCGAGACGGCGCGGCGGCCCACGTCACCCGCGTTCAACGCCGCCGACTACGGGCCCGAGAATCCGGACCTCTACATGTTCATCCCCGACAAGGGCTGGTACCAGTCGCTGGAACACTTCGCGGAGTGCTACTTGAACGGAAGCGAGCCCCAGAACGCGGACGCAAAGGCCGGCGCGCTGAGTACGCGGATAGCGTTGGCGTTGCTTGACTCACTGGATAGTGGATCTCCGGTGTCACTGAATAAGTGAGCACCCTTGCGGGCAGCAGCTCCGCGACCCGCACCTGGGCGGGCCGCCCGCAGCGACATGACTTCGCCAGGGGGTCCACCCCCTTGAACAGGCGTCGCCAGAAGCCCAGATCCCTTCCCCCTCGTCGCAGCGCAGCGAACGCGATGCTCGACCGCCGGCGCCGTCCCGACTCGGATGCCGGCCGGTGGCACCGCCCGGCGCGAGATCAGCCGCCGCCGCGCGCGAAGTCCATGTGATCGCCGACGCTGACGCCGTGCAGGTCGCAATAACCCGCATTCACTTCGATCACGTACCGCGCAGGCTGCCGTGAGCTGATCAGCGCCTCCGAAAGGGGGATCGTGTTCCGCTCGATGTGCACGATCGCTTTGAGATCATTCACAAAGATCATATCCAGCGGGATGAAGGTGTCCTTCATCCAAAATGCCACAACTGCGGCGGTGTCGAAGATGAACAGCATGCCGACGTCGGCCGGCAGAGAACGTCGGCCCATCAGACCTTGTGTGCGCTCCGCTGGTGTGTCCGCTATCTCAATGTCAATCTGCGCGATCTTCTCCGCGGTGCCTTGCCGGAAGAAGGACAACTCGCCCTCTTTCGTGAACGGCGCCTGCTGGTGGTTCGTGGTGACGATCGAACCACAGCCCGTCAACAGCGCCAAGAGCGCCGCGCCCAGGACCGAAACCATCAGCGCCAATCTCCACCTCCGTCCGCCCACAGCTGATACCGCTGACCGCGCGTCGGCCAACAATCTCGCAGACCAGGCGAAAGCTGCGCGATAGCCGGCGCGCTGTCGCACGGTTCCCAGTGTTCTCTGCGGCAGGAGCCATCGCCTGCCGCCATTCATGGCGCTGCGCGCTGCATCACAGCCAGCCGGCGCCGTCCAGTGCGGCCGCGCTCGTCGCGAAGGCGAGATTCTTCGCTGACGCTCTGAATGACAGGTCCCGGCTCCTGTCATGCAGAACGAAGCGCGCTCCTGCGACAGCGTCGGGACGCGCAGTGAAGCATCTCGGTGTCACCTCGCCGGAAACTGGGTAACGGTCAGCGCTCGCCTCCCAGCGCTCGCCGCCCTTGCGCCACCGGTGGGCGTTCTGTTAGAATGACGACGGCAGCTCAAGGTGCGAGGAATTGACGTGTCCGAGCAACACCACAGGATGCGCTGGGAGACTATCGGCATGCTGGCGGGTTTTGTGGTCTTCCTGGCGGGGGTGGTGCTGCTGATCCTGGTGTTCGCGTGGACCTTCAGTTTGTTCCAGGGCGCCGGGCAGACCGTGAGCCGCGCATCAGCGCCGGCGGTCGCGTCGGTGTTGGCGGTGATGGGCTTCAAGGTGGCGCTGCTGTTCGTCATGGGGTACGTCGCGTCGCTGATCGGCAGCAAGGGCCTGCAGTTGTATGGCGTCTGCCGCGGGGTCAGCCCGCGATGACGATGCTGCTGGCGGTTGACGTCGGCAACAGCGAGACCAAGCTCGGGTGGTTCGAGGCCGAGCGGCTGGGCGGCCGCGAGCATTTCGCCACCGGCAGCCGCGCGCCCGCCGATGCGGTCGCGGCACTGCTGGCGCACCTGTCCGCGCCGCCGGCGGCCGCCGCCATGTGCAGCGGCATCCCCGACGCCGTCGCGCCATGGCAGGAGGCGCTGACTAACGCTTGCGGCCCCGCTCCCTTCGTCGTCGCCGGCGACAGCGACATCGGCATCATCAACCACTATGGCGATCCCGCGACCCTGGGGCCGGATCGCCTGGTGGGCGCGCTCGCGGGGCGAGAGCTTTACGGCTCGCCGATCATAGTGGTGAGCCTGGGCACGGCCACGGTCGTGGACGCGGTGTCCCGCGAGGGGGAATATCTGGGCGGGGCGATAGCTCCGGGGGTCGAGACCTCGGCGGCCGCGCTGGCAGAGCGCGCCTCGCGCCTGCTGCCGACGCGCCCAGAGCGCGCGCCGCGCGCCATCGCCGCCGACACGCGCGGCGGCATGATCGCCGGGGCTTTCTTCGGCGCCGTGGGCCAGACCCGCGAGCTGCTGGCGCGAGTGCGCGCGGAGATGGGGGAGGAGGTCCCCGCGGTCCTCACCGGCGGATGGGCGGAGATGATGGCGCCCGAGCTGGATAAGGTCGCGGGGGTCGAGCCGGCCCTGACCCTGATCGGGCTGCGCCTGGCCTGGCAGCACGCCGCGCGCGGGCGCCGGTGAGCGCTTCCGACGACAGGGATCGCGCCGCTCCCGCGCGGGAGCGATGGAGGTGACACTACGCCCCGCACCGTGAAAGAGATCGTCAGCGTCAGCCTGGGTTCGTCCACGCGCGACATGGAGGTCGAGGTCGAACTCGGCGGACACCGTCTGCATATCCACCGCATCGGTACCGACGGCGATCTCGACCAGGCGCTTGCCCTCGTCAGAGAGCTCGACGGCAAGGTTGACTGCTTCGGCTTGGGCGGCGGTGACCGCTACCTGGTGGCGGGCAAGCGCCGCTACGAGGTGGTGGCGATGGCCCGGCTGGCGCAGGCGGCGAAGCGCTCGCCGGTGGTGGACGGCGGGGGCTTCAAGGAGACGCTGGAGCCGCACCTCCTGCATCGCCTGGCCAAGGAAGGGCAGATTGATCTGCGCGGCAAGGAGACGCTGCTGGTAAGCGCCGTTGATCGCCCGGGCATGGCGCGCGCGCTCCCCGAACTGGGTGCGCGCGTAACCTACGGTGACCTGATCTTCGCCCTCGGGGTGCCGCTCCCGCTGCACTCCCTGCGCTCGATCTCGATTCTCGGCTTCGTCGTCCTGCCCATCGTGCGGCGGCTGCCGATGTCGGTCGTTTACCCCACCGGCGCCAAGCAGGAGTCAGTCACCGGCAAGTACGCGAAGTACTTCTACCGATCGCAGGTGATCGCCGGCGACTTTCACTACATCCGGCGCTACTTGCCCCCGCACATGGACGGCCGCATGGTCATCACCAACACCATCCGGGCGCAGGACCTCAAGCTGCTGCGAGCGGCGGGAATCAGCAGGCTCATCACCACTACCCCCGCCTTCGGCGAGGGCTCATTCGGCACCAATGTCATGGAGGCCGTGCTGGTTGCGGTTTCAGGCCGGCAGCCGCACGAACTGTCGGGGCCGGACTACCTGGACTTGCTCGACCGGCTGGGCTTGTCCCCTCGAACCATGCATCTGCAGGACGAAGGTGAGCCTGGCACATGAGCATGGGCCGCTTCGCCTTCATCATCCACCCGCTCGCGCCCGCCGACGTCGCGCGCAAGTATCCATTGGCCCGCTACCTGCCGGTGGGCGCTCTCGAATGGGTCATCAGGCGCATGTCGCCCCGCATGGTGTCTCACATCACCGGCATCGCCGGCGGCGACGGAGCGCAAGCGGAGGGATGGTTCATCGCCCTCCCCCTCACCCCCCGCCAGTTCTTCCGCCTCGACCCTGATTTCGTCATCAGCCGCATCATCCAGGCCGGCCGCGTCGCCCAGGAGCTCGGCGCGCACATCGTCGGCCTCGGCGCCTTCACCTCGGTGGTGGGCGATGCCGGTGTCAGCGTCGCCCGCGGCCTCGACATCGCCGTCACCACCGGCAACAGCTACACCGTCGCCACCGCCGTCGAGGGCGTGCTGCAAGCGGCGCGCGTCATGGGCCTGGCCCCCGAACGCTCCACCGCGGCCGTGGTGGGGTGCACCGGCTCGATCGGCCGCGTCGCCTCCCAATTGCTGGCCGAGGTTGCACCCCGGTTGGTCCTGATCGGGCGCGACCAGGCGAGGCTGTGCGCGGTGTCGGACAGGATCAGCGCGCAAGCGGAGGTCCAAACCTCGACCGACATCGAGCGCTCGCTGCCCGCGGCCGACATCGTGGTGACGGTCACCAGCGCCGTGGACACGGTGATCGAACCGGGGTTCCTCAAGCCGGGGGCGGTGGTGTGCGACGTGGCGCGTCCGCGCGACGTCAGCCGGCGGGTGTCCGAGCAGCGCCCCGACGTGCTGGTGATCGAGGGCGGGGTGGTGGCGGTGCCGGGCGCGGTGGACTTCGGCTTCAACTTCGGCTTTCCGCCGCGCACCGCGTACGCGTGCATGGCGGAGACCATGATCCTGGCGCTGGAGCGCCGCTATGAGAACTTCAGCCTGGGCCGCGAGATCGAAGTCGCCAAGGTCAAGGAGATCGCCCAACTAGCGGCCAAGCACGGCTTCAAGCTCGCCGGCTTCCGCAGCTTCGAGCGAGCGGTGAGCGAGGAGCAGATCGCTCGCACGCGCGACCTCGCCCAACGCGCTCGCACGCGCAGCGGCGGCGCCGGCTAGGGCCGTCGCGGGTTTCTCCGCCGGGCGCGAACTCCCCGCGGTACAAGCACACGCTCGGGGCTACCTGGGCGCCTCCCTTGCCACCACGGCTTTGGCCAGAGGCACATCCAGAGGACGATCCGCGGCCACCAGGTAAACGGGCAGGTAAATACCGCCCATGAATGCGCTGTTGTAAACGCGCACCGCGATCGTGTTGGCCTCGCCGAGCTTCAGGTGCGACCGGGGATCGAAGGCGAACGGCGTCGCCCAGATCTGAGCCGGCGTCAGGCCCGTGGTCGCGCAGCTGTGCTCGAAGGCCAGTTGCCCGTTGAGGTACACCCACGCCTCCTCGTCCACGGCGCCGAAATACAGGTACAGATACTTGCGATCCAGGCTCGCGGGAACGGCGATGGTTTGCCGATACCATCCGAAGCCGGTGTAGCCCGGGAAGCCCTGGCTGTCCCAACCGTTGCCGCGGTCGCTGCGCACCTCGGCCCAATCGGCGTCATTGAATGAGGCGCCGTACCACGCTTTCGATCCCCCCACATCCTCCGGGTCAATGGCGAATCTCCAGACCGCCGGCAGGGGCCACACTTCGACTTCGCTCGGCTTGATGTCCGACAGCCGTTCGGAGACGCTCAGATCGGTGCGCCATTCCTGGAGCCGGAGGTCAAGGTTAGGAGACCCCTCCCTCGTGAAAACCACGTTCTCGCGGCGCGCTTCTTTCTCGAACTCGGCGATGAGGGAGCGATAGCGGTCCGGCCCGGTGAACTCCGGCCCCTGGCACAGCTTGACGTAGATGATGGGCAGCCGCGCGAGCTGCACCCGGCGGCGGATCTCGTCGCTGCGCGCCAGCGCCTCCGCGCGATCGAACAGCGCGGTCGCCTGGTCGAGGAACTCGCGCGAGAGGAACGGGGCGTCCATGTTATAATACATGTTCACCTCGGGGCGCTCGCTTCCGGCCCTATCCAGCAGCTCGTAGTAGGCGAAAATGGCCGGCGCGGCCTCCTCGTAATAGCCCTGGACGAAGTCTCGCGTCAGCTCCTCCACCTCGCGCGTGGGGTCCCACAGCAGCTTGGCCATGACCCAACTGCGCATCTCCATGCGCTCGCCGCCCGCGCCCTGATAGGTGCCCTCCAACATGACGCCCTTCACCTTGTGCGCGACGTAGTAGCGCACGCTCGGCGCCAGCACCTGCATATTGGGCAGCGGCGCAAGGTAATGCCCGAAATTGGCGGTGTAATCCCAGATGGTAAGCTGGTTGCATATCGCCGACCACGCGCTGATCTCCTGGCGGTAGCGCTTGCTCTCCGGGTGGTCGCTGGAGACGAAGTCAACGAACGGATAGCGGCCCGCGTGGAAGTTGTTGCACAGCCGCACCACTACGTTCTGGCGCGGCCGCACCCGGGTGGGCGCGTCAACCGTATGCTGGTACGCCAGGGTCGAAACCCACACCCCGGGATGCGCCTTTTCCACCGCCGCGGCGACCTGGTTGACGAAGGTAATCAACGACCCGGCGGGGCTGCCGTTCTCCGCGTCAATCCTCGCGCACGCGGGGCAGGTGCAGTGCGAGTCGTTGTCATTGGCGGAGACCTCGACGATCTCGGTATTCGGATGCCCCTCGAGCACGCGCAGCACATTGGCGGTGGCGATCTTCACCACCTCGGGATTGGTCAGGCACAACTGCTCCGCGGTGCGCTGGCCGTCAATCAAGGCGAAGTACTCGGGGTGAGCCTTGAGGTATGCGTCGGGGGGAACAAGCTGGTTGAAGGTATGGACGAAGAGGCCGTCATAGTCAACATGGCCGCCCCATTCCTCGGGCACCGGCGCCCGAGGCGCATTGGTGCGATTGCGCAGCGACCAGGTGGGGTTGAAGGCGGCGAAGTAGAAAGGATCGCGAATCAGCAGCGGCGGCGTGTAGGCGCGCGGCGCCGGGCGCAAGCGCAGCGTGCGGCGATGCGGGAGGCGGCTGCTTTCGCCCGCATACCAGCGGCAGCCCAGGTCCTCCTCCAGCAGCG
>Ga0307379_10008067_pt1 | contig 14246 bp, 8 predicted proteins | sample UN2MG_FD_202237 | JGI IMG/M metagenome (GOLD analysis project Ga0307379, IMG submission 202237) | Soil microbial communities from Risofladan, Vaasa, Finland - UN-2 | ecosystem: Environmental > Terrestrial > Soil > Coastal area > Acid sulfate soil | place: Finland: Risofladan, Vaasa | collected...
ACCCAGGTGATGGTATCTTCCTCCACAAACCGCGAATGCTCGCTGTTGTGCGGGTTACGCACCCAGCTACCGGGTGGGTAGCTACCGAATTCATCCTGCAACATACCCGACAGGACAAAGAGCTCCTCTCCGCCAAAATGTTGTTGCGGGAGAAAGTGACCATTGGCCGGCCAGCGGTATAGCGCTGCCATCTCGGTCTCGAAGTAATGCAGCGGCTTGACCTGCAGATCGTCCTCCGCAGGCATCCAGTCACCCTTGCGAGTGTCGATACGGACCCTTGCATCGTCGTCAGGGTCGAACTGATCCAGCTTGACCAGCAACACACAACCCGTCTTGCTGAACGGCGAATGCTTCGACTGCGGTGGGTTTCGCAGGTAGGTACCGGCCGGGTAATCGCCGTGCTCATCGGCAAAAACGCCTTCGAGGACCAGGATTTCTTCGCCCAGCGGATGCACATGCTCGGAAAAACGCGAACCCGCATCGTAACGCACCAGACTGGTGGTGTGCCCGTGCTCGGCCGCCTCGCGCACCAAAGACTTGCGCCATACCCCCGGCATCGGACTAGCCTCCCATTCCATTTCACTGGTGTGGATAACGACGGGTTTGTCAAAATTCATGTTCAACATAAGCGGTTTGCCTTGACTTGCAAGCTGAGCAATGATGCCAGGCCGAAATGGTAACATGCTGCGGGCAAAAAAAAGCAGCCTATTTGGCTGCTAAGGTTTGGGGTGCAGAAGAAACTTTCTGAACCCGGGTGCGCCGATCCAGGCCGATGAAACCAGCTAAACCTGGAACGAACAACCTGGCCATTAATGGTCAGGACACCGCACAACCGAGTGGAATTGAGTGTAACTAATGTGATCAGCGACGGAATCACCCGAACGAGTTAAATTCTTGCGGATTCACTCATATAGATGGATGGGTTGCAGGCTTTTTGTTACCGGGGCGGCATTTTACCGGAGGCCTTTTTACCTTCCATCCCGCAATCGGACTGCAGCAAAAGTAAGGAGTGATTCGCTTCCTGACGCCACTTCCAACAGGGTACAGCCCAGTTGGCGGAGGTCCGACGTTGTGGAACCCTGCAGTGGTGGCGCGCTACTGGTTGAAATTTACCACCAGATCCCCGCTTCCGCGGGGATGACGTACAGAAGGGCGCGGGGGTGACGCATCGTCGGGCGCGGGGAGACGCACCGTGGGCGCGGGGATTACCGCTTGTGGATCAGAGTGCCTGGGCCAGGGCTTCGAGGCTTTCGCGTGCATCGCCGAACAGCATGCGCGTGTTGTCCTTGACGAACAGTGGGTTATCGACCCCGGCGTAACCTGCCGCCATACCGCGCTTTAACACCACGGTGGTTTGACCTTTCCACACTTCCAGCACCGGCATGCCGGCGATGGGGCTTGGCGTATCTTCCTGCGCCAACGGGTTGACCGTATCGTTGGCGCCGACCACGATAGATACATCGACATCGGGAAAATCCTTATTGATTTCGTCCATCTCGAACACAATGTCATAGGGCACCTTGGCTTCGGCCAACAGCACGTTCATGTGCCCCGGCATGCGACCGGCAACCGGGTGAATACCGAAACGCACCTTGACACCCTGCTTGATCAGGGTACGCGTGATGTCCGCAACCGCATGCTGCGCCTGCGCAGTGGCCATGCCATAGCCAGGTACAATCATTACGTTCTTGGAAGAGCTCAACAAATGCGCCACCGAGGCAATATCGATGGTTTGTACTTCACCTTCGAAGCTGGCACCGGAGGAACTACCCCCGGCGGTACCGAAACCGCCGGCAATCACGCTGATGAAATTTCGATTCATCGCGCGGCACATGATGTAGCTCAGGATCGCGCCACTGCTGCCCACCAGCGCGCCGGTGACAATCATCAAATCGTTGGACAACATGAAGCCGGTAGCCGCGGCGGCCCAACCCGAATAGCTGTTCAACATCGAGATGACGACCGGCATGTCGGCACCGCCAATGGCAGCTACCATATGAATTCCAAACACTAACGCGAGCGCCGTCATCGCCAGTAACAACAAGGTGGCCTGATAATGATCTTCCGCACCGACGAATTTCACGCCGATGACGATTACCGCAACCAGGATCGCCAGGTTGAGCCAATGGCGCGCCGGTAACAGCAGCGGCTGGCCGCCGATGATGCCGCTGAGCTTGCAATAGGCGATAATCGATCCGGTAAAGGTCAGCGCACCGATACCTACACCGATGTAGATTTCAATTTCGTGGATGGATTTCTCGACCCCGCTGTACTGGATCGTGGCATCGAGAAAGCTGGCGATGCCGATCAATACCGCGGCGAGTCCTACCAGGCTGTGCAGTATCGCTACCAGCTCCGGCATTTGCGTCATCTGTACCCTGCGCGACAGTACCAGGCCGATGGCGCCACCAGCGATCATGATCACGATCAGCACTTCGAGATGACGGGAGGCGAAGGCGGCGATGGTCATCAGCACCGCAATGGCCATACCGATCATGCCGAACAGATTGCCGCGGCGCGCGGTTTCGTTGGTACTGAGACCGCCCAGTGCGAGGATAAACAGCACCGCTGCGGCGAGATAAGCTACGGTAATTAAACTCGACGACATGGCCACTACCCCTTGAACATCTGCAACATACGTTGCGTCACGGAAAATCCACCCACGATGTTGATGCAGGTAATGAACACGGCGATCCCGGCGAGAATATAGATCAGCAGGCTGCTGTTCGATATCTGCGTCAAGGCACCCAGTATGATGATGCTGCTGATCGCGTTGGTGACACTCATCAGCGGCGTGTGCAGGCTCGAGCTGACGTTCCAGATCACCATGTAACCGATGAAACAGGACAGAACAAAGACAGTAAAATGGGCCATGAAAGACGGCGGCGCGACCTGTCCAAGGCCCAACAGCGCAAGTCCGCCAAGAATCAACGGAAACCAGGCGCTCTTGCTGAAACTCGCCAGCAACGATGGTTCTGCGGCAGCTTGCGGCGCCACTTCCCCCACGTCTTCCTGCTCCGAATTGATCGCCTGTCCGCCGAAGCTGGGTTTGCGCTCGGCACCAACCGCGATCGGTGGTGGCGGCCAGGTAATTTCGCCCCTGTTCACCACGGTGGCGCCACGAATGACATCATCTTCCATATCGATGGTGATGCTGCCGTCCTTTTGCGGGCACATCTCCATGATCAGGTTGTAGACATTGGTCGCATATAACTGGCTGGACTGCGCCGCCAGCCGGCTCGGCAGATCGGTATAACCGACAATATTGACGCCGTGGCGATTGACCACCTTGTCCGGTACGGTAGCCTCGCAGTTGCCGCCCTGTTCGGCCGCCAGATCGACGATAACACTGCCGTCACGCATGGACTCGACCATGCCGCGAGTGATCAGCTTGGGCGCCGGCTTCCCCGGAATCAGCGCGGTGGTGATGATGATATCGACTTCACTGGCCTGGCGGGCAAACAACTCCATTTCCGCGGCGATGAATTCTTTACTCATGACCTTGGCGTAGCCGCCCTGACCAGTGCCATCCTCCTCGAACTCGAGCTCGAGAAATTCCGCATCCATACTCTGAATCTGTTCTTTGACCTCGGGCCGGGTATCGAAGGCGCGTACGATCGCACCGAGGGATTTGGCGGCGCCGATGGCGGCCAGTCCGGCGACACCGGCACCGATAACCATCACCTTGGCCGGATCGACCTTGCCGGCCGCGGTAATCTGACCCGAAAAGAAGCGCCCGAAATGATGCGCGGCCTCGATGACAGCCCGATAACCGGCGATATTTGCCATCGAGCTCAGCGCATCGAGTTTTTGCGCGCGCGAAATCCGCGGAATCGAATCCATCGCCAGCACTGTCACCTTGCGCCTGGTGAAATGCTCCAGCAATTCTTCATTCTGACCCGGCCAGATAAAGCTTATCAGGTGGCTGCCTTCCTGCATCAACTCGATTTCATGGCGGCCCAGTTCATTGTTGAATTCCGGCGGGCGCACCTTGAGAATCAGGTCACCAGAACCCCAGGCTGACTCGGCATCACGTGCTATTTCGGCACCCATTTCGCGGAAAATCTCGTCGCTAACATTGGCGCCTGAGCCCGCACCCGACTCGACAATCACCTCGAAGCCGGCCGCGATCAGCTTGCCGACGACTTCAGGAGAGGTGGCGACTCGTTTTTCACCACGATGGATTTCAGCTGGAATTGCTACTTTCATATCAGGCCGCTCCGCTTGCAGGATTTGTCATAAGCTAACTCAAAAGAGAGGTGGATCAAATTATAGCTGAATTCTGGTATACAGCTTTGAATTTCGGTATACAGTATACCAGGATCAAAGGTGACTCCCCTATGCACATTGTCACGGACACTTTCGTGTTCTCATGGACACTTTTATTTTATACGTGCATCATTCTGCATCATTCATCGCCCTCGGACTACGGGAATTTTCGACTAACATCATGCAGTTCCTGGATACTATTATCGCCAAAGCCCGCGCCAACCGGCAAAAAGTGGTGCTGGCCGAGGGCGAAGATATCCGCGTTATCGAAGCGGCTGCACGCGCTCAGCGCGAAGCGATTGCCGATTGCATCCTGCTCGGACGTGAGCCGGTAATTCGTCGGCAAGCCGATGCCCTCAATCTGGATTTATCGGCTATTAGTATCGAAGACCCGGCCGTATCACAATACCACCAAAGGTATAGTCGATTGCTGTGGGAGGTACGCCAGCACAAGGGCATGACGCTGCAACAGGCCGAGCAGCAGGTGCTGGATCCACTGTGTTTTGCCGACCTGATGCTGCGCGCCGGTAACGCCGACGGTGCGATCGCCGGTGCCGTCTATACGACGGGCGATCGAGTGCGCTCGGCCTTGCAGATCATCGGCGTCAAACCTGGTTTTAATTCGGTTTCGAGTTTCATGCTGATGCTGTTTGAAGCCGAACACCATCATCCAAAACAGGCCATGCTGTTCGCTGACTGCGCACTGATGGTCGACCCTGACGCGGCGCAACTGGCCGAAATCGCGGTGGCTACGGTGCAATCGGCGCGCCAGTTCCTCGGTAGCGAGGTACGCGTTGCGATGTTGTCGTTTTCCACCGATGGTAGCGCGAGTCACCCGCTGGTCGACAAAGTGCGCGAGGCCACCCGGCTTGCGCGCGAGCAATTGCCGGGGACGGCGATCGAGGGGGAGGTGCAGCTGGATGCCGCGATCGTGCCGGCCGTTGCCCGACAAAAAATAGCCGATTCACAGATTGCCGGTCGCGCCAACGTATTGATATTCCCAAACCTCGAAGCCGGCAACATCGGCTATAAAATGGCCCAGCGATTTGGCGCTGCCACGGCGATCGGGCCTATTCTGCAGGGCCTGAACCACCCCGCTAACGATCTGTCGCGCGGCTGCAGCAGTGATGACGTGTACAATTTGATCGCCCTCACCGCCGTGCAGGCAGCTGACTGACGATCACGCGAATTGTTCCCGACCTGACCACCTGGTGAAAATCCAGGACCGCGAGCGCGTGCTGCCAGTTACAGCCGGAGCAGCACTTCTGCGCAGACGCTCGAACGATTGTAACAACACCTTCGCGGCGGGCGGGCCTGAATATTGATCGCGGCCAGCTTGAACCAGCAGGTGAACAACAGCCACGGGGGCAGTTAATCCGCAAACAGATCTATTTCATTCATTGCCAATCAGACCCTGCAGTGCCAGGCCCATAGCGATCGATATGTCGGAAAACAATCCCGACCACGGCACACGGGTGTTATCATTTTCGTCCTCGAACACCTGGGTAAACTCGATCTGGCCGTCCGGCGCATCAAAATCGAGCAGTGATAGCAGTACCTGCTGCGCACCCGGCCAGCGAGCGATGCTGCCCAGCAGGCAAACCCGGCTAACCGGTAGACCATGGGTTTCCGCGGCTGTTAATAACAGTATCCGGTTAATTTCCTCTACCAGTTCGAGAAAACACGGCTTGACGATTTCAAGCAGTGTGCTGGGGATGTCGGGTTCGCCATCGGTGGAACCCAGGGCCAGAGTCTGATGCTTCTGAAAGCCATTGTTCAGCACCAGGTTCAATGCCGATTCGATGGTAATATCCAGCTCGCGCGCGATGCGCTCCAGCAACATACGCTCTCCAAATGGCACCGACTGGTTAAGCAGAAAGCGACGCCCGGAGATTACGGTCAGGTAGGAATCGTCGTGATAGCAGTTGATCATCAACACGTTATCGGCGGCATGCCCGGTGTACAACGCACTCACTATACGGCGCAATGCGGTCGGTGCAATATCGAGTGAATCCACTTCAAGATCAGCATCGATCAAAGCCTGCAGCAAGGCGTCCACCTTGTCCCGTCTGGATACCGTGGCGACCATCATGTGCTCCTCGGCGGAGGGGTTGGAGCGCACCGGGACATAATCGACTACGTAATCTTCAATCGCCCCCTCGACGCGCTTGTCGAGCATACGCAGCACCTCGGCATCGACGTCGTCGACCGTTGCCTTGTAAGTGAGCAGCAAAATATTGACATCGTCCCAGGGTATCAGTGCGGCAACGCGTTTTCCCTTGAAATTCTTTTCCTTGAGCCCTGCCCGGATCAGGGCCTTGAGTCGCTTCGGCGATGCCAGCAAATCTTTACGCGAACCGCTATAGGAGATCGAAATCTTGGCGATGATGGTATACAGGCCCGGCTCCCGCGGCCGGATCTGGCACATGTGTATCTGGCCAGCATCGATATCGAGCCCGATCAAACCCGGGCCACCTGGCTTTGCCGGAGACACAGCCATTCTTCTGAATTTTTGTAATATCGTCATGGACTTAAACGGGAGACATTACACCATTTATAGCCCTATATCGGCGAATAACCAGTTATTTTGAGGGCAAACACCAGTTTTTTGGCGGGGACTCACAGCCCTCGAGTAAAACGCTAAAGACCTCGGCATGAATTCATTGACTGCATCGCAACCCCCGTTCGCGCCCACGATGAAAAGCTGTTCGCATCGATCCCAACAGGGTGTTAAGCCACCAGCCCCAAGGATGAAGAAAGTGCTCTGCGGCGCCACTGTGGCAACAGTCAACCGCCCCATCGCGACATTATAATTTAAGGATGGCCCAGGGGACTCGTTCGCTGCCGGGCATTGGCAGGCCGCGAGGGTTTACAGCGAACGCGCGGCGCTGCACATGTTGCTCAGCTTGGCCATGGCAAGTTCGCGCCCGAGCAGCCCCAGGCCACAATCCGGAGCGGCAAGCAGACGATCGGCGTCGATGTGCTGTAGCGCCTGAGTTAACCGTTCGCGAATAGAATCGACCGATTCCACTTCGCTGCGCGCAATCGCCACCACGCCGAAGATTACCTTCGTCGTGGGCAGACGCTCCAGCAATGACAGGTCGTTATGGCGGTGGGCGTCTTCAAACGAAACCGCGTCGATACAGGAATCTTCGATGGTATCGACGATCTGCAAATAGGAATCCGGATCGGCCTTGGGGTAATCGTCCCGGTCCAGCTTGTCTGGATAGCCACAACACATGTGCACGGTGCGTTGCACTTGCTTCGGGCAGCCGTGAAAAGCGCGCTCCAGGTTTTCGAAACCGAATTCGAGAGCAGCTGCGGGCTTGCGCGCAAACAGGGGCTCGTCGATCTGAATGTGCACGCAACCCGCGTCGGCGAGCGCGCGCACCTCGACGTTCAGGGCGGTGGCGATATCGCGCCCGAGTTTTTGCGGATCGTTGTACCAGGCATCGTGATTGGTATCGGATATGGTCATCGGGCCGGGCATGGTTATCTTCACCGGGTGCCTGCAGTTGGCTTGGGCGCGTTGCCAGTCGGCGACCAGGAATTGATCGCGTATCGCCACCGGGCCGTTGATGGTCGGCAAGCTCGCTTCATAGGTGCCGCCGCGCACTTCTTTACGGGTCAAGTGCACGAAATCGAAACCGAGCAAATGACGGCAATGATAATGAATGTAGTTCTCCCGCGAGATCTCACCATCGGTGGGGATGTCGATGCCGCATTCGATCTGGTCATCGATTGCCTGGGCCACACCGCGCGCGATGATTTCGGGTGCTTTGGGCCCGAGCGCGGCCAGGGCTTTTTCCCACAATGCGGTGGGATCGGCGGTATCCGGCCCGTCGGGATGATTGAACCAGTCGGGTAGTTTGACGAAATCAGGCTTGGGGTAGGCGCCGATGCAGGTGGTTAGAATTGCCATTGTCACTCCTGGCCCCACGGGCACGATAGCTTTGGTATTCTCGGATTAACCTGCCTGGCGTCGACTTGCCGGTGCTGTCAGCAGGAGCGTAAATCGCCCGATCACGGGAATCAGTATATCGAAGCAAGCTGTATTTAATATACAAATATACCATTCCTTAGAAGGGTTTTATCGGGTAGAGTAGGCCGGGATTGACCTGTCGCTCGTGCTAATCTGGCTGCGCGAACGGCAGCAATAATGAAACATTACAATAACCTTGGCACATTAAAATAATTTTTCACGGGCCCCCGGCCCGACAAAACATCGAAGGAGAATTAACATGTTGAAAAAACTTACCCGTAGCAGCCTGCTGGTCGCCTGCGCTGCCGCAGTCACCATGCTTTTGCCGGCGCAGTCAGCGCTCGCAGCTACCGAACTCACCGTGTATACCGCGGTCGAGGCCGAAGACCTGGCGCGTTATGCCGAGACCTTCAACCAGGATCACCCCGATATCGAAATCAAGTGGGTACGCGATTCCACCGGTATCGTCACCGCCAAGTTGCTGGCTGAGAAAAACAACCCGCAGGCCGATGTTATCTGGGGCCTGGCGGCGACATCGCTGTTGTTGATGAAGAGTGAAGGCATGCTCGAACCCTACAAGCCGAAGGGTGTGGAAAAACTGGACAAGAAGTTCGTCGACAAGGGTGCGGTCCCGACCTGGGTCGGGATGGACGCCTGGGTAGCTTCGGTTTGCTACAACACGGTTGAAGCCGCCAAGCACGGTCTCGAGCCGCCGAAGACCTGGCGCGATCTGTTGAAGCCCATGTACAAGGGTCACCTGATCATGCCCAATCCGAATTCGTCGGGTACTGGTTTTCTTGACGTCTCCAGCTGGTTACAGATGTTCGGCAAGAAAACCGGCGGCTGGGAATTCATGGACCGACTGCACAAGAATATCGCACGCTACACGCATTCCGGTTCCAAGCCCTGCAAGCTCGCTGCAGCCGGTGAAATTCCGATCGGTATTTCCTTCGCTTTCCGTGGCGCCAAGTCCAAGGCCCAGGGTGCTCCACTTGAGATAATCGTGCCCGCCGAAGGCGTGGGTTGGGATATGGAAGCGACCGCTATTGTCGCCGGTACCGGCAAGCTTGCAGCCGCCAAAACCCTGGTCGACTGGTCAATTACGCGCAAGGCGAATGAAATGTATAACACCGGTTATGCCGTGGTCGCCATGCCCGGCGTCGCCAAGCCGGTTGAGCATTTCCCGCCGAACCTGCTGGAAAAAATGATCGACAATGATTTTGAATGGGCCGCCAACAACCGCAAGGCGATACTCGCCGAGTGGCTCAAGCGCTACGATTCGAAGTCTGAAGCAAAGTAGCCCGAATCAATGGGTTTCACGGCCTGGCCTCAATAGGTCAGGCCGTTTAACATTGGACGATATCCACCGCTAAAGCTCGCCGGCCATACGACATGACAGAATCCATTGCGCCAGCTGCACAAACACCCCGGGTTTATCTGCGCATAGACCGCCTGACCAAGAAATTCGGCAACTTCGTGGCACTCGACAGGGTTTCGCTCGAAGTTTTTGAAGGCGAGTTCATCTGTTTCCTGGGGCCATCCGGCTGTGGCAAAACCACTTTTCTACGCGCCATCGCCGGTCTCGACATCCAGACATCGGGTAGCGTCGAGCAGGATGGACTGGACATTTCCGCGCTACCCCCTGCGGAACGCGATTTCGGTATCGTGTTTCAGTCCTACGCGCTGTTCCCCAACCTGACCTCCGAGCGCAATATCGCCTTCGGGCTTGAAAACCAGAAACTGGGAAAAGCGAAAATCAATGCGCGCGTTGCCGAATTGCTGGAGCTGGTAGGACTGCCCGAGCAGGGCGACAAGTACCCCGCACAGCTGTCCGGTGGTCAGCAGCAACGCATCGCGCTGGCGCGGGCACTGGCGACCTCGCCGGGACTGCTGTTGCTGGACGAACCGCTCTCAGCGCTGGATGCCAAGGTACGCGGCCACCTGCGCCACGAAATGAAATTGTTGCAGCGCCGCCTCGGCGTTACCACGGTGATGGTCACCCACGACCAGGAAGAGGCCCTGACCATGGCCGATCGCATCGTCGTGATGAATCAGGGCGTCATCGAGCAGGTCGGCACACCGACCGAAATTTACCGCGAACCCGATACCCTGTTTGTCGCCGATTTCATCGGCGAGATGAACCAGGTGAAGGGTCGGGTCGAATCCGCATCCACTGTTTCCATCGGCGACATCAGGCTCGCTTCGCGCCCCCATAAACTGGCGCAGGGCGCCCCCGCCGTGGTGGCGATTCGCCCCGAAGATATTATCCCGCACGGGGCCGGCGCACGCTCGGCGGGCACCACCGAGACGATGGCTGATACGGGTAATACCCTGGATATGCAGATTGAAAACATGGAGTTTCTCGGCTCCTTCTGGCGCGTATCGCTGTGGCATCCCGGCTTCGGTGACGACCGCCTGCGCGCGGACATGTCGATCAACGCGATGCGACGCCTGTCCATCGAGGAGGGATCATCGATTCAGGTCGAGTTACCTGCTGATCGACTCTGGGTCTTCCCGTCCGAGTCGCGCTGATCGATATGAACCAGGCAAGCCCGATCGAGCTCCCCGCGGCGCCGCTTCCCGACGCACCGCTGATAAAACCGAAAACCAGCAAGGACGACCGCATCATGGTCGGCTTTATCCTGGTGATCAGCCTGTACCTGCTGATTACGCTCGCGTTTCCGCTGTATGCCATGTTGTCGAAGTCTTTTTCGACCTTTTCCTTCGACCTGACCAACTTCGAATTTGAGGTCAATAGCGGCGAGGGCTGGAGTGCTGCAGTCAGTGCTGACAGCCTGAACCGGGAACTCGGCAAGTTCACTGCGGATGACCTTGCCACCAGCTCCGACGGGCGTCTCGGTGTGACCGATTTTTTCCCGGATTTCAGCTTCCGCAGCCCGACGCTATACCGGATCAGGCAGATTCAGCTTGACAGTTCGTTCCTGTTCGGCAGCGAGCGTGTCGCCGATACCGAATGGCATGAATACGGGTCGAATGATTTTCGGCGTGTCGTATTACGTCCGTCGTCATCTACCGGGCTTGCAAACTACCGCAGTTATTTTTCGACACCGGCGTTGTTTCGCTCGATCGAAAACTCGTTATGGATCGCTGCCATCAGCACCATCATCACCGTCAGCCTGGCGTTTGGCTTCGCCTATGCGCTGAACCGCAGCACCATGCGCTTCAAGGGTATCTTCCGCCTGATCGCGATGATTCCAATACTGGTGCCTTCGCTGCTGCCCGGCATCGCGCTGGTATACCTGTTTGGTAATCAGGGAATGATCAGGGGGTTACTGTTCGGCGAGTCTATTTATGGGCCCATCGGCATCGTCATGGGTTCGGTGTTTTTCACCTTCCCGCATGCGCTGATTATCATCACCACAGCGCTCGGTATTTCCGACGCACGTCTCTATGAAGCCGCGATCGCCTTGCGCGCGAGCCGCTGGAAAACCTTCTGGACGGTGACCATTCCGAGCGCCCGATATGGCCTGATCTCGGCCGCCTTCGTCGTGTTTAACCTGGTGATCACCGATTTCGGTCTGCCCAAGGTCATCGGCGGACAGTACAACATGCTGGCGGTCGATATTTACAAACAGGTCATCGGTCAGCAAAACTTTGAAATGGGCGCCGTGGTCTCGGTGGTGTTGCTGATACCGGCCCTGTTCGCCTTCAGCATCGATCGCTTCGTACAGAAAAAACAGGTGGCGTCGGTGTCGGCACGCTCGGTGCCCTATGAGCCCAAGCCCCACCGTCAATTTGACTGGATTTGCCTCGGCTATTGCACGGCGGTGGCGATTTTCATCGTCGGCCTGATCGCGGTTTGCCAATACGCCGCACTGATCAAGTTCTGGCCTTACAACCTGAGCCTCGGTCTCAGTAATTACAATTTCGAAGTCATGGACGGTGGCGGCTGGGATTCCTACTGGAACTCGATACAGCTGGCATTTTACACCGCGATTGTCGGCACCCTGGTGGTTTTTACCGGCTCCTACATGGTCGAGAAAATCAACGGCTTCGCCACTACCCGGTCTGCATTTCAGTTTCTGGCGATGATGCCGATGGCCATTCCAGGCATGGTGCTTGGCCTTGCCTATATCTTTTTCTTCAACGATCCCGCTAACCCGTTGAATTCAATCTACGCCACCATGGGCATCCTGGTGATCTGCACCGTGACGCACTTTTACACGGTGTCACACCTGACCGCGGTAACCGCGCTCAAGCAGATGGACCGCGAGTTCGAGGCAGTCGCGGCATCACTCAAGCAACCCTTTCACCGGTTATTTTCCAGGGTGACCGTACCGGTGTGCCTGCCGTCGATCCTCGACATATCGATCTACCTGTTCGTCAATGCGATGACGACGGTATCGGCGGTCATCTTCCTCTATTCACCCGACACCACGCTGGCCTCGGTGGCGGTGCTCAACATGGACGATGCCGGAGACGTCGCACCGGCCGCGGCCATGGGCATGATGATTTTTTACACCAATGTCATCGCGCGCCTGCTGCACCTGTTCATCACGCGCAAGGTGGTGCGCACCACCCAGGCCTGGCGCAAGCTTTAGCCCGCATATTGCGCTAGCCGGTATCGGGCCTTGCAGGAAATGATCGGTATAGCGTGATGCATCAATCAGCAAAATCAGAAGCATAGTTAGTGGTCGGCCCGCTCCCTATTCCGGCTCTGACTTGTCCAGATACGCCTGAACTTGGTCTTCCCTCAATCCATAGCTAAAGCTATGGATTTCGCTCCAGACCGGCGTTCAGGCGCATCTGTCCTGCGCCAGCATCCGGAATGCTAGCGCGATATGCGGGCTTGGCTGCGGGCGCCGATATGCATGCTGTGCGGCGGTGTACTCCCTGCGGCCGGCTTAACGTAGGTTGGCCTGCGCCAGCGCCGACCTCCGGTCCGTGCACCCCACCGTCTTTCCCGTCATTCTGTGCAAGGTCCCCGCTTGCGCGGGGATGACGTTTAACTAGCGTAGAGGGTTGGAGCCCAGCAAACTCGCTGTCGGGCGCTCGAAGAGGACGGTTATCAGAATGAATTGCCAGTGCTGGATATCGCGCTGTTCCCGGCAGGGTCCCGATACGGCGGCGCGTAGTTGGTCGATGATGACATATCCGCCACGACCAAATACCTTGGTCATTCCCGTGCACACGGCGGTCCGACGTATCGGAATCTCGGCAAGGGCCTACGATTACGATTGTGCAGTCGGCACAAGATCCCGATACGTCGGAGTGCCGCTAAAAGCTTTGGCCAGTGCCGAGTATCGTAACATTCGAGCTAAGATCCCCGCTTGCGCGGGGATGACTAAGCACCGGAGCGGTCGGGGATGACTCCGGGCCAGGCACTGTCAGCCGCGCATGCGCTCGGCTTTGGGATCGTAGAGTGCGCTGAGGCTCGCTTTGGCCGCAATATGATCGCCGGCTACGTCAATGGCAAAACTACCTGACTCAATGTAATCACGCGTGACGTCTTCTTCGACTTGCAGGTAACCCAGCCCGACCGACCCACCCAGTGTATGGCCGTAATTGCCGGAGGTCAGGTGGCCGACGATGACGCCATCGCGCAGTATCGGCTCGTGGTGATAGAGCATCGCTTCCGGGTCCTGCAAAAGAAACTGCACCAGGCGCTTGCGCATAAAGCTACCGCTTTCCTTTTGCTTCAGGACCGCATCGCGGCCGGTAAACGGAATCGCCTTGTCGAAGGCGCAGACGAAACTCATGCCACATTCCAGCGGCGTATCCTGGTCGGCGACATCGTGTCCATAGTGCACGAATTTCTTTTCCATGCGGCAACTGTCGAGGGTGTGCATGCCGGCAAGCTTGAGACCATGACTCGCGCCTTTTTCCCACAGCACATCGAAACCGTGCCGCGCCTGATCGACGGGCACATAAAGCTCCCAGCCCAGTTCTCCGACGTAAGATACCCGCGCGGCGTAGGCGCGCGCCATACCCAGTTCTACCGGCTGAAAGGATCCAAATGGAAACGACGGCGTGC
>Ga0307379_10008069_pt1 | contig 14244 bp, 17 predicted proteins | sample UN2MG_FD_202237 | JGI IMG/M metagenome (GOLD analysis project Ga0307379, IMG submission 202237) | Soil microbial communities from Risofladan, Vaasa, Finland - UN-2 | ecosystem: Environmental > Terrestrial > Soil > Coastal area > Acid sulfate soil | place: Finland: Risofladan, Vaasa | collected...
TTCCGTCCTGGTGGTTTTCCCCCATGCGTCGGCGATATATGAGACAATTGCTATTTCATCGACCAGGTAGGTGCCGATCATATTTTTTCAAACTCCAAATATTGGTATTTTGATTTTTTGTCAATTGCGGATTTTCCCGTTAGCCGGTAATTTGTGAGCAGTTTTTTCAACTCGCCAGCATTAGTCCTGCAGGCGTTTGCGATATCGTGCGTAGTTTTGTACGGCTCTTCCCTGAATTCAGTTTTCCCGCCGTGTCTGATTTGCAATAATAGTTTTTTGATTCCCGCGCTATTGAGCGCCTGAAAAAAATTATTGAAATATGCAATATCCGGGAAATGCTGAATAACCGAAAAACATACAAAATAATCAGTGTATAAGTTTCTTATCACGTCGAAAGCGTCCGGGGGAATAATGTAAAATCCTGCCAATCGCTCCAAGCTCGTTTCTTGTAGCCTCTCTACGGCTGCCGCTATCGATCTAAAAGCGATGTCATACCCGGTAAATTCTTTTGGGCTGTATCTGTGGAGCAGCCACTCTGCAAACAGTCCGCCGCCGCAGCCAAAATCGACTACTGATTTTTTGTTAAAATCATTACCAAAACAGCCTTTTTCGAATTCGTTATACAGTATCTCTTTGGGTAAACACTGCTCATGGAATTTCAGGTGCGCCGTCACCTCCCCGACGCGCTGCTGCCAGGCCCTTATATATTCGTCAGTAGTTATCAAATCTTTCGGGTCGGGCTTTGTAAAATCTTTTTCAGACACCATTTTTCCCCCTCGTATCTACCTTAACCGATGTAAATTTTTTTGTCAAGCCGTATATACCAGATATCGCCTGCCCTATACAATACCAGCCGATCCCCATGCCCTTGATAATCCTGACATGGTTTCTGGTAGATACGTTGCCCTCTGCAATTAGATTATAACACTCATAATCAAACAGCGCCCGGTAGAAATCAAAATCAGGCTCATACCGTTTTTCAAAAACTCTGAAAGTCGTCGCGAACGCCCAGGGGTAAAAATCATTTTCGACGATCTCAAGATAATCCTCAACTGTGGCTATGTCTGCAATTATCTGCAGCCCGGCATCCCGGGCATACTTAAGAATTTCGCTGGTATTTTTCCCGTTTGCACGCCGACAATCTACTGCAATAAATTTTGTCCAGGCGGCCACAGCCTTTACGTCCTCAATTGTGGGGGTAATGTAAGGCGTGCTCCTTGGGTCGGAAACTTTAATTTTTTTTAGCCCGATTAATGGCAGCCGGCAGCTGATTAATTTGTCGGTACGGATTGCTACAGCCCCAGCGTTTGCCGCCTCTGATGCAAGCTCTTCTGTCGTTTCCCGGCTGTATCCCTGGATGCTGACGATCAATCCTTTTGGTATCATGTGTTTCTCCTATATATCCTTGCGATTGCTTTTTCCTCTTCGGAAATAATCCGCCCGTCTCCGAGCAGCTCCTCTGCGTACAGAATATCATGGATCAATATTTTGACATTTTGATAATCGCTCGATACTGTCCCATGGTCGCTTCCCTTCAAATTTTTGCACAGCGTGAAATGACGCTCTATATAATCCGCCCCGGCCAGTACCGCATTATAGGTATCGTGGCCCGTTGGCCCGTGTGATGAATAACCGATCTCGCCTGATGCGTGGCGCCTGAGTTTTCTTATCATTCCCAGGTTGAAATATTTGTCTTCTTTTACCGGATAAGTGGAAATACAATGCATGATAACATCCGCGTTAATCATCCATTCACTATTTAGCACCTCTTCTTCAGAGTGCATCCCGGTTGAGACAATAATCTTAAAATCTTTTCTTCTCCTGGCTTCATGAAGTGCATCGTGCATTTCCTGGTCTGAATAATATTGTGACGGCAACTTGATCCAGCTGCAGCCAATATCAAGCAAATCATTAATTGAATTAAGATCAAACACGCTGCATACGAACTGCAACCCGGCCGCTTCAGCGTGTTCTTTTAATTCCTTGATCTGCCAGGGAGAAAATTCAAGTTTTTTCCTGTGCTGGTAATAATCGGGTCCAAAAGAATTTTTTAAATCACGAGGCTTCCTTTTTAGTTCTTCTGAAAAACTCTCAATATCCCGTTTTTGAAATTTCACCCCCCACGCCCCAAGTTTGGCGGATAGGTTAATCATTTCTTTTGCAATGTCAACGCTGCCCTGATGATTGCAGCCCGTTTCAAGTATCAACTTTGTCCTCATTTATCGACTAACCTCTGTAAATTTGTTCTGTTATAAAAAGCCAGTCCACGTACTCGCGCACGGCCCCATGTCCGCCAAAAGCTTGGGCGACGAAGATATCTTCCAGCTCCTTAATTGCCAGATTCGCATCACCCGGGCACCCCATGTACCCGCAGGCCGCCAATGCATCCAGGTCGTTTGTATCATCACCAAAAAAAGCGCATTCGGAAAGATCGACGTTTTCCTGTTCTGCGATTTTTCTCACGGTGTCCTGTTTTGCCTCTTCGCCTTCCATAAACCCCGCGATGGTTCCGAGTTTTATAAATTTTGCAGCTCTGGCAGCGTTGATCCCTCCGGTTTCCGATGTGATCAAAAAAACTTTTACCTTTGATTTGTGCTTAAGAAGGTGAAAAGCCCTTCCGTCTCTGTGTGAAAACTGTTTAAATTCCTCGCCGCGCTCCGAATAAAAAACGGTTCCGTCTGTCATGGTCCCGTCCATGTCGCAAAATAAAATCTTAACCATTCCTCAAATCCCCCATTGTGTTTATATCGATATCATGCGGATCCTCAAAAATTACCAGATTTTTTGTATTTAAAAAATGATTTTCAAGAATCTGCTCTTTTCTAAAAATATAAAACGACCCCGTCTCTTTGTAAATCGGCCGGATCGTGTTGCTGCAATAATTCCTACCGCCGATATCGTAAGCCTGGTTACCGTCAATATAATAAAATTTTCTGTCTAGTTTTTTGCACGCAACACCGGCGCTGTATCCGCCCTCGATGTACTCCTCGATCCAGCCAATAATTTTTAATACATTTCGCAGCGGTGAGGTCGGCTGCAACAAAATTATATGATCGGCTTTCACCTGTTCGTTGTAGGCGTCCAGCTCTTTTCCGGTTTCATGTATCCCGCTTTCATTTTCGAAAAGTTTTTGCATCACGCTGACCGGCCTGTCTTCAAGCAGTTCTTTTATTTCCGGCATGTCGGTAAACACGTAAACCGGGAATCCCATTGCAATCGCGGTTTCTACCGTCCACATTATAAGCGGTTTGCCGTGGAAATCTACAATATTTTTTTTAGGAATTCTCCTGCTCCCGGCCCTGGCCAGAATAAAAGTCGCGATTCTGCTCATTCCGTTAATTCCTTTATAAACTGGTCGTATTTCTCCAACATTATTTCCTTGGTGTATAATTTCACCCTCTCTCTGGATTTCCTGCCGTATTCAATCCGCTTTTCTTTATCGTTTAACATTTTAATAATTTCAGTCTGCAGGCTGATTTTATCTTGACAACAAATCCCGGCATCACCGACCATTTCGGCGATTGAATCCTCATGCAGATAAATTACCGGCAGCCCGGAAGCCATAGCCTCGAGGATGGCGTGCGGAGAAATTTCCTTAAAAAATCCATTCGCATGACAATAAACGGACATTCTTGACAAATACGAATTTTTATTTTCGAAAATATATACCGTCTCATCATAAACCATCCTGGGATCTGATAGCAAATCACGTCCGCTCCCGACTTTTTGGATATACATTAAACAGCTGCTTTGTGGAACAGCGTTAAGTATTTCTTTTACTGTATCATTCCACCAATCTGGAATTTTCCCGGTTGACCACCTGGTTATTCTTCCAAAAACTTTTTTATCATAATCCGGATTAATTAAATATTTTTCAGGCGATATGCAGGAAGGAATAGTAACAATTTTTTCACTCAGGCATCCATTCTCTTCAAGAATTTTCGCGTATACATCCGACATGGCAACCACTTTTTTAAAATCGCCAACAGGGGTGCAATTGCGAGTGTGGACAATCGCGGCTGCTTTATTTTTTTGAGCAAAATTATTGACGAGCCTGTCTGTGCTCAAAAAATGATTTAAAACATAGGCGTCCGCATCCCATTCACTCTCCCGGCCAAACGGCATAATTTTATGAATTCCATGCCCACAGCTTACTTGCTGTATAGTGGTTTCCGCGTGTCTGGCCAGATCGCCGGAAAAAGATAAATGTAAAATTCTCGGGAGCCTTGGCTCAACTTTTATTGATACCTGCTCTTTGAATTCATCAACCGGGATATTTTTTATGGTTGGGTATTCGTCAAAATTTGAGATTGAAAATATTTTATGTTTCCACTCCGAAAAATTATTGAAATAAATTCCCACCCGCTTAAATTTTTTAAATTTTTCAAGATCTTTAATTTCTCCGGTATAATTTTTTTTATGATGATACGCGTTAGGTGTGCTCTCTCCCATGCCATGCCCGACCATGTAAATAGGGTTTGCCCCAGCGATGATTGCCAGGTTGAGGGCAGCCAATCCGGATAGATTAGAGGAATACAGCCCGTCCTCAATTCTGTCTACTGGATAATCTGTCCGGCACCGGTAGACAACTGTTTTTTCGTTTGGTGTCATTCCTGTCGTGTGTTGCGCAATTACGAGGCCCTTATATTTTGACATGTCGTAGGTTGTTTTTTCCAAAAATCTTTTGTCCAGGAAAAAAAACCATTCAAACCCGTCAAAATCCTCGATTATGTGATTAATCCCGATTGTATGTTTTCCGCGGAAATAATCCCACCCGAATTTTTCCAGAAATGCTGCCAGCGTCGGGCCTCCGCCTACCACGTAGGCAGGCTCGCCAAACCATTTATTTCTTACTTTGTTGTAATCCCCGAGCTGCAGCGGCTGGCCAAGGACTCCGCCTACTGACATTAGCGTTTGGAATGTGTCATCCTTTTTGTTTTTGTCGCGTTCGTTGTGCTCATCTTTCAGATTGCAAGTCATAATCATGCTGTTTTCCTTTTACTAATTGGTATATGAGACGTTCGCGTTGGGTGTATTTCTGTATTGTCATTTGCAAAATCAATATATTTATCAATCCCGCGCCGCTCTAAAACTTCTTTAAAAATGATTGTTATATTATGTAGACAATTCGGATGAAACGGCGGCACATCAAACAGCACCGGAAAATCCGGATCACGCCCGGAAATTGAAAAAACTTTTCCTTCGTATGGCAAGCAGATGGCCGTTGTCGTGTTATGTGAATCAACCTCAACCAGGTCGGTTCCATATTCAGTCGCGGTATTAATCACTCCCTGAGATTGCGCATCTCTGGTTTTTGTCCTGGCTACAAGTTCGGCATAATAATCGGCCTTAAACCGCCTTGACCCGGCTTTAATGGTAAAGTCCTCTCCAAGTTTTTTTTGCAGCTCGGTTAAAATGGATTTTTTTACAGTGCGAATAGTCCCGCCCTCTGCAAGGCCTCTAGCTATCGCTTTGTTGATCCTGACCTCGCGGATAAGTTGCTGCTGTGTTTGCCGCAGCAGGCTGGCAACCATTTGTTTTCCGGCCCGGTTCGCGTTATAAAAAATAGCTGCCGTGTCGTCTACCAGGGCGGAAATTGTGTTTTTGTGAAAAGGAGAGTTAAGGTTTACCGCTATGCTTCTTGTTTTTTTCGCTATTGTTTTAAGCTCCCTTATCCTTTCTATTTCTTCTATTGCCTTGGCCCTGTATGATAGCGGGATCGCGTACCCGGTATATTTCTCAAACACGGAATTCATTTCGTTATAAAGTCCATCAACTTTTTTGTTTAGCGCAGACCAGTACTGCTGCGACGTGTCAGACGTAGCAGCCGCCTCGCCTTTCGCTCGATTGATCAGCCTGTCAATTGCCCGCATCCTAGTTGATAGATTTGTTTTTTCTTTTTGGAGCCGTTCTCTTGCTGTCAATCGAGTTCCCTCTCAAACAGGGCGATCCCGGCATCCGCAACAAACCCCTCAAGCATATTTTTTGCGATTTGCGGTATACGGTCGGCCTTGGCATATTTTTCTTTGAATCCGCCTATCTGGAATTCAATTACTCCCATGCTTTGCAGGGCAGTTCTTTTTTTGATATCGTCGTTATTTTCGTACAAATACCAGGCTGTCTCAATTTGCGCGGATTTTAATAGGATTGCGGTTGCCGACAAAGATATTGTATAATCCGGATCTGAGTAGATGGCATAAAAGGCAGTTATGAGCAACTGCTCTTTTACGGGCGTTGTTAATGCCACCCATTCACTGGCGCCGTATTTGTCGGCAAGATAAAGATTGCTTTCCACAACCGTTACCCAACTGTTAGTGCCTACTGTTAACGCCATTTAAGCCTACCTTTTAAAATTGCCCCGGTTATCCGGGGCTGGTAAAATAAGGAGAATGAAAAAATACTCTATGAAAAATTAACGAGCTGAAACTGCCGGGAATCCCCGATAGCTCCGCCGTGATAGTCCCATAACGCTTGTACGTATGTCAAGTTTAAAATATCGCTATCTGATAAAACGAAAGGTGAGTCAATCTGCGCCCACTGCGCCTTGTTTCCAGGTATGCACAGCACGCCCTTTGTGTTGGGGATGTACGTCGACCAAGTGAAGGCAATGTCAACATTGTACGCGAGGTCTTGAACTAAAGCGCCGTTTGAGCTTCCGGATGGAATTATGGCATCCGTAGCGCGTCGCATTCGCTGTCCCCTCGTTCGCATATTCTCAGGCAGGTACAGGACATAACGACCCATAGTGTAGCCCAGCTCCTTGATGCGATTTCCGATAGTATAAGCCGCAGCGTTAACGGTTTCCAGATCCCGGTTCAGCTGAGTATCTGTGGCCGCGCCCTGGTAGGTGGTTGTCCCGCCGGCAACTGCACCCTGATAAATCAGGTTGTAATATGTATCGGCCTTCTGCCGGTAATGTCTGGCTCTGAACAGCTTTGCCATGCTTGACATCTCGGCGAGTTTGCGGAAACGGAATACTTCATCATTCCACCCGATGGCGCCGCCATATTTGGCGGTATATACTGTCGATTTTGTACCCGACATTCCGTACACTGCCAGCCGCTCGCCTTCAGCCATTTTTTTAAACGAAAAGGCATCGTAGAGGTCGACGATTTCCCAGCTGTCTCTGCCGTCAGCAAGCGGCACCTGTTCAAACGCCAGTTTCCAGAATTCATCATAATTGATTTCACGCAAAAATGTATTCCAGTTTGGCAGGGCGTTTGTCGGGATGCTTGGCGAAAATGTAAACGCCTGTACTTTTCCCGCGATAATTTGCGGCTCAGTCCAAAACGCCTGTATCGCTGCAGAAATATTGGCCAGGTCTTTTTTTTCCGGCTTGCGCAAACGAACAGCCCGGTTAATCATTTCATTAAGTTTTTCCCAATTGATAATCTCTTTCATTTATTTATCCCTCCCTTTAAAGCACATCGTGCAGCGTGCCGTCGTATGCGATCATAACGCTTGTGCCCGACGCTGTGGCCGCTATTTTTGCTATCCCTAGATATTGATATCCGGACCCTTTAGTGGCTGACACCTTGTAGCTATCTGCCGGGTCCCCGTATACCCTATCCCCGGCTGCGATCTCTTCGCCGGTACCTGTTTTTTTGTCCGCCTCTGCCTGCAAACATTTTTTAACCGCGATAGCATAATCTTTTACGCTAACGTCTACCGCATACGGGTAAAACACAATACAATCCCGCACGACAGTGACCGTACCAGCTGTTATGTCGGTGGCGATATCGTCGACTCTGATTTCATCGACTTGCCCGCCGTAATCTCGCAAATAAATTGCCATTTATATATCCATTCCGGAGGTCTGCAGTTCGCAATTAGTGCGCTTAAACCCGGCCCCCGTTGTTTGTTTTGATGCTTTCTCTTCAAGCTCCGTGATTCTCCGTTCGAGCGCGGCGATCTTTTCTTCCGCCTCATTCTCTTTTTTAACATTTACGATTTTTTCTTCCGCCATAATTTTCTCCTTTACGTTGCGTCAAAATTTAACGCCGGATTCCCCGCCGCTGTTTTTTCCGCAGCCTGGTTTTCGGTTTTGCTTTTCGTCGAGTCCGGTACGGTAGTACCGTCTGGTACAGCAGCGACAAGGTCATTATAATCCTCTTCAACGGCTGCAATATTGGCCTTGACAGCATCGTCTGAAAAATCTTCCCATTTTTCAACTTTTTTCAAAATCACTTTCCGTAATTTTTCCGGCTTGTCTTTGATTATTCCCTCAATCCTGCTTTTTGCTGTTGTCCTTAAAAGAAGATCATCCGCCGCTTTTTTTTCGGTAAGTAGTTTTTCTTTTTCTTTCGTCACGCCATCCAAGGCGTCTTCAGCTGTTTTGATTTTTTCCTCAAAGGCTTTAATTTCTGGAATGAAAAACCTATCAGCTGTTATCTGTCCCCAGTCAAACAACTGTGAGGGGAAAACCCTATTTTTTTTCACGTAGCTTTCAACATCGTGAAAAGTTATCTCTGACATTTTGTTTTCTCCTTCTGTTTTATCTTTATTATCCTCAAACGCCTGCACCGATGCCAGTTCTCTGGCACCGTCAAACGCTGGTTTATCTTTCGCGCTATTACCCAGGGCGACCCCTGTCAATTCCCGTAATTTATCCGCGACCACCCCGGCCCCTGTTTTGATTAAATCCCACACCGCTTCAAAACTACAGACATCCATTTTTTTCGCCTCGCCCGCGGATTCCGGGGGAAAATATCCGACTACCACACTTGATAGCCTACCGTCTATTTCCATTTCTTTGGATGCCACTATTTCGCCAAGCGACGGCCGGCCCTCGGTTGAGTTATCGCGATTATGACCGGTAAAAAACTTTATCCCCTTTTTAATAAAGTTTTGCATCGACTGAATCGCCGAACGCGGCCAGGTTATCTTAACCTGGTTGCTGTCCCCGGCAAATCGGGGGCTACTCTCACCCTCATGCGCCAAAACCCACGCTTTAAAAAATGGATGAGGATCCCCGGCTTTTATTTTTTGCATATCAGCCGGATCAATCATTTCGATTATTTCCTGGCTGGAAAACGCCTGCATCACTGCAATTATCCTGATGTAGCTCTGTATAATGTTAGACATTATCACCCTCTATAAAAAGCACAACCTGCGCGATATCGGTTGAACAAAAATTTCCGACTGCACCTACGGATAAAGTTCTTTCCGCGAGAATAGTTATGATCTTCTTTTTTATCGTGCCTTTAAAGACATCATATAACATGCGTTTATCCCGAAAATCATACCTATCAACATCGTTGGTTATGTAATTGACTGGCACCTCAACCACTATGTATCCGCGCTGATTAAGGACCCGGCCTATCTCTGATACAACTTTTAGAAAATTGAACGCATGTTCCAGACTATGCGATGCGAAAACCATGTCAAAAGAATTGTCTGGGAATTTCAGACTGTGCATGTCCATTTTGATTATACCCTCGCAATTAACGCAGATATCAATTGCAATGGCATCCTCGACACCGCGCTCTATCAGCATATCTTTTTCTTCGGTATTTGATGCACCGATAATAAGACATTTCTTGATAGTCTTAAAATCTATGACGCTGCCAGCGTATTTAATAAGCGATCGCTTTCTGTTAGTTCCGGATTCGCCAGCCCACCTGTTCGGGCCAAATCTGCATTCCTGCACTTTTTTATATTTTTTGTATCCGGATAGATTTCTGTTTTCCGGATTTTCATTGCAGCCCGCTTCATGGCATTCGTTTATATTTACGTTATTATGTTCTCTCCCGCAAAATCTGCATCTAGTCATTATTTAATCCTCACGATCCAGGATGTATCCTGAAAAACTTTATCCGGTTTCACGAATTTTTCATTCACTGCCTGGATAACGCCAGGGAATTTTGTATAATAATCATGCCCACAAATAAACCCGCCCCGGACAATTTTCGGCAGCCATAATTTTATATCCTGTCTGACCTGCTCATAGTTGTGATTAGCATCGATATAAACAACGTCTATGGCGTTAGGCGCCTTAAGTATTGCTTTTTCAGACGTTAGGCGAACGCATTTAATATTCCTCGTGTTGTAGGTTTTATGGACAAAAGCTGAATAAACCGTGTTTGGATCCGAATTCGCTACATTCATATGATCCCAATCCCAGGGATCCACAGCAAAAACAGTTTTAAAATGTTTTGCAAAGATTACAGTAGCCGCGCCCATAAAAACGCCAATCTCAGCGATTAACATTTTAGACGTATCGCTAAAAGCTGAAATATATTTTATCATGTCAACTAATCCCGCTATGTTTTTACCTGTCCTCATTTTCATCCTCTTCTTGGTTTTCTTCGTCTGGCATTCCGTTGACGGCATCTTCAAAATCTGCGATCACTTTTGGTTTATTTTTGGCCTCTTCTTTTTTTTGCTTATCGAGTAATTTTTTATTTTTTTCCAGATCTATGCCAGGGATCATGTTAAGGAAACTTTCCTTTGCTATGTATCCCGATTCTGACAATACAAAAAAAGATTCCATTAACTGAATTATTTTATCCGCGCTGATTTTGGGCAGCGTGACTTCAAGATCATCTGTGTTTTTATAACTGCCGCCATACACCATACTTTTCGCGGCCGCTTTTTTTATCAGGTCGGTAAATGCCTCGATCCATTTAAGCCTGATTTCTTTTGTCATTGTCTCGATCAGCTCTGACAGGGTTTCTGCTGTTGCGCGGTTGCTCATCAGGTCGGTCCACCCGGCCCAGTGAACCGGTACGCCCATAGTAGACGTTATTATTTTTATATTAAGGCTCATCTCTCCCCGTAGAGATTCCAGCGCATCAGTTCCCGGGGTCAAATATTTCGCATCCCCGTCAGTGACCAGCGCCTGACCTATTTTCCAGTCTGTTTTATTAATCCAATTAATCATCCGTTGCGCTGACTGGCTGTCTTTGGCTTTCATTACCGGAGTATTCCGGCCATAAAGATGATTGTTTTCTCTTAGGTCGTAAAAAGACCGGTCGTAATTAACTATATTTTGTATTACATTGGCAACCGGCGGAGAGGATTCATTTACATCGTCTTCATAATCATCATAATGAATATAATTAAAATCCTCTGGTTTTATGCTTTGACTTACCCCGGCCGAATCTTCCCATGACACTTTTTGGTAATCCCCGAATCCGTCGGCCTCGATGGTATATTCAATTTTCGAATATTTGACAATTTTGCATTTGATTTTTTGTTCTTCCAGGGTCGCGCCTGTTTTTTTGATGACAAAAAGACATTTCCCTTCCTTTTCGCATAGCTTGACAGCGTCAATCAACCGGCTGCCCTTTAATTTGTTGTACTCCAAAAACTCGCTAATCCATTTTGCGGTCGCCTTGTCAACCCCGGCGAATGATATGCCCTCACCTGCGATAAACGCTGTGCGGATATCTATCACAGATCTTGTCAAACTGGCGCCATAATCAGACCGGCCCGAATACATCGCGTTAATCTGGTCAATTTGAGATTTGTAATCAACAAAATTATTTTTCCTGACTGTTGTTTGCGACGTCCTGCGGGGCGGGGAAAGCGGGTCTATTGATTCGCGCTGCCCTTCAAGGGCTTGTATTTTTTTACTAAATAATTTTTTAAAAAATCCCACGCCAGAATTATATCTAATCTGTTTTAATATGTCAAGTTTTTTATACATTTTTTTAAAAATTATATTACTGAATGATTTATTTTTTGACTTAACTCCCCGCATCCGGTCAAATATATTGCAACATCTGTGAGCGTGTCGGCTGCGTCATCGTGGATATTTTTTCCCTCCCGGCTATGCGTGGTCACCGAATTGTAAAAATCCGGCCACCGGTGCCGCCAGTCGGCAGGAAAAACTACTCTATTCATAACTTCGATCCGGTTGACGAAAATCCTGGATTCTTTGTTGTCACTCTGTGAGTATTCAACAAAATTTGTCCCAAACCAATTATATTTCTCTTGCAAAATTTTCTCCACGTGATAAACGAACGAATGCCCGGCCCCGTTATTTTCGATGTAGGCAACCTGCGCCTTGTGCCCTATCAATTTTTTCGCCGTCAGCTCCTCTGTAATATTGATGTCCTCTTGGGTGTAATCCACGTCCAAAACATAAAACATCCCGTTATAAGAATTCCCATAAATCCCACAAAAAAAATCAGCGCCCTGGCCGGCGGTGTCGGCTACATATAATTTTTCCGTACAAAGCGGTTGTCCCGATTCGTCCCTGGGCAGATCTGCATAGGTTTTGAATTCTGGGTACATCAGGCCTTTTATGTCCAATCGCACCATTTTATAGTTAGCAGCAAAGATAAACGGGTCCATGCTTTTTTCTAGGTCTCTGTACTCCTCAAAAGAGAGGATGCTGCTGCAAAGCATTTCGCCGGTATCCTCGTTTAGGCAGGCCGGCATTGATATCAGATACCAACTATCCTTTAATTCACTGTCGAGTATCCGCCCGGAAATATCTTTTTTTGCCCACGGGGTGTGCGTGATAATTTCCAGGGCGCCTGATTCCTTCCTGGACAGCCAGGTACCGGTATACCATTTCCAGAGCGATTCGAGCGCGTTTTCGTTAAACGCCACCTTTTCGTCTTTGACTGGGTCGTCAATAATGAGTAAATTCCCACCCTTGCCTGTTATTGTCCCGTTAACGCCTGCGCCCCGGTAGGAAAAATGTGTTCCCTCCACCGCCCACTGCTTTTTAGCTGAGCTTCCCCGCTTGATCCGGATGTGCGGGAATATGTCTGAGTAAACAACGTGCTCCGGGCTGACCTTTGCCTCCCTGATTTCATCCCTGGTAAATTGCGAAAAATCAAAAGCCAGACCGTCGTTGTACGCGGAGGCTATTGTCTTATGTTTTGAATTCCTGCCGAGCACCCAGCAGGTAAATTTTATCAATGTCCTGGTTTTCCCGTGCCTGGGTGGCATGGAGATCATCAATCGCTTGGCTATGGTTTTGTTTGGCGCTTTTAATTTTCGTTCGTAAAATTTTTGAAGCGTGTCACAATAGTTTTTTAAATATGCCCGTTCCTCCAGGTAAAAATCTGGGCTTGTTAGTTTGCAGTATTCCCAAAACTCCCGGCGGGATAGTTCTATGCGCATTCCGCGTTCCCGGCGGGCAAGTTCGTTTAATATTTGTTGGCGTTTTTCTTCAGCTGTCATCTTTTTTTGAGGATATGGCGGCCAGGGCAGCCTTTAAATCCTCTGTGGGGATGTCTTTATATTCTTCATTTAGATTGTTGATGTTTAGCGTTGATATTTCTGACAAACCCAAATAAACCTTATGTAAAAAAATACACACTGCCGCGTTGTTAGCTGCAAGTTTAAAGCCAAGCTTGCGCAATTTAATCCGGCCTGACCCGCTTTTTTGTCCAAAATAGGCCGAATAGCAAATTTCAGGATCTTTTGTCCACTCTCTAATCCTGGACAACAGCGTGCCTTTGTTAATCCCGAGATGCCCACAAATTTCTGTTTCCGTTGCCTGATACGCTATTAGATCATCAACCTCTTTCCGCGACACCTCTTTTCTGGGCCGGCCTATAGTTTTAGCCCGGCTTTTTGTTTTTGGTTGGCTTGCTGGTTTTGGCTGCGCCTTTTTTTTAGTTTTTGCCATAATGAGAATAATAACATTATGTTTATAATTCGTCAAGCAAAAAAAAGCCAAGCCCCGGTAAAGGGCCTGGCCGAAAAGAAAGGAGGTCATATGAAAACAAAATACGCTTGCAGGGGCGGGATTCGAACCCGCACCACCCGGCGTATGAGACCGGTAAGCAAGCCCCTGCTTTACCCTGCGTAAACTAATAATATCGCAATAGTTACTGCAAGTCAATACCTCGCTAAAAAAACTTTAGCTGCAGCTGCATTTATTGTATTATGTTTACGATAAAATAATTGTTTATGTTGTAAACATTTATCCGATTTATTATTTTTAATTAGCTTATAATTATGGATCAATTAGCCCTTAATTAGTTTGGTGATAGGCGATCTATCAATATAATTTATTATAATATAGTAATTTAAAAAAACATAAAATATTTTTTATCACAAATACCAGGCTAATTGAAAAAACGCACCCCCCCTATACTGACAAAATCCTATTATTATCTCCATTAATCCCCATTTCCCCTTGATTTTCAGGGATTCCCAGGACATTAAGGGAGCATTTATTTTTTCCAATTAGGATTTGATTTTTCCTATATATATATATATATATTCTAGAATATATATATATAGGAACAGCATTTATTTTTAAATTCATCGCAGTCT
>Ga0307379_10008070_pt1 | contig 14244 bp, 11 predicted proteins | sample UN2MG_FD_202237 | JGI IMG/M metagenome (GOLD analysis project Ga0307379, IMG submission 202237) | Soil microbial communities from Risofladan, Vaasa, Finland - UN-2 | ecosystem: Environmental > Terrestrial > Soil > Coastal area > Acid sulfate soil | place: Finland: Risofladan, Vaasa | collected...
CGGACCCAACCTCGTCCTTGGTTTCGGGAATCCCGAAGAGCATGACCGCGGGGATGCCCAAATCGAAAGCCGACTTGCACTCCTCGACCAGCAGATCCACCGACCAGCGGTAGTTGCCGGGCATCGACTTGATCTCGTCTTTCACGCTTGAGCCTGGGCACACAAAAAGCGGATAGACCAGCGAGCGCGGCGTGAGGCGGGTCTCGCGAACGAGGGTTCGGAGGGCTTCGGTGCGCCGCAGGCGGCGAGGTCGGTGGATGGGAAACGACATCGGGATTTCCTTTCAAAAGCCTTCGCTCATTCGTACTGATAGCTGAAGGCTGAGAGCTGACTGCTTCAGTACAACCTTTCGCGCGGCTTCAAGTTTCCAAAACTCCCCACGTTCGCCAGCGACAAACCCATCCGAAACTGATTATCTCTTCGCAGGTCGCCCAGGGCGAACCGCCGGTATTCGAAGTCGAGCGCGAAGCAACCGAAATTATAACTGACCTGGCTGACTACTTGGTGGGCAATCCTCTGGGCGAAGTTGAAATCGAGGCCAAAGGCGCCGCTCAGACCCTTGCGATTGACATCGCCGTAGGTCGCGACGGCCCGCAGAAGGTTAAACGAAGGGAGCTGGCTGAGGGGCTGCCCGGGCGCGACGGGCGTGGAGAGCGCCGCCGTGCGGTTGATGAAGAAATCCGTGAGTGACAGGCCGATGCGACCGCGGCGAAGGTGCGACGTGATGCCCGCGTTCAGCACGCCACCGCCGCCAGGGTCGAAGTCGGCGCGTAACTCCGTGTCGTAGTTCGCAAAGGGTGAGAACTTCAGTACCGAAACCAAGGGTGAGAGCCTGCGTCCCTGGGCGAAGGCAAATCCGCTGAGGGAAATCGTGGGTTCAAAAACCACCCGCCGGCCGGGATCGAGCGCGCCGCCGAACGTTGGGTCAAAGTAGTATTTCTGGGAGAGCCGCCAGGAGATCAGCTCGCGCGCCTGGGGCTTCTCTCCCTGGCCATCAGGAACGTCCTTGCGAAAGAGGATGGTGTTCGTGAGTGAGTATTCGAGCTCGTTCGTTTCGGCGAGGATGTCGATCTGATCGTAGCGGACGATCTCCGGAGGACCATCGGCGTTCCGGCCGCGGACCAGCCGGTACCGGATCTCTGGCTCGATGACGTGCTTGAATCGCCGCCCCCACCGGGACCCGGCGAAGACCTTCTCGAACGAGGGGGGTCGCAAATCCACCGCGACCTCACCCAGGACCCGTTCCACAGACTCCCCGGCCTGGTGAAGGCTGGTCCCGTAGCGCGTGGCACGCAGTCCGAAGGACGGCGTGACGTGGAAACCCAGGATCGGCTTCGAGCGGATGGCGACCTCCGGATGAAAATCGAGCCGCTCGGAAAGCCGCGGCGAATCGAACCCGGGTTCAGTCCGCCCCACGCCTGTGGCCGAAGCATCGAAAGCCAAGAAGAACGGTAGCGAGCCCACTTGCTTTTCCATGCGGGAAAACTGAACGCTGGGCGTTTGGCGGATGATGACCGAGTTCCCCGGCACCTGCTCGGTGGAGAGGAAGTTCTGGTAACGGGTGGCGGAAAAGTTGAGGCTATAGGCGTCAAAATTCTTGGTTAAGAAACCGGTTTGGCGGGCCTCGGAAACCACCGCTTGCGTGAACGTATCGGTAAAGGCAAACCGGAAGGCCAGCGAAGTGATGTAATCCACATCAAGGACGCCGCGAAAGCCGTGCCCCAGGTCCTTCGCCTGGCCGACGACCCGCAGGCTCTGGCCCGGGGCGCGCGTCTGGCGCAGAGGGCCGCTTCCCCGGTCGTTCACCCCGTAGTAGTCCACGGTGACCTCGCTGGATTTGGTGGGTTTGGCTCGGAATTGCCCGTTGCGGGCTACGCCGCGCACGCTGTAATTCTCGATTCCCATCAGCAAGTCGGCGCTGGGATTAATCGCCCAGAAAAATCCACCTCCGACGATGAATCCCTTTTGGGAGGAGTTGCCGACGTAAGGGAGCAGGAAGCCGGTTTGGCGGGGTTGACGGGCTATCGAATTGACGAACACCGGGGAATAGAAAACCGGGACCCGGAGCACGCGTAGGGTGGAGTCGCGTGTTACCACCTTATCGCCCACCTCCACGCGGGCGCGGCGGGCGGAAATCGACCAGCCCTTCTCCTCGCACTCGCACGAGCTCACACGTCCATGCTCGATAATGTACGTATCAGCGTTGCGGCGTTCCACCCGTCTGGCGCGAACGTAGAAGGGATTCTCCGTCACCAGCATGCGAGGCCGCGGCCGGATTTTCGCCTGCAGGTGGCCGTGGGCGTTCGTGAACCACCCCTCTCCGGTCCGAACGTTGTAATGAGCTTCGTCGGCTTCCAGGCGGCTTTCGGAATCGGTGAACGTCACGTTGCCGTGGGCTTCGACTTCGCCCGAGGCGTCGTCGTAGGAGGCCTCGTCGGCGACGATCTTCATGGTCTTGTAGGTCACCTCGACATTGCCGCGCAGATGGAAAACGTCCTTAATCTTCTCCTGGGAATCCGCCCGGATGGTCAAGGTGGTTTGCTGGTCCTGCAACTCAAAGGGAACCTGCGGGGAATCCTGCGCGCCGGCGCGGAGACCGGCGATGAACAGAAGCACCGGCCATAGCCCAAGCCATTTGCCGCCTGACCTCGCCCCCCACCGGATGACCAGAAGCGCGATTTTCATGGCATCGCGAAGAACAGCCATTCTACTCGAAAGCGCTTTATTCCGCTGCGCGCTTTTGTTAAGATGACGCAAGAGCTTATGGCCGCTGCCTGGAGGAGAATGGACACTCAGTGAGATGTGCCAAGTGCGGGTTTCTCAGCTATCCCGGCCTCTCCCACTGTAAGAAGTGCGGTCATCCTTTCGACCGGCCTGAAGCACATCAGCCGCCAACATCCGATTCGCCCCCTCACGCCGCGACCGAAGCTCCCGGCGAGCCGGCAACGGCTTCACCTCCAGTTTCTCCCATTCCTGTGGACGAAACACCTCTCACGCCCCCCGAGCCGCCCGAATCCGAGCGGCCACTGCGCGAGGAACTCGCCCAGCGCGTCGAAGACCATCGCCAGCGCCGGGCACAAGTTCGCGGAGAGGGCGATGAGAGCATGACCCTGGAATTCGACTTTGAGGGCACGGGACGCGAGCAAGCGAGTCCGCCGATAGATCCCGAAATTGCTGAACTGATCAAAGAAGATGTGGAGCTGGAGATCTCTGACGAGGAACCGGCCATCTCCGTCCCCGAGGCCTCCTCGCTCTCCGAGACCTTCCCCCTCGACGCGTTGCCCCTCGAGAAGTCCGAGGAAGGCGCCCACATTCTCGACTCGATGACGGTGGATGAGCCCGAACCGGCTCTTGCGGACGATGTCGCGCCGCCGCAGCCCGTGGAGATCGTCCTCGACTCTCCACTCCTTGCCGACGAACCGTCCGGGCTTGAGGAAGGCCTCGCCCCCTTGCCGCTGGCGCCGATGGGCCGGCGCTTTCTCGCCGGAGTGCTGGACGCGGTTGTGTTGCTGGTCTCGGCAGGATTGTTCGCGTTCATCTTCTGGCGCGCCGGGGGCCACATCAGCGTCCGCGCCCTCAACGTGGCTGCCCTGGCGTTCATCCCCGCGTTCCTCATCATGGCCTACTTCGGATTGTTCACCGCGCTCACCTCCACCACACCCGGCTTGCTGTGGATGGGCCTGGAAATCCGCGACATAGACGGCGGCTTGCCGACGCCCCAGGATGCCTTCTACCGAGCCTTCGGCTGTCTGGTTTCCGCCAGCGCGCTCCTGCTCGGATTCGTATGGGCACTCGTCGACAGCGAGGGTTTGACCTGGCACGACCGGATGTCGCACACTTTCCTCACCACTGCCTCGCCCGACGACGCCCCGTGAACGCGAGGTGCAATTCGTTCGGCCCTTTACGTTCGACTTCGGGCCACACCGCGGAAACACATGGGTAAGGGACGGTTTCTCAACCAAAAACTCGGCAAGCGAATGAGCCGGAAGTCCGAGTTGATGAAATCCCGCCTCGCCGGGCGAGATCCGGGAAGATTCCGAAGCACCACCAACCCTCGACTGCCCAAAAAGGGCGCCTCACGGAAACGAAAGCCCTGAGGGTGCGGCGCTCTCTGGCAAGCCCCCGGCTCGTCAACCCGTATTCTTGCCGCGTGCAAGTTGCTGACATACCGTGTTAGAATCAGATGAGAGAATAGGGCTGCGCGTTGAGTTTTGGAGGCCGGTAGCTTCGGCCATGAAACCGGCATCTAACAGAGAGAGCCCGCGGGGGAGAGGCCAGGGCCGGCACCGGCGAAGGAGTTTCCGTCAGAATGACCAACCGCATTCGGGTCGTACTCATCTCCGTTTCGTGTTTGCTGGTTTTTTACGTCGTGATGGGAGGTTTACTGGGCAAGAACGACACGTCCAGCGAGAATACCTATCGCGACCTCGGCGTCTACAGCGAAGTCCTTTCGCGCATCAAGCGGGACTACGTCACCGAACCGGACCTCAAGAAGGTGACGGACGGGTCGGTTCGCGGCCTGCTCGAGGCCCTCGACCCTTACAGCACTTATCTCAGTCCGGAGGAATATCAGCAGTACGTCGAGCACCCTTCCCCCGGACCCGCCGACGTGGGTATCTTCCTTTCCAAACGGATGGGCTTCGCCACGGTGGTTTCCGTTCTGCCGGGCAGCCGGGCTGAGAAGGGCGGGATCAAAGCAGGCGACCTGATCGACCGTATCGACAACAGCGGGACCCGCGAGCTTTCCGTGGTGCAACTCCAGCGCAAGCTGGCCGGCCCTCCGGGAAGCGAAGTGGAAATCACGATCGTTCGGGAAGTTCGCGGCGAGCCGCAGAAAATCGTTCTCACGCGTGCCGTGCCGAATTATCCCCCCGTGGTTTCGAAGATTGTCGAAGAAGGGGCGGGGTACATCCGCATCGCCACCTTCGACAAGGGTAAGGCAGCCGAAGTCGCCGCCAAGCTCAAGTCGCTGGTGACGAGCGGCGCCAATAAGGTCGTCCTCGACTTGAGGAACTGCGCCGGCGGCGAAGTGGATGAGGCGGTGGACACGGCCAGCCTCTTCCTGCAGGGCGAACTGGTGGGCTACGTTCAGGGGCAGCGCTACCCTCGCCATGACTTGCGGACCAACTCCTCCGCGTCCGTGGTCAAGTTGCCGCTTGCTGTGCTCATCAATCAATCGACGGCGGGACCGGCGGAACTGCTGGCTTCCGCCATCCTCAACAACAAACGGGGCGAAGTGGTGGGTGTTCGCAGCTTCGGTGTGGGCGTTCTCCAGAAGACCATTCCGGTGGGCGATGGCTCCGCGCTGCTGCTCTCCGTTGCCAAGTACTACGGCCCCGATGGGCAAGCCATCCACGACAACGGCGTCACGCCCAGCGTTACCCAGTCGGCAGCCGATGATTCCGGACTTGACGAAGACGACGAACTGACGGGGCCGGAGCATTTCGGCGGATCGGATGACCTGCAGCTCCGGAAGGCGATTGAAGTATTGACCCAAAAAACCGCTGTCGCGAAGGCCGCCTGACCGGTGCCTTGCCGCTTCATCCTACGCCGCAACCCAGGGCTCTTCTCCCCCGGCGCCCGCTCGCGGGCGCTGCCCTTTGGTCTTTGCCAGCCACCTATTCCCCGTGGACCGCAGCCCATCCTCGTGGCGCTTCTCAGTCTGCTCGTGCTGGGGGGCTGCACCAAGGTTGCACCTCCTCGCCTCAGCGACGCTGAGCGCCGCCAAATTGCCACCCAAATCAGGGAGGTCATCGAAAACACCGGCGGGGCCGGAGTTTGGGTCAAAGGACCACCCTATGTGCCTTTCCCTCCCCGGCGGGCAGACACCGCTGCCGAGGTGGTTGCGGAGTCGGCGAGTTTCGACCGTGTCCTTGCCGCTCTCGAAGAGCAGGCCGGGCGTGAAGGCTTGGCCGCCAAGACTGGCGTGTCGAACGGGCAGCTGGCAATGCGCCTTGCCGACGTTCGTCTCACCCGGGGGCGCGACCGGGCCGGGCGCTGGCTGGTGCGAGAAGTCCCGCGGCTCCGCCACGCCGTCATCGTCATCGATGACCTTGGCCAGGACCTCGAGGCGGCGCGCAAGCTGCTCTCTTTTCCTTACCCGTTGACGTTCTCCGTCCTCCCTCACTTGCGTCACTCGACGGAGACGGCGGAAGAAGCTCATCGCGCCGGGCGCGAAGTGATGCTCCACTTTCCCATGGAGCCGCTTCCCAACGCCCCCGTCGGACCTGGCGAGGGAGAAATCAAGGTGGGAATGAGCCCGGCCGAGGTGGCTCGAATCCTCAATCAGAATCTTGCCACCGTTCCCTATGCCCGGGGCACGAATAACCACATGGGTTCGCGCGCCACCGCCGACCCGGCGCTGATGGCCAAGGTGATGCGTCTCCTCGACGAACGCCACCTCTACTTCGTGGACAGCCGCACGACGGGGGCGACCGTGGGTCTGGATGCGGCTCGCGGGATGGGCATTCCCGCCTTCTACCGCTCCGTCTTCCTTGACGGCACGGAGACCGTCCCCTACACCCTCGGACAGCTTCGTGAATTCCGCCGCGTTATCGAAAAGCAGGGAGTGGCCATCGCGATTGGCCATCCCTATCCCACAACACTCACCGCCCTGGAGAGTTTCCTGCCCGAACTCGAGCGGGCCGACATCCGATTGCTCCCCGCCTCCCAGCTTCTTCATCTACCCGAAGTCGCCAGCCTTACGCCGCCTCACGAAAACCATCCCTAGGAATCCCGGCCGCGTCGGGTCGGCTGGAGAGACAGCCCCGTCACCGCGCCTGCCCGGCGCTGTTGGAAATGAACCCGGCTATTGTGAGGATTACCACTCAGAAAGCGTCGGTGAGCGAAGGTGAACCTTGGCGGCGAGGGCGTGTCCGGCCCGCAGAAAGCCTGGTGGAAGCTGAGATGTGGGTCTGCTATTCCTCGTAAGGAACGAGAATCGTCACGTCGCGGTCGAGCCTCATGCCGACCAGCGATCCGGCCGAGAGGGTTGCCTGCTTGCCGCGGGGGAGGACAATGGCCAGGATCAATCCTCCGACCCCGGCGGCAATTCCCGGGCCGATTCCGGCAGCCGCGCCGGCCGCTGTCGAGCCGCCGGCAATCGCCAGTTGCTTCAGTCGCGTGGCGCCGCCGCCGCGAAGGTCTCCTTCAACTCCGACATGGGAGGAACCGCTTCCCTCACCGGCGAAAATCTCCGTGAGTGACCCGAGAATGGCCATCTTCTCGCCGTTGGGCAATTCAGCCGTGTCGAAGACTACGTAGATGTAGCCGCCCTTGCCCTTGTGCCTGGCGGGCTTGACCTCTTGCACGTGACCATCGATTCTCCCCGACTTGGGAAGAACCACGCGGTCCTCCACGTAAACGGGATCGATCAACGTGGCGAGCACACGGTCGCCCACGTTGGAGGTCTTGGAATTGATCGTGGTGTGCAGTTGGAGCTTGAATTCCGTGCCCTCCGGGATGGTGTACTCCTCCATCTCTTCTTCGGAGGCTGCCTGTTGCACCGCCAGGATGGGCAACCCGTTAAGAGCCACCACAGCGGCCAACAGAGTGGACAGAGCGCGTCGCATCATCAAACAATCCCCCGGGAATGCCCCGAGGCAGAGTCGCCCCGGCCAGCAAACCATCAATTTCACCATCAAATCGGCGATTCAGTCAAAAGAAAATCCCGGAGCAGTGAAATCCACTACAAGACTTTTCGATGCAATCCAGCCTGGCAAGTTGGCCGGGCTGAAGCATTTTCACCCCGGAAAAACAAGAATTCCGCGGAGGAGTCGCCACGTCCTCTCGTTCCCTCCGCGGTGTAAATCACTGCACGCTCAACACTTTTCGCCGGCCTCAAAGCTACTGAATCACCGCCATCAAGTCGAGAATTTTGTTGTTTCGGTCGAGGAGCAGAGCTTTTCCGGCGAGTATTACGCGCGAATAACCACTCGGAACCTTCGGCAGTTGCCTGCTCAGGTCATCGGGGAACGGCTGGACGCGCTTCTGCAATCCCGGTGGAAGCGTCCCGTTCTTCCGCAACTGCCTCTCCAATCCCGGCGGCAGCTTGCCGCCACGCTTGGCGAGCCCCGGCGGGAGATTCGACGACTGGGTCTGGAAATAGTTGCGGATTACACTCCGGTCGCGGTCGGAGAAGACCAGAGATTCCGCGCTCTGGGCCATCGCACTGCCGGCAGTGCCGCCACCGGAGCCCCCGGTGTAAGCCGTCGACTTCTTCTGAGCCGCCGGCTGGGAACTGGAAGCAGTCGATGTCGTTGCGGCCGTGCCGCTCCCCGTCACGAACGGGATTTCGGCTTCTGCGGGAAGGACGATCTCATTCTTCCCCGTGAGATAAGCGGTGGTCGTTCCTGCGCCGGCGCCGATGGCGGCCCCAACAGCGGCACCCTTCTTCCCGCCCGCGATTCCTCCGACCACAGCGCCCGCCCCCGCTCCGCCGCCAATCAACGCCACGTTGCGCAGCAAGTGGGACTTGCCGTCAATGCGCAGCGGCTCGCTGCTGACGGCGCGGCCACCGATGCTGGTCAACTCGAGGGTAATGGATGCCGGACGCTTGAGCCTGCCCGAACTGACCGCCTCAATCACCCGACCGTCCACCTTCGTGCCCTTGGCAAAGACCGTCTTTCCACCGGCGACCACGGGTTGCGAGATGGTGCCCGAGAAAGTTTGCCCCGCCTTGGCCTCTCCGGTGTCGAGTTGGTCGATTAAACGGACCTTGATCTCGGTTCCAGACGGAACCGACGCGCTCTGTCGCTTCTGGGCCACGGCCGTCGCCGGCGCAACGGCCACAAGCCACAAAGCCCATACCATCGAAATTGCGAGAATAGGTCGCCGCATGTTCCCTCCTTCAACCGTGCGCCGCCAATAGGGCCACCGGGGAGGCTTAACACCTTGCCCGCCCTGAAAGGGTCCAACCATCGGTGCGCATGGCATAGGAAATCCGCCCGGGAAGCTGACTTCTGGAGCAATGAGTATAACGCAATCCGACCGCAGTCGAAACCCGCTTGATATTTCCCAGAACTTTTTGGGATTCGGGCGACGGCGCGGGCCCGCCGCGTGCTACTCGCGGGCCTCGGCGTGGTGGCGAACGTCCACGCCCTGAATCAAATAGAGGACGTCCTCGGAGATGTTGGTGGCGTGGTCGGCAATGCGCTCCAGATTGCGCGCCACGAACACAAGGTCCAAGGCTTGGGGAATACTGGCCGGGTTATTCTGCATGAAATTGAGCAGTTCTTTGTAGATGGCGTCTCGCAGATCGTCCACAGCATCGTCGGAGACCAGGACGCTGCGAGCCAGATCGGCGTCCCGCTTCACAAAGGCGTCGAGCGCTTTGCGCACCATGGATTCCACGAGGTTTGCCATGTGTGGAATGTCGATCAGCGGCTTTACAACGGGCTCATGCATCAAGGAAAGGGCGCGCTCGACAATGTTGACCGCCAGGTCGCCCATGCGTTCCAAATCGTTGTTGATCTTGATGGCTGCGGTAATGAAACGCATGTCGACGGCCATGGGCTGCTGAAGGGCCAGCAGACGCGTCGCCAGATCATCGATCTCGATTTCCATCTGATTGATACGCGCCTCGTTTCGCAGGACCTGCTCGGCCTGGTCCTCGTCTTTCTCCACCAGGGCCAGCACGCTGCGGTAGACGGCGGATTCCACCAGCCCACTCATTTCGAGCAGTCGGTTCTTCAATTCTTCCAGCTCTTCTTCAAGGTGCCGCAACGGAGTCTACCTTTCCATATCTTGCCTCCCGGCCTAGCCGAACCGGCCGGTGATATAGTCTTCGGTTTCCTTCTTCGCAGGGGTCTTGAAAATGATCCCGGTCTCGTTGAACTCGATCAGTCTGCCCAGAAGGAAAAATCCCGTGAAGTCCGCCACCCTCGCCGCCTGCTGCATGTTATGAGTCACGATGACAATTGTACATTGCTTCTTGAGGTCGAACAGTAGCTCCTCGATCTTGGCCGTCGCAATGGGGTCGAGAGCCGAGCAGGGCTCGTCGAGGAGGAGCACTTCCGGGTCGACCGCCAGCGCGCGCGCGATGCAGAGCCGCTGCTGCTGGCCGCCGGAAATCGCATAGGCCGACTTGTGGAGCTGGTCCTTGACCTCATCCCAGAGAGCCGCGCGGACCAGGCTTCTTTCCACCGCTTCCTCCAGCGTACCTTTGCCTTTCCAGCCGTTCACCCTCAGGCCGTAGGCGACATTTTCAAAAATGGTTTTCGGGAAGGGGTTGGACTTCTGAAAGACCATGCCCACGCGCCGGCGCAACTGGGAAACTTCCATGTCGAGAATATCTTCGTTATCGAGGAGAATCTGACCTTCGGCACGAGCGTGCGGGACAGTCTCGTACATCCGGTTCAGGCTGCGCAGGAAGGTTGACTTTCCGCAACCCGACGGTCCGATGAGCGCTGTGGTGCGGTTTGCCGCAATGTCCAGGTTGATGGCGTATAAGGCCTGAACTTTGCCGTAATAGAAATCCAGATCGATCACCCGGAGCTTGAGCTCGGGTCCCGCCGAATGGGTCATCCGCGATTTCTCCGATCGATCTTCGCCAGCCTCCGGCGCCAGAAGAAGTGGATTCATGACAGCGTCCATAATTCATCCCGCCACAGAAGAGAGTTTTCGGGACAAAACCACGCGCGCCGTAATATTCGCCAAAAGCACCAGGCCCAGGAGAACGAGCCCCGCCGCCCAGGCCTGCCGATGCCAGTCCTCGTAAGGTGCGATGGCATAAGTGAAGATCATGACGGGGAGCGATGCGGTAGGTTGATCCCATCCGGGACTCCAAAAACGGTTATTGAAGGCGGTGAAAAGCAGTGGCGCCGTCTCGCCAGCCACGCGCGCCAAATCGAGGATGATTCCCGTCAGGATTCCCCGCAGCGCCGCCGGGACCACTACGGTGACGATGGCTTTCCACTTGCTGGCCCCCAGCGCCAGGGCCCCTTCCCGCAGCGATAGCGGGACGGTGCGGAGAAATTCTTCGGTGCTGCGCACGGCGATGGGAATCATCATCACGCCGAGCGCCAGCCCTCCCGCCAGAGTCGAGAAGTGTTTCATGGGCAGCACGACCAGCGTATAGGCGAAGATCCCCATGACGATGGAGGGCACGCCGTTCAGCAGGTCGGTGGCGTAGCGAACCAGAAACGAGAATGTCTTTCCGCCGAACTCCGCCAGATAGACGCCGCCCATGAATCCGATGGGAACTCCGGTCAGTGCGGCGAGAAGCAGCAGCTTGGCGCTCCCCACGATGGCGTTGGCCATTCCCCCGCCGGTCTCCCCTACGGGTTTCGGCAGCTTCGTGAAGAAGTCCCAATTGATGGCCCGGCCGCCATTCCAGACCAGGTAGCCAAGAATGAAAAAGAGCACGGACACAGCCACCAGGGTGCAAAGTCCCGTCAGGCCGAACATCACGCCATTGACGCACTTTCTCCACAGCGAACGACCGTTCATGGATGTGCCGTCCCCTTCCGCTGGGTCGCCAGGATCAGCAGGCGCGCCAGGCCGTTGAGAATAATGGTCAGGATAAAGAGCACCAGCCCGAGTTCGATGAGCGCATGAACGTAAAGGTCACCGGTGGCCTCGGTGAACTCGTTGGCGATGACGGCGGCAATGGAATAGCCGGGCGCGAACAGTGACGAGGAGATCCTGGGATCGTTCCCGATAACCATGGTCACGGCCATTGTCTCGCCGAGGGCCCGTGCCATGGCCAGGAAGATTGAACCCAGAATGCCCGCGCGCGCGTAAGGCACCACGACTTTCCACGTCGATTCCCAGCGCGTGGCACCCAGCGCCAACGCCGCCTCGCGCTGCTCCACGGGAACCGCCAGAAGAACTTCCCGCGAAATCGAGATGATGAAGGGAACTATCATGATGGCCAGAACGACCCCCGCCGCCAGCAAGCCCACGCCGTAGATCGGTCCCTGAAAGAAAGGCAGAAACCCCAAAGTCTGCTTCAGGAAGGGTTGCACGGTGTTCCGCAGCAGCGGAACCAGAGTGAAGATCGCCAACAGACCGTAGATGACGCTCGGGACCGCGGCCAACAACTCGATCACGAAGGTCAACGCGTCGGAAACGCGCAGGGGAGCCAGCTCCGCCAGAAAGATGGCCGCTCCAACCCCCAGCGGGACGGCGAGCAGCAAACCCACGGCCGACGTCACGACCGTGCCGAAGATAAAGGGCAAAGCGCCGAACTCTTCGAAAACGGGATCCCAGGTGCGAGTGAAAAGAAACTGCCAACCGAACTTTTCGCGCGAAAGCGCGGAATTGCGGTAAAGCTCGAAGACCAGCAGAACGGTAATCAGTATGATCGCGGAGGCGAAGATCAAGGTGATGAGATGCGCGATCTCATCCCCGCTTCGCAAACGAAGAAGAAAGGCGCGCGCCCGCCCCGGGCGGGGCGCGCCTCCAACCAGAGTTGTTGTGCTTGCCATCCTATTTGATCTCGGAAATGGCATTCATCTCTTTGCTGACCACTTCCTTGGGAAGCTGCGCATAGGCCAGCGGCTCCGCGTATTTCTGCCTATCTGTCAACATCCAGTGCAGGAATCCAACGATCATCTTGCGCTTCGCGCCGTCCTGGATCGGTGAGGGAACCAGCAGCCAGGTGAAGCTGGCGATGGGATAAGCGGCCTTTCCGGGAGCGTTGGTGATGGAAACCCGGAAATCGTCCGGCATCTCCTTGGCGGCGGCTGCGGCTGCCGCCGTGACGCTCGCCAGTTCGGCCTTGACGAAGTTCCCCGAGGAATTACGGACTTGGCCGTAAGGCATCTTGTTTTGAATGGCGTAGATCAGTTCCATGTAGCCGATGGAATTCGGCGTCTGCTTGACCAAGCCCGCCACGCCTTCGTTACCCTTGCCGCCCAGGTCCTTGGGCCACCTGACCGATGTGCCCTTCCCGACCCTGGTCTTCCACGCTTCGCTGACTTTGGAGAGATAGTCCGTCCAGACGTACGTCGTGCCACTGCCGTCAGAGCGATGCACGACTATGATGTCGTTTGCGGGCAATCTCACCTCTGGATTAGGGGCCGTCAGTTGCGGGTCATTCCACTTCGTGATTCTGCCCAGGAAGATTCCCGCCAACGCTTCCGGGGTGAACTTCAATTCCGCGTTCACGCCAGGAATGTTATACGTGGGAACTACGGCCCCGAGGACCGTCGGAAAGTGCAGAATCTTGCCCTTTGCCTTGCTAATTTGCTCGTCGGTCATGGGCCCGTCCGTCGCACCGAAATCGACAGTTCCGGCCAGGACTTGGCGAATGCCCCCGCCCGAGCCGATCGACTGATAGTTGATCTGAATGCCGGGGTGGAGCTTGTGGTACTCGTCAAACCATTTGGAATAGATGGGGTAAGGAAAGGTCGCGCCCGCACCGTTGATCAAGACGGCGTCCGGGGGCGGAGAGGGTGCTGCCCCAAGGGATCCGGCCCATAAGACAGAAAACACCGCCAGCGCTATCGGTGAACTCAATAACGTTTTCATCTGAAGTCCTCCAATAGAGTTTTGGGCTGCTTCGTTACAGCCAGATTAAGCCCTTGTTAAATTGCCTTGACGAGGGGTAGCGCGTGTGCGCGACCCCCTCAGGACAATCCCTGACCATGTCGACAAGGCACATCAGTTCAGAAAATCACCTGGATCCTGCTCAGATAGCCAAAGTGGTCGGTATCCCCCGGGGTCGGCGCGCGCTGGGGATCCTTGAACCGCTCGAGGACGAAGTTCGACTGGTAGCGGACGAACTTGCTGAGCCACCAGTTCACGCCGAAGGTGAAAGCTTCCGCCCGGTTGGGATTCTCGCTGTCATGCATTTGCAGGTTCTCGTACCGAAATGCCAATTCCCAAGCCCCTCTTCCATGCGGGGATTCGAGAAAGGTTGTCTTGGGGGTGACACCGCCCTCGCCCTTCGACTCGCCTGTAAGAAGGTACGTGGTTTGGAGGACGTAGCCCTTTCCGATAACTCCGGGCAGGTTGCCGCCTCCAGGGCCCAGTCCCTGGCGAGCCTGATGGGTCTGATCATATTCGCCGCGCAGGGAAAAGCTCTTGTAACGCCACCAGAATTCCCCATTGGCTCGAACGATCTCCCCATTGACGGGAACTGGATTGAAGAACGTTTTGCTTTGGCTCGCGGTCCGGCCTCGGAAGCTGTTTTCGTTGTTATGCCGCCCGTCGGCAAACGCGCCGCCCAAGCTGAAGTCCTTAAACACGGCGTGATCCGAATCGTGGAAGGGATTGAAACGAAGCCGGACATAGCCCTCC
>Ga0307379_10008071_pt1 | contig 14242 bp, 13 predicted proteins | sample UN2MG_FD_202237 | JGI IMG/M metagenome (GOLD analysis project Ga0307379, IMG submission 202237) | Soil microbial communities from Risofladan, Vaasa, Finland - UN-2 | ecosystem: Environmental > Terrestrial > Soil > Coastal area > Acid sulfate soil | place: Finland: Risofladan, Vaasa | collected...
CGGTTGGTCGTCGCCGAGAAGTCCTGGCCTTCGATGAGCGACCAGACATTGTTGGCCGAAGGCAGCGACTGAACCTGGGAAGCATCGATCAGAGTGCGGGCGGAGACGTCGGAAAGGTCGAGCCAAAGCGGAAGCGGCGCCGGGCCGGTGGACGTCTCCAGCGGCACCAGGGTGATCCGGGCGAAGAGCGTCCGTTCCGGTTCAAAGATGACGCCTTTCTGGGAAGATGGGGCGAACCCCGGCCGGTCGATGAGGAGGTCGTATTCACCCGGCGGAATTCCGTTGAGCGCAAAGGAGCCGTCGGCGGCCGATTTTGTCTCATCCCGGAAGAGGCTGTCCGCAGATGTCAAAACGATCTTGGCCTCGGCGACCGGCCTCCCGTCCGGGTCAAGCACGCGGCCGCTCAAAATTCCCAGTCGTCCGGCCGCGGCCGCCGGACGGCCGATCGAAAATAAGCTGAGCAGCGCTACGAGGAGAACAATGAATGGGAAGGGTCGGCGATCTTTCAGCTTTTTATCTCCATTGAAAAGCCTCACTATATTCATCAATTTCCTTCCGTCCTGTCAAGAATTGACTTGGGGCAGTGGCATCGAAACCGCGCCCGTTTTCTCCCAGCGCGGAAATTGTCATTGCGAGGAACAAAGTGACGAAGCAATCTCCATGAGATCGCCACGGCGTCTTCGACGCCTCGCGACGCCCGCTCACTCCTCATACGGGTTTCTCCTGCCACTGCCCCTCGCCTTGTGAAAAGAAGACGAGGCATATGTCCCGAGCCATCTTTTTGAAAACGCTTGAGAAAGAATTTATAATGGGCCCAAGGAGGCGTCATGTCCGAAAAGCGCGATCTCATCATCATCGGCGGAGGCCCCGGCGGCTACGTCGCCGCCCTGCGCGCCGCCCAGCTCCGGAAAAAGGTGACCGTGATCGAGGAGGACCGCATCGGCGGGACCTGCATGAACTACGGCTGCATCCCCACCAAGTTCCTCCTCAGCCAGACAAAGCTGTGGAGCGATTTCAGAAACAACCCCAGGATCGAAGAAGTCGGGGAAAGGGCCCGCTTGAACTGGAAGAGCGTCCAGCAGGAAAAGAGGGGAGTCGTGGACAAGCTGGTCCGGGGAGTCGAATTCCTCCTTGAGCGGAATGGCGTCGAGGTCCTGAAAGGAAGAGGCGAACTCAAGAGCGAACGAGAGGTCGTTTTCCGCGGAGAGGGGGGAGAGAAATCGTTGCAAGCGGCGAGAATGATCCTGGCCACGGGCGGCCGCTCATCCGAACTTCCCGTCTTGAAGCCCGACGGCCTGGATGTCGTCACCCATCTGGAGGCGCTCGAAATCGAGGACGTTCCCCGGTCACTCCTGGTCGTTGGAGCCGGGGCTATCGGGCTGGAGATCGGGACGATCTTCTCCCGTCTCGGGACCGAGGTGACGATACTCGAGATCATGCCCACGATCCTTCCGGGGATGGACCGCCAGATGGCCGTTCGCCTGGAAAGACTGCTGAAGAAGCAGGGACTTAAGATATTCACTGGAATGCGCCTCGAGGAGAGCCGCCGAGAGGCCGGGGCGGTGCGGCTCAGCGGGACCTGCCTCAAGACGCAAAAATCCTTTGATTTCGCCGCTGAGAAAGTGCTCTTGGCCGCCGGCCGCCGGCCGAACTCGGAATTCCTCGGGGACGGATTCGGAGGCCTTCTCGACCGCGCCGGATTTGTCAGAGTCAACGACAAGCTCGAGACTTCTGCCTCCGGGATATATGCCATCGGCGACCTCATCGGCGGGAAACTTCTCGCCCACAAGGCCTCCCACGAAGGAGTGATCGCGGCGGAGAACGCGGCCGGAGGTTCCGGCGTCATGGGTTATGACGCCCTGCCCATGGCGGTCTTTACCGAGCCGGAATTCGCTTCCGTGGGCTTGACCGAGGAAGAAGCCAAAGCCGCCGGCGGACAGATCGAGATCGGGATTTTCTCGCTCCAGGCCAACGGTCGGGCGCTGACGCTGGAGAGTCCGGAGGGCATGGTCAAGCTCATCGCTTCAGCGGGCGACCGGGTGATCGGCGCTCATATCCTGGCGCCCTTCGCCAGCGAGATGATCCCGGAGATCACACTGGCCGTGAGAAAGGGAATGACGGTCCAGGACGTCTCCTCGACGATCCACATCCACCCCACCGTCTCCGAATCTCTGGCCGAAGCGGCCCTCAAGGCCAAGGGAATGTCCCTCCATGCCTTGAACTCGTAGGGGCGCGTCTCCCAAATAACTTGGCTTTAGAACGATCCATAAAGACGCGCCACCGCGGGGGAGTTTGAGGGGGACGGCGTCGTTCCCCTCAGGGGGTCAGCGGATGTACCCCAGGGCCCGGAGCATTTCTCTAGTCTGGTCGTCGATCTGGATCTCCTGTTTATTGCCGAGGACGCCCCGGGCGAAGCTTTCCAACTTTTGCCGCAGCGGCAGCAGCTCGGAGGGCCAATTCCGGCCGTCAAAAAGGTTGGATCTTTCCCCAGGATCCTTCTCCAGGTTATAGAGTTCATAATTATCGTTCTGGGCGGTGAGGATCAAATGCCAGGGGGGAGAGAGCAGCCCAAAACAGTCCCTGAACGCTTCCGGACTGTAGGTTTCCTCGAAAATGATCGGTTTTTTGCCCGTCTTGAGATGCAGGAGGTTTCTGCCCAGGGAGTGGGGGAAAGGCTTGATCCCCGCCATGGCCGAGATAGTAGGGGCGACGTCAAGGAGGGTGACATACTCGTTCCGGACCACTCCTTTTTGAGCCTGTGAGGGATCACGGATGATGAGTGGAACATGGAGATAGACGTCGTAGAGATAGTGAATGTGACCGAAGTGTGGGTCGCCGAAGTCGTTGTGGTATTCGCCCAGCCCCTCGCCGTGATCGCCGACCAGCAGGATGGCTGTTTTGGCAAAGAGCTGGAGCTCGCGCAGCTTTTCCCAGAGCTTTCCGATCTCGCCGTCCATGTACTCGACCTCTCTCCGGTAGCAGATCGGGACAGTCTCCCGGGTCAGGATGGGTTTTCCCCGGAAGGTGATCTTGACCTGTTTGAGCCCGGCCTTGTTCTGGATGTCGATGAGGCTGTCGTTTTTGAAAAAGAAAATCTGGTCGGCCTGGCGGATGAACCAGCCGCGCCGGAAGTCGATCGAGAAATCCTTGGGGTCGGGTTCGGGGGTGAAATCCAGCCTATCCAGCCGGCCGAGATAGTGGTCGGGCCGGTCGTCGAATTCGTTCTCGTATTCAATCCGCAGTTGGTTTTTTCCCGGCTTCAGGTCGAGCGTGACTTCGTTGAAGGTGTACTTCTGGAGGCTTGTTTCGGCGACCAGCCGGTCGTTCAGGAAGAGCCTGAAGTCCAGGGGGGAATAGGGAGGAGCGTAGGGATCGTGGGGGTCGGAATAGTGGATCCACAGGAAAAAGGGACGGCCTTTGTTTGTCTTCAGCCAAGAGTCCACCCGCTGGTTGACCTCGCCCGCTGAGAGATACCAACGCTCCGGAGGAAACGTATCCTCATAGTCTTCAAATCCCGGCTCGAGGCCGAACGGCTTTGTGAGAACTCCCAAGGACACGAACGCGGCAGTCGCGTACCCGTTTTTCCGGAAGAGGTTGACGAAAGACGGGCGGGTCCGCTTGGCGGCGATCTTCTGGCCGTTGTTGTAATTTCTGATACGGTGGGGCGGCTCGGAAAAAAAGATCGAGGCGTGGGAGGGGAGAGTGATGGGTATGAGGCTGTAGGCGTTCCGGAAAAGCGTGCCCTCCCGGGCGAGGAGGTCGATGTGGGGCGTGGCGGCGTTGGTCGGGTCGTAGGCGCTGATGTAGTCGGCCCGCTGCGTGTCGAGGGTGATCAGGATGATGTTTTCAGGTCGGGATTGCGTCCGGCAGGACGGTAAGCCGGTCAGAAAGAGAATGCCGCTGAGCCAGATGGTCCGCCGGCGGCTTTTGAAGAAGGCTGTTATTCCGATCATTTCGGACGCCGGGAGTGGCTATTATGGGGGATTGGATTTTTTTTGTCAAAAGTGATTGCCATTTCCATTCCATTTTTATAAAATGTCTCCCCTTTGCGGGATAGAAAGACATGATCGAACTATTTTTGGTCTTCCTCATCTTCGGGCTGCTCGGTCTCATCCTGATTTTCATGAACAAGCTATTGGGGCCGAGGAGGACCAACCCAGCCAAGGAACAACCCTTCGAGTGCGGCAGCCCCTACCTACAGAAGGGGATCAACCCGTTCCCCATCAAGTTCTACCTGGTCGCCTTCATCTTCCTGCTCTTCGACGTCGAAGTGGTGTTTTTCTTCCCCTGGGCGCTCGTCTTCAAGGAGATGATAGGAACGGCCATGATCGTCATGATGGCCTACATCGCTGTCCTCGTCGTCGGGTTCGTCTATGCCTGGAAGAAGGGAGCCTTTGAATGGGAGTGAACGAAAGGACGCGCCTGACCGAGGATAAAAAGAAACGTCCGCCGGCGGGACAGTTCATCACCACCCAGTTCAACTCCCTGCTCGGCTGGGCCCGCAAGTTCTCCCTTTTCCATTATCCCTTCGTCACGGCCTGTTGCGGGATGGAATACATGTCGGCGGCCTGCGCCCATTTCGACATCGACCGTTTCGGCGCCGGCTGGACGCGCTTCTCGCCGCGCCAGTCGGACATGTTGCTCGTCGTCGGCACCATCACCCACAAGGAAGCCCCGGTCCTGCGGACGGTCTACGAGCAGATGACCGAGCCCAAGTGGGTCGTCGCCTTCGGCACCTGCGCCGTGAGCGGCGGTATCTATGACAACTACGCCGTCGTCCAGGGGATCGACCGGATCATCCCCGTGGACGTCTACATTCCGGGCTGTCCGCCGCGGCCCGAGACGGTGCTCGACGGCCTTCTGAAACTACAGGAAAAGATCCAACACCAAGACCACGAATGGCGATGGAAGAAAAGAAAATATTAGAGCGACTCCGGGAGAAGTTCCCGGCCGAGGTCGAGGAGACCGCAAGCTCGCTCGGCGATGATCTGGCCGTCATCGACAAGGGCGCAGTCCTCCCGGTCATGACCTACCTCAAGGGCAAGCCCGAGGACTATGCCATGCTCCTGGACCTGACCTGCGTCGATTACCGGGGCGAGGAGCCGCGCTTCGAGATGGTCTATCATCTCTTCTCGCTGACCCATAACAAGCGCTTGAGGATCAAGACGAGGCTCCCTGAAAGCGACCTCCTGATCGCCTCGCTGACCTCTCTCTGGAAGAACGCCGACTGGCTGGAGCGGGAGGTTTATGATCTCTTCGGAGTGAACTTCGAGGGTCATCCCGACCTCCGCCGTCTTTTCATGTACGACGGGTTCGAAGGTTATCCGCTGCGCAAGGATTACCCCCTGCGCCGGCGCCAACCGCTCATTCGCTTGAAGGATTGACATGCCGACACGAATCCAAAAGCAGGCGCGACAGGACACGATGCTCCTCAACATGGGGCCTTCCCACCCGGCCATGCACGGGACGATTCGCATTATGCTGGAGCTTGACGGCGAGCGCATCCTCAATTCCGAAGTGGAGGTCGGGTATCTCCACCGCGGGTTCGAGAAGACCTGCGAGCACCGGACCTACTTCAACCTGCTGCCCTATACAGACCGCTTGAACTACGTTTCGCCGCTCATCAACAACCTCGCCTATGTCATGACCGTCGAGAAGATGCTCGGCGTCGTGATCCCGGAACGCGCCCAGTTTATCCGCGTCCTGATGTGCGAACTCTCGCGCATCTCCGACCACCTCACCTGTCTGGCGGCCATGGCGATGGAATGCGGAGCCTTCACGGTCTTCCTGTACAAGATGAAAGCCCGTGAGTTCATCTGGGACGTCATCGAACAGACCACCGGCGCCCGGATGACGACCTCCTACATCCGCATCGGCGGAGTCCGGGCGGACCTCCACTCCGATTTCGACACGGTCCTGAAGAAGGCGGTCGAGGAAACCCGGCTGGTCCTCAAAGATGTCCATGGACTCCTGGATAAGAACAAGATCTTCCTCAATCGGACTCGCGACGTCGCTGTCATGTCGGCGCAGGACGCCATCGCCTATGGCTGGACGGGGCCCTGTCTGCGTTCGACCGGCGTCCTCTATGATGTCCGCAAGGCCCATCCCTATCTTGTTTACGATCGGTTGAACTGGGAAGTCCCGCTGGGAGAACGAGGCGACAACTTCGACCGCTATCTGGTCCGGATGCAGGAGATGGAGCAAAGCCTGCGCATCGTCGAGCAGGCGGCCGTCCACCTCCCCAAGACGGCCCGCGGCCTGATTGCCGACGGGATCGAGCCCGCAGTGGCGATCAAGGAGTCACGGCAGCGGAGGGTGCGGAAGGCGATCGCGCTTTCCCCCAATCTGGAGGGATCGGAGGGATGGCGTTATCCCGATATCCTGGCGTCCGCTACGGGCTATGTCGTTCCGCCCAAGGAAGAGACCTATACCTCGATCGAAGGGTTGATCAACCACTTCAAGTTCTTCATGCGTGGACACGGCATCCGGCCGCCCAAGGGGGAGGTTTATTTTGCCGTCGAGGGCGGAAATGGAGAGCTCGGTTTCTACATCGTTTCCGACGGCACGGACCGGCCTTACCGGCTCCACCTGCGGGCCCCCTGTTTTCATGTCGTCGCGGCTCTGGAGCATCTCATCCGGGGTCGCTATGTCGCCGACATCATCCCGACCTTCGGGTCGATGAACATGATCGGAGGAGAGCTGGACCGGTGAGCCCCGAATATTCCGCGGCCCTGCGCCAGAAGATCGATGAGGTCATCGCCCGCTATCCCAAGAAGGAAGCGGCGCTCCTGCCGGTTTTGCATCTCGTCCAGGGGGAGGTCGGCTGCATCCGGGAGGCTGAAGAGCGGTTCGTCGCCCAGTTTCTTGGGCTGAAGCCGATAAAAGTCAGGGAAGTCGTGACCTTCTACACGATGTTTCTCCGTCGGCCCATCGGCCGCTACCATCTCCAGGTCTGCTCCAACCTGAGCTGCACCCTTCTCGGGGCGGAGTCGCTTCTCGACTACCTCCAGGAGAAGCTGGGCATCGGCGTCGGCGAAACCACGGCCGACGGGCGTTTCACCCTCTCCACCGTGGAATGCCTCGGGGCCTGCGAGCAGGCGCCGTGCCTGATGGTCAATTTCGATTATCAAGGCCAGTTGGACAGGGAGAAAATCGACGGGATCCTAGAAGGATTGAGATAGAGACGTGGAAGAGAAAGTCCTGACCCGGCTTTTTGGTGTGGAGGGCATCACCCGGCTTGATGTCTACCGCCGGGAGGGCGGATACAAAGCCGTGGAGAAAGCCCTGGAAAAAATGAAGCCCGCCGAGGTCATGGAGGAGGTCAAAAAGGCCAGTCTCCGCGGACGGGGAGGAGCGGGCTTCCCGGCCGGCGTGAAGTGGGGCTTCGTCCCGCAGAACGTCCCCAAGCCCAAGTACCTCTGCGTCAATGCGGACGAAGGCGAGCCCGGGACATTCAAGGACCGCTATCTCATGAGCCACAACCCTCATCAGTTGCTCGAGGGGATCATCATCGCTTCCTACGCCGTCGGCATCCACGCCGCCTTCATTTACATCCGAGGCGAATACGAAGCCATCGCCCAAAGGCTCGAAGAGGCCATCGCCGAAGCCTCCGGGAACGGCTATTTGGGGAAGAATATCCTCGGCACGGAGTTCGACCTTGATGTCGTCGTCCACCGCGGCGCCGGAGCCTATATCTGCGGCGAAGAGACGGCCCTTCTCGAATCACTCGAGGGAAAACGGGGGCACCCGCGACTGAAGCCGCCCTTCCCGGCGTCCATCGGTCTCTTCCAGTGCCCCACCGTCATCAACAACGTCGAGACGCTGTCCAACGTCCCGTCGATCATCCAGAACGGCGCCGACTGGTTCCTGAAGAAGGGCCTGCCCAAAGACGGCGGCACGAGAATCTTCGGGGTCAGCGGGATGGTCAAGAAGCCGGGCATCTACGAGCTCCCGGTCGGGACGAATCTCCGGGCCATCATTTTCGAATACGCGGGCGGAATGAAAGACGGGAAGGAGCTCAAAGCCGTCATCCCCGGCGGGATGTCGGCTCCCATCCTCAAGGCCGACGAGATCGACCTGCCGATGGATGGGGATTCCGTCGTCGACGCGGGTTCGATGCTCGGTTCGGCGGGCATCATCGTCATCGACCGGGAGACATCGATCCTGGATGTCCTCAAGACCGTGGCCAAATTCTATGCCCACGAATCGTGCGGCCAGTGCACGCCCTGTCGCATCGGGACGTCCTGGATCAACAAGATCGTCGGACGCCTGGCCGGCGGGGAGGGCGAAAAAAGCGATCTCGATACCATCATCCACCTGGCCTCCAATATCAAGGGTACGACGCTCTGTCCCCTCGGGGATGCGGCGGCCCTGCCCATTCTCTCGATCTGCCAGAAATTCCGTCGGGAACTGGAGGGCTATCTTCCCCATGCCTAAGATCTTCATCGATGGTCAAGCGCTCGAGGTCGCCGCCGGCCTGACGGTGCTGCGCGCGGCCGAAGAGGCGGGTATCCAGATCCCCCATTTCTGCTATCATCCCGCCTTCGCGCCCGAGGGAAGCTGCCGGATGTGCCTGGTCGAGATCGAAGGGCTTCCCAAGCTCGAGCTCGCCTGTTCTACTCTCGTCAAGGAAGGGATGAAGGTCCAGACGACGAGCCCGAAGGTCATCGAGGCCCGCAAGGGTGTCCTCGAATTCCTGCTGGCTGAGCATCCGCTGGATTGCCCGATCTGCGACAAAGCGGGGGAGTGCAAGCTGCAGGATTATTTCGAGGAATATGGCTTGTTCCAGAGCCGATTCAACGAAACGAAGGAAAAGCGGGAGAAGAAGTTCGCGCTGGGGAAGACCCTGATCCTGGACCGGGAGCGCTGCATCCTCTGCACCCGCTGCGTCCGCTTCCTGAATGAGATCTCCAAGACGGAGGAGGCCGGCATTCTCAGCCGCGGCATCCATTCCGAGGTCGGTGTCTTCGAGTCTGAACTCGTCGACAACAATTATTCCGGCAACCTGGCCGAGATCTGCCCCGTTGGGGCCATCACCGATGCCGATTTTCGATTCAAGACGCGGGCCTGGTTCCTGGAGAAGAAAGAGTCCATTTGCCCACGCTGCAGCCGCGGGTGCAATATTTATATCGATTCCCATCCCGGTTTCCCGCGCGTCCCCCGGAGCCGCCGGGTCTATCGCATCCGGGCGCGCAAGAATCCCGAGGTGAACTCCCATTGGATCTGCGATTTCGGCCGCTACGGGTATGCGGATCTGGATCAGGGCCGGCAGGAAGCGCTGGTTTGGAAGAAGGAGGGTCGCGATACGCCCCTGAGCTGGACGAAGGTCCTTCAAATCCTGACCGAGAAGATCCGTTACCTGATCCTCCGGCGGAAGGTCTCGCGTCTCGGCGTCATCTTCCACACCAACCTGACGAACGAGGAGCTGTTCCTGGCCAAGCGGCTTTTCCGGATGGACTTGGGCGTCGAGAAGATACTCCTGGCGGAGCCGCCGCCGGGACAGGCGGACGGATTCCTGCTCGCGGCCGACCGGACCGCCAACCGGCGCGGTTGGAAAGAAATAGGACTCGCGGTTGATGCCGCCGACCTGGCTGGGTTGGCCGGATTGGACCTGCTCCTGATCTTCGGTCACTATCTGGCCGCTTCTTTCAGCCCGGCCGACCTGAAAAACTGTCTGGACAGGGTCGAGACCAAGGTCCTCTTCGCCTCTCACAAGAGCTCCCTGGACGCCCTTGTCGATTTTGTCGTTCCCGTGCCGGTCAGCGCCGAGAAAAGCGGTAGCCTGACCAATCTGGACGGCCGGGTCCAAGCTTTCCGTCCGGCCTTGGACTTCTGTGGCGATGGAGTCCCGGAGTGGAAGGCCCTCCTGGACCTGGCCAAAGAGCTGAAGGTCGATCATAAATACTATTGGCCGCTGGACTCCCCGGAGGCGGTCAGCCAAGCGCTGAAAAAAGAAATTCCTTTTTTTCAATAGAGGACGATGGACGTTGTGATTTCGGTCATTAAGATCATCCTGGCCCTGGCCTGGTTCCTGATCTTGACACTGTATCTCACCTGGCTGGAGCGCAAAGAGAGCGCCGTCATCCAGGACCGGATCGGGGCTAACCGGGCCAATATCTGGAAGTTCCGGGCGCTCGGACTTTTCCAGCCGTTCGCCGATGCCGTCAAGATGATCTTCAAAGAGGATTTTGTCCCGCCGTTCGCCAATCGGTTCCTGCATACCTTGGCGCCCTTCCTCTCTTTCTTTTTCGTCGCCATCACCATTTGTGCCGTGCCCTTCGGCGACACGCTTCGCCTCGGCGGACGGGAGATCAACCTCCAGATCCTCGATATGAACGCCGGCTTGCTCTTCATCCTGGCCATGCTCTCGCTGGGCATTTACGGGATCATCCTCAGCGGCTGGGCTTCGCGTAACCGCTTCACCCTCCTCGGCGGTATCCGGGGCGCCGCCCAGCTCATCTCCTATGAGGTCGCGCTGGGACTTTCGCTCATCGGTATCATCATGGTCTTCCCTTCGCTCCGCCTCCAGAGCATCGTCCAGTTCCAGGGGGAGAACCTCCTGGGCTTCATCCCCAAGTGGGGCGTGCTGCTCCAGCCGCTCGGATTCGTCGTCTTTTTCTTTGCCGCTTTGGCCGAGACCAAGCGCGTTCCTTTCGACATGCCGGAAGGGGAGTCGGAGATCATTGGGTTCTTCACCGAATACGGCGGACTGAAATGGGGCCTGTTCATGATGACCGACTTCATGGAGATCATCATCGTATCCGCGCTCCTGACGACCCTCTTTTTCGGGGGCTGGCAGGTGCCCTGGCTCGCCGCCGACGGTTTCCATTGGCCCTGGGGCGGTCAATGGGACCTTCCCCACGGCGTCGTGGTCCTGCTGCAGCTTCTGGCCTTCAATGTCAAGATCGTCTTCTTCTGCTGGCTCCAGATCCTGATCCGCTGGACCTATCCCCGTTTCCGCTATGACCAGGTCATGGATCTGGGCTGGAAGGTCCTCATTCCTTTGAGCTTGCTCAATATCGTCGGGACTGGGATCGCGATCGGATTGTTGAAATGATCAAGGCGCTGGGCTATTTCATCGAGATCATCAAGGGCGGTCTGATCACAACCCGCCATTTCGTCGTCAACATGGGATTCCACGTTCTCAAGGTCCTCGGGATCAAGACCAAGCGCAAGGGAGCGGTGACCATCCAGTATCCCGAGGAGAAAAAAGAAATCGCTTTTCGCCATCGCAGCCTCCACCGGCTGCTGAAGCGGGAGGACGGCCGCCCGCGCTGTGTCTCTTGCCTGCTCTGTGTGACGGTCTGTCCGTCCGAGTGTATCTATGTTGAAGCGACCGAGGATCCCGATCCCGAGATCCAGAAAGTCCCGGCCAAGTTCATCATCGATATGAGCCGCTGCTGCTTTTGCGGGTTCTGTGTCGAGGCCTGCCCTGAAGATGCGATCCGCATGGATACGGGCAGGATCGAGCTGGCCGGCACCGACCGCCGGGACCTGGTCTTCGACCTCGATAAGCTCCTCCGATGATGCCCGACCGACTCCGCCTGCAGGAATTCTTAGTCTACGGTCTCAGGGACGGATTCTTCTTCCTCGACGGGGGGGCCATGTTCGGCGTTGTCCCCAAGACCCTCTGGGAGAAGAAGTGCCCGGCCGACCCCCAGAACCGGATCAGGCTGGGGCTCAACTCCATTCTGGTGAAAACACCCGAGGCCCTCGTCCTGGTGGAGACGGGGATCGGTCCTAAGCTCGACCGCAAACTCTCCGGCATCTATTGCGTCGAGCGGGACTCCGGCCTGCTGGGCGCTCTCGCCGGCCTCGGGTTTAAGCCGGAGGACATCGACTTCGTCATCAACACCCATCTTCATTTCGATCATTGCGGGGGGAATACCGTCCTCGACGAGAGGGGAGAGGCTGTGCCTGCTTTTCCCCGAGCCCGTTATATTATCCAGCGGGGCGAATGGGAGTGGGCAACGAATCCTCACGAGAGGGAGAAGGGAAGTTATCAGGCGGACAATTTCCGGCCGCTGGCCGAACACGGGGTTCTCGACCTCGTCGACGGCGACGCAGCGGTCACGGCCGGAGTCGAAGTCATGCTGGCTCCCGGCCACACGGCGCGCCACCAGTGCGTCAAGGTGAGGAGTGGGGGAAAGACCCTGGTCTATCTCGGCGACCTGGTCCCGACTTCCTCGCATGTCGGACTCGCCTACGGCATGAGCTACGACCTCCAGCCGCTCGAGAACGTGGAAACGAAAAAAAAGCTCTATGAACAGGCCATCGCCGAAGACTGGGTCCTGGCCTTCGTCCACGACCCCATTCACTATTTCGGAAAAGTGAAAAAAAGCAACTTCAAGTTCGAATTCCTGCCCCTTGAGGGATAGCGGACTATCATTGACTTTGTGGACCCGGGGAATATAATACAATCTATTATATCAAAGGAGGTCTCATCATATGAAAGAAATCACCATTGAGGAATTGTTGGCGAAAGCGGAAAAACCTTCCAAAGAGGCGATGCGCCTCCATGCCTATTACAAGGGCAAGATCGGCGTGACCTTGAAGTGCCGGATCCGCAGCTTCGACGACTTTGCCATCTGGTACACTCCCGGCGTGGCGGCGGTCTGCAAAGCGATCCATCAGGACAGGGAAAAAGCCTACGATTATACCAACAAATGGAATTTTGTGGCCGTCATCTCCGACGGTTCCCGGGTGCTCGGGCTGGGCGATATCGGTCCCGAAGCCGGGCTTCCCGTCATGGAAGGCAAGGGCCTTCTTTATAAGTATCTGGGAGGCGTCGATGCTTTCCCCCTCTGCCTCAACGAGAAAGACCCCGATCGGTTCATCGATATCGTCAAGGCCCTCCAGCCGACCTTCGGCGGAGTGAACCTGGAAGACATTGCCCATCCCAAGTGTTTCAAGATCCTGGACACCCTCCGCGAGGAGTGCGAAATCCCGATCTGGCACGACGACCAGCAGGGCACAGCCTGCGTCACCGTGGCCGGCCTGATCAACGCCCTCAAGATCGTCGGTAAGAAGATCAATGAAGTCGCGGTGGTCATGGTCGGTTCGGGCGCCGCCGGAGTCGCCATCGTGCGGTTGCTCATGGCCGCCGGCGTCACTCCCGGCAACATCTTATCCGTCGATTCCAAAGGGATCCTCCACCGCGACCGCAGCGACCGGGATATCCTCCAGAGCCGGTTCAAGGAGAAATGGGACATCTGTCTCAAAACCAATACCAAGCAGGTCAAAGGAGATATCCCCGATGCCATGCGCGGGGCGGACGTCCTGATCTCCGCCTCGAAACAGGGGCCCGGCACGATCCGCAAGGACTGGATCAGGAGCATGGCCAAAGACGCCATCGTCTTCGCCATGGCCAATCCTGTTCCCGAGATTTGGCCCTGGGAAGCGAAGGAAGCAGGGGCCCGGATTGTCGCCACCGGGCGGTCCGACTTCCCCAACCAGGTCAACAATTCCCTCGGGTTCCCGGGCATTTTCCGGGGCGCCCTGGACGTCCGGGCCAAGACGATCACCGACGAGATGTGTATCGCCGCCTCTCAAGAGCTGGCCAAGGTGGCCGAGGACCACGGCTTGAGCGACGAATACATCATCCCCAGCATGGACGAGTGGGAAGTTTTCCCGAGAGAGGCGGTGGCCGTCGGCTCCAAGGGCATCGAGCAGGGCGTCGCCCGCAAGACCGCTCCGGCCGAGGAACGGTTCAAGATCGCCGAAGCCATCATCAAGCAGGCGAGGGAACAAGTCCAGTTGCTGATGAAAGAGGGGTTTATCATTGATCCCGACGCCTAGGGCCCGGGTCGGCTTATTGACATTGATATGTCTTTGTGATATAAGACAATATAGTAAGAGGATAAACCCCGAAGCTCTTCATTTTTAGGAGGTCACATCATGAAGAAATTTTCCAGGTTTTTCGTTCTGGGTGTTTTTATCGTTTCTCTGTTCTCGAGCTGCGCCAAGCAGCCCACCGAGGCCATCGACTCAGCCAAAGCGGCCGTCGAAGCCGCCTCGAAAGAAGGCGCGGGCATCTACTCTGCCGACGAGCTCAAGAAATTGAACGATGATCTGCAGGCGGCCATGGATGAGGTCAGCACGCAGGGCAAGAAATTCTTCAAGTCCTTCGGCACGACCAAGGAGATGCTGGCCAAGGTGCAGACGGATGCGGAAGCCCTGAAGGCTGCGATTCCGGCTAAAAAAGAAGCCGCCAAGAACGCCGCTCTGCAGGCCCAAACAGAGG